>ERZ1292633.1566-Hain-H41-02um-R1-1566-length-24545-cov-6_pt1 | contig 24545 bp, 32 predicted proteins | sample MGYA00564406_ERZ1292633 | MGnify/ENA primary metagenome ERZ1292633 (study PRJEB36523, sample SAMEA6512639) | groundwater metagenome | collected 2019-01-08 | study: AquaDiva: Metagenomics assemblies of 32 groundwater samples | reverse complement strand
GCTGGACGCGATTGGCTACCATTTCGTGATCACGCTCAATGGTGCGGTACACACCGGCCGCCACATCGACGAGGTCGGCGCGCACGCGCAGGGCTTCAATGCCAAAAGCATCGGCGTCTGCCTGGTCGGTACCGATAAATTCACCACCGCGCAATGGTCCAGTCTGCGCCACAACGTCAAACTGCTGAAAGGCATGTATCCATTGGCTCGTGTCGTGGGCCACCGCGATCTGCCAGATGTGCATAAAACTTGCCCCGGTTTCGATGTGGGGATATGGCTGGATATTGCCGAGATGGAGCCACTGGCCGGGCATGTGTTCGAGGGCAGCTCCCCTTCGGCAGGCTCAGGGCAGGCATGAAAGCATCCGACTTGTTCAAGGATGCCGGCACCGGCCAACTTTCGCACACTAAACTCTGGGCCAACGTCGCCTACATCGTCGCCACGGCGGCGTTTTTACAGCTTGCGTTCGCATGCGACAAGACGCCCGACGCTGACATCTGGCTGATTTACTTGGGCGTCATCGGGTCGCACTGCGCCGTGAGCAAGCTGGTCTCGATGCGCTACCGGGGTGGACAGAACGAGATGAGATCACCGCTCGATGCGTACCGCGACGCACCGGGTGGCCGTGATGAGTTGGGCGGCTAAATGATTGCCTCGCCCTATTTCTGGCTGGCGCTGTTGCTGGGCGCGCTCGCCATCGGCGGGACTGGTTATTACTACGGCGATAAACATGCCACCAATGCGGCCAAGGCGGCGCAGCTCGTCGCAGTCAATGCCGCCATTGCCGAAGCCACCGCCAAGGCCAAAGCCGACGCGGAAGCCGCCCGTGAAGTTGAAGAACGCCGCCAGCGTGCGCGCGATGCCGCCCGCAGGGCGAGGGAGAAAGCTGATGCCGATATCGAGAAAAATCCTGGTTATGGTTTGTGCGGTCTCAGCGCTGACGGGCTGCGCCTCTACAACGATCGCCCCGCAGATTCAACGTACCCCCCCGGCAGCAGCGCTAACGCCGTGCCCGGATCTGCCAGCGGCAGCGGACGGGAGGCTGTCGACGATCCTGCGCAACAGCCTGGAGCGGGCACAGATGTACCACGAATGCCAGTCGCGGCAGAGGGAGCTGGCGGATTGGGCGCTGCGATAATTTCGCGCCTAAAGGCGTTCCTACCGTGACGCCAGAGGACTGGGCGCAGAAAATTGAACTGGCCGAATACGAACAGACGCAAAGACGCGCCATTCTTAAGCCTACAGCGGCGCCCTCGCTTACACATTGCGAGGATTGCGCAAGGCGATACGAGGCGTCACGCGCTGCGTGGCATGCAAGCAGCGGCTGGAACTTAACGATAAACGGGGCTTGTGATGATCGAGATCGAGGAATGGAAATTCGCGTTTCAGGTGCTGCAGTTCCTCGCTACTGGTGCGATCGGCATCTATGTGTACATGTCGAATAAAAACAAGGTGACCAACGATCGTATCACCGAGTTTCAAAAGGATGTCGACGGCAAGATCGATAACCATAGTGAGCGCCTCGCCAAGGTGGAAGTGCGCGCGAAAAAATCCCCGACGCACGACGACCTGTCGAAGCTGCACGAAAAGATCAACGAGGTCTCAACCTGCATGAACCGGATGGAAGGTGAATCCAAGGTCACCCGCCGTATCCTTAATTTGATACACGAGACCATGATGTCGGAGCGCGGCAAATGAGCTACCAGGAAAAGATGCGCGAAGCCTGGCGCCTGGAGTTGTTGAAGCTGCTGGCCAGCCTGCCCGGATCTGAGTCCGGGCAATATTTTCTGTACACCTGCATGACCGAGGGTGAGCTGCCGCCGCCATCCGCCGACCAGGTGGCAAGCGAACTGGCCTGGCTCGCCGAGCAGGGGCTGGTCAACTTGCGCGCAAGCCGCGAATTATCCAATGCCAGCATCACCCAGCGCGGTCTGGATGTGGCCGAAGGGCGTTTACGCGTGCCGGGCGTGGCCCGGCTGCGGCCAGAATGAGGTTCTGATGAGCCGCCAATCCAGCATCAAGAAGCTCGACCCGCGCGTGCGCGAGGCCATCGACGCGGCGATCCGCGAAGGCCGCGCCACCATCGACGGCATCGTGGTCATGCTTGCCGGAATGGGCGCGGAGGTTTCGCGCAGCGCGGTGGGGCGCTACAAGCAGCGCGCCGAGACGCAGATGCAGAAATACCGCGAAGCGCAGGAAGTGGCGAAGGTGTGGATCGGCAAGCTGCAGGCCGAGCCGGACGGCGATGTCGGCCGCCTGCTGGCCGAGATGCTGCGCACGGTCGCGTTCCAGTCGATCGGCGATCTGGAAGCCGCCACGCCGGAAGACCTGATGCTGCTGGCCAAATCGTTAAAAGATCTTGCCAGCGCGGACAAGTTAACCGCTGACCGCATCCTCAAGGTGCGGCAGGAGACGATCAAGGAGGCGGCGGAGAAGGCTGTCACCGTGGCCAAAGCCAAGGGTTTGTCGGCTGCCACCGTGGCCGAACTGCGCAAAGAGATCCTGGGGGTGGCGTGAGCGATAATCCGTCCGCCATCCTTAACACACAGGCCGAAGATGCGCTGCCGCAAGCGCTGCTGCCGTATCAACAACGCTGGATCGCCGACACCAGCCCATTCAAATTGCACGAAAAGGGGCGCCGCACCGGCATCACCTGGGCAGAAGCTTCGGATGATGTGCTGATCGCCGCTGCCGAAAAAGCGGCCGGCGGGCAGAACGTGTATTACATCGGCACCGACCAGGAAATGACCGAGGAATACATCCAGGCATGCGCGCTGTGGGCGCGAGTGTTCAACCGTGCCGCTGGTGAAATAGAAGCAGGTTTCTGGAACGAGGACAAGGAAGACGCCCATATCAAGACGTTCTCCATCCGCTTCCCTTCCGGTCACAAGATACTGGCGCTGGCCTCTCGCCCGCGCAAGCTACGCGGGCGCCAGGGCGTGCTGGTGGGTGACGAGGCGGCGTTCCAGGACGATCTGGGCGAACTGGTGAAAGCGGCGATGGCGTTCCTGATCTGGGGCGGCAAGGTGCGGCTGATCTCTACTCACGACGGCGAAGACAACGCCTTCAACGAACTGGTCAACGAAGTGCGTGCGGGCAAGCGCAAAGGGTCGGTGCACCGTACCACTTTTGCCCAGGCGGTGGAAGAAGGGTTGTACAAACGCGTCTGCCTGCGGCGAGGCATTCCCTGGACGGCCCCCGAGGAGTCTGATTGGGTGGCCAACGTGTACGCCTACTATGGCAACGATGCCGCCGAGGAACTGGATGTGATTCCCAGTTCCGGCTCCGGCATCTACCTGGCATCAGCGCTGATCCAGTCATGCATGAATGAGGCCACGCCTTTGGTGCGTGGCCAATGGGAAAGCGGGTTCTCGTTGCGCCCGGAGCGGTTTCGCAAGATCGAGGTGGAAGACTGGTGTGCTGAGCACCTGCTGCCGGTGCTGCGTGGTCTCAACCCGGCTCTGGCGCATGGTTTCGGCCTGGATTTCGGGCGGCTGCGCGATCTGACTGTGTTGCCGGTACTGGAAGAAAGCAAGAACCTGATCAACCGCGTGCGGCTGTGGGTCGAGCTGGGCAATTGCCCGTATCGCCAGCAAGAGCAGATCCTCTCCTACGTGGTGGAGCGGCTGCCGCGATTCCGCAAGGGCGCGATGGATGCCACCGGCAATGGTTTGGCGTTGGCCGAATACGCGCAGCAAAAATATGGTGTGCTGCGGATCGAGGCGGTGAAGCTCTCCGACAGCTTCTACATCGAGCACATGCCGCATTTTCAGGCGGCGTTCCAGGACGGCACGCTTGCCGATATCCCCAGGGACAACGAGATCCGCGACGATTTGCGCGCAATCAAGAAGGTGCGCGGCGTGCCCAAGATCGGCAATGCCCGCACTCAGCGGGGTGCTGACAAGAAGCAGCAGCGCCACGGCGATGGCGCGATCGGCCTGTTCCTGGCGGATTACGCCATGCGGCAGGACATCGTGTCGATCGAGTACATGGGTGCACCGCACAAGCATGGCCGCTGGGATGGCCTCGACCCTTCGACCGGCTCAGGACGGGCCACAGATGACGATTTTGCAACGCAGCCCGCAGGCGGCTGGTAAAGGACAGACATGAGCAAAATACTCGATCAATACGGCAACCCGATCGATACCGGGCGGCTCAAGGAAATACAATCAGACCAAGTCGCCAGGCTCGGCGCGCTGCACAGCGTGTTCGCCGGGCACCCCAGCCGTGGGCTGACACCCGCCAAGCTGGCGCGCATCATGGAAGCGGCCGAGCAGGGTGACATCTCCGCGCAGCACGAGCTGTTCATGGACATGGAGGAGAAGGACGCTCACATCTATGCCGAAATGAGCAAGCGCAAGCGTGCGCTGCTGACGTTGAGCTGGGATATCGCGCCGCCGCGCAATGCTTCCGCCCAGGAGAAATCTGCCGCCGCCTACATCAAGGAGCTGTTGTCTGATGCGCCCAATTTCGAGGATTTGATCCTGGATGCGCTGGACGCCATCGGCCACGGCTTCGCCTGTCAGGAGATCGAGTGGCAGAGGCTGGGGCGGGAATGGCTGCCGAAGCAGATCAGCCACCGGCCGCAAAACTGGTTTCAGCTCGATCGCGCCACGCGCACCCAGATCCGGCTGCGCGACAATTCGCTCGATGGTGTGCCGCTCACGCCGTTCGGCTGGATCACCCATGTGCACAAGGCCAAGTCCGGCTATCTCTCCAGGAGCGGGCTGCACCGGGTGCTGGCCTGGCCGTTCCTGTTCAAAAATTACAGCGTGCGGGATCTGGCGGAGTTCCTGGAAATTTATGGTCTGCCGCTGCGGCTGGGCACCTACCCATCCGGCAGTGGCGAGGATGAAAAGGCCACACTGCTGCGCGCCGTGGTCAGCATCGGCCACGATGCCGCCGGCATCATTCCCGAGGGGACGATAATTGATTTCAAGGAGGCCGCCAAGGGTGCTGCCGACCCGTTTCAGTTCATGATCGAATGGTCTGAGCGCGCGCAAAGCAAGGCGATTCTGGGCGGGACGTTGACCAGCCAGGCGGACGGCAAGAGCAGCACCAATGCCTTGGGTAACGTGCACAACGAAGTGCGGCGCGATCTGATGGTGTCCGATGCGCTGCAACTGGCCGGCACGCTCACGCGCGACCTGATATATCCGGTATATGTGCTCAACATTGGCGGCATCGACGATATGCGCCGCATGCCGCGCCTGGTGTTCGATGTGCGCGAGCCGGAGGATTTCAAGACGATGGCAGACTCGCTGCCTAACCTGGTGGATGCCGGTGCGCAGATCCCGCTTTATTGGATAAATGAAAAGCTCCTAATCCCCGTGCCTGGCAAAAGTGAAGCGGTGCTGGCCCGTTCGACAAGCTCAGGGCAGGCTCCTATGGCGGCGACTGCCGCATTATCGGTGCTGCCGTCCGGCGCGGACGCCCCGAAGGAAGTCCCCTTGGGGGATGAATTCGATGTGCTGGCAGGCGAGCTGGCAGGCGACTGGGAGCGCGTGACCGATCCGCTGATTGCACCCATCGTGGCGCTGGCTGCCGAGGTGCATAGCTTCGAGGCATTCCAGGCACGCCTGCCGGAACTGATCCAGGGCATGGATGTTGGTTTGCTGGCCGAGTCGCTGGCGCAAGGCCAGTTTGCGGCGGCCATCTGGGGCCGCGTCAACGGACCTGCCCTGAGCGAGGCCGAAGGGTCAGCGGATCAATGATCAAGCTGCTGGCGCTTCTGCCCAAGGAAGCGATCGAGTACTTCCGCCAGAAAGGCTACCAGATTGGTTTTAGTCATGAGGATGTCTGGCAGCAGGAACACCAGGCCGCCTTCACCGTGGCCAAGGCCATGCAGCTCGATATCTTGCGCGATATCCGTGGTGGGATCGACAGTGCGCTGGCCGCTGGCACCACGTTCGCCGAATTCCGCAAGAATCTGAAACCGCTGCTGATGGAAAAAGGCTGGTGGGGAAAAGCCGACATCGCCGATCCGGCCAGCGGCGAAGTGAAAACCGTGCAGCTCGGCAGCACGCGCCGACTCAAAACGATCTACGACACCAACCTGCGCACCGCCCACAGCGAAGGACAGTGGCAGCGCATCCAGGAAAGCAAGCAGAGCTTCCCTTACCTGCAGTATTCCGGCAACAACTCTGAACATCCGCGCATGCAGCATTCCGGGTGGGATGGTCTGGTGCTGCCAGCGGATGATCCGTTCTGGCATGCGCACATGCCGGTCAAGGCATATGGCTGTAAATGCCGGGTGATCCAGATGAGCCGGGGCATGCTCGACCGCCGCGACCTGAGTGTGGCCGCGTCCCCCAAGGTGCCGACGTACACCTACACCAACAAGCGCAGCGGCGAAGTGCAACAAATTCCGATGGGGGTTGATCCGGGATTTAACTACCCGCCGGGCGGCCGCCTGGCGAACCTGGACAAGATGCTGGCCGAGAAGGTGGATCTGCTGCCACCGGATTTGAAAAATAGTTTTACCGGCAAACCGTAGTCCGATCCAGGGGAAAATTGATCGTTGGCCCGGAAAAACCCAAGAACTTAAAAACGGGGCTAGAATCGATTATTCCGCCTTGCAGCGCCTCCTTGTAGCCAGCACCCCCCCCATCCCCCCCGTTAGACCCCCGTTAAATCGATTCGTATCAGCATCAGAACCGCTAGGGTTTGGTGCCTGTGTGGATTATTTGTGGAACCGCCTATTTTTAATCCATGTTGACGCGTTTCACAGGCTGGCGTAATCTGGGCTCTCACCTCAGCCAGTCCGGGGTGGAAATCTTTCCACCTTAACTCCCTTCCCAGCCGCCAGCACAATGGCGGCATGAAACGTAATACCGCTCAACTCCGCAAGCTTGCATCCGCCATCGCGGTCTGCGCTTTTGCCGTCACCGCCGGCAAGGAAGTGCAGCTCCTGCCTGCAGGCAAGTTCCGTTCGCTGGACGGGCGGCCCAAGGATGCGCCGCATTGGTACATCGATGCCGCGCTCGCTGCCGCCATCATTGCCCAGCTCGACGGCCGCGACAATCGCCTGGTGATCGACTATGAGCACCAGAGCCTGCTGGCTGCCGACAATGGTCAGCCCGCCCCGGCCTCCGGCTGGTTTAAGAAGCTCGAATGGCGCGAAGGCGACGGACTTTATGCGGTAGACGTTGAATGGACTGCGCGCGCGCAAGCCATGATCGAAGCAAAAGAGTACCTCTACATTTCCCCGGTCTTCAGCTACGACAAGAAAACCGGCGCGGTCATGGCAATTCTCAATGCCGCGCTAACGAACAACCCAGCACTGGACGGCATGGACGAAGTGACCGTCCAGGCGGCGGCACGTTTTTTAACCGAAGGACAGGAGAGTTTAGCTATGGACCTTGAAGAACTATTGAACAACATCCGCTGGATGCTGAATCTGCCCACGCTGGCTACGCCGGAAGAGGTTACGGCCGAGCTGCAGAAGGCGGTCGATCTGATCAAAGCCGGAAATCCGGAAGCCGCTGCTGCAGGCTTTAGTCTGCCCGCGCTGATCGCTGGCAGAAACACCGAGATTGCTGCACTAAAATCCGCCCCACTCGATCTGGCCAAGTATGTGCCGATCGATGTGATGCGGGCGGTGCAAACCGAGCTGGCGTCGCTGCGTGCGGAAGTGAATGCCCGCGAAGTGGATGGTCTGGTCACTGCTGCGCTTTCTGATGGGCGTCTGCTGCCTCCGCAGGAGGCATGGGCACGCGCGCTGGGCGGCAAGGATGTCGCGGCACTGCAAGGCTACCTCGACACGGCACAGCCGGTAGCCGCGCTCACCGGCACGCAAACTGGTGGCAAAGGGCCCAAGCAGGACAGCGGCGATGCGCAGCTAAGCGAATCGCAACTGGCTGTATGCACGTCGATGGGGATCGCGCCAGAAGATTTCAAGAAAACGCTGGCGGCGGAAAACATTCGGTCCTGAGCGCAGCCGAAGGATCAGGGTAGATCTACACACCAATTAACCAAGCAAGGAGAAAGACATGCCACTCACAGCAGATCGCAACACCCCGATGCAAGACGGAGAGTTGATTTCCGTACCGATGGCTGGTGCCACCACGATTTTTGCGGGCGGGCTGGTGGCGGCCAATGCCACCGGCTTTGCCACTCCCGGCGCCGTGGCCACCACATTGACTTACCTCGGCCGCGCGGAAGAGAAGGTGGTGAACTCCGGTGCCGACGGCGTCAAGAGCGTGCTGGTGCGACGCGGCAAGGCGTTCAAATTCAAGAATCACGGCGCCGACCTGGTCACCCAGGCGGGGATGGGAAAGCCCTGCTACATCGTTGATGACGAGACGGTGGCCAAGACCAACGGCAACGGCACTCGCTCTGTCGCAGGCACGGTGATCGCGATCGATACGGACGGTGTCTGGATCGCCGAGGCGGGGCGAGGGAACTTGACTGCTACAGGTGCGCTGGATTTCGCATCCATCGCCGCCGCTGGCAGCGCAGACCTCACGATCGCGGTGGCTGGTGCGGAAGTGAATGACTCGGTGTCCCTGGGGTTGCCCGCAGCACCGACGGCAGGGTTGGTTTTTCAGGGATTCGTGTCGGCAACCGGAACCGTGACCGTGCGCGCTACGAACATCACGGCCGGCGCGGTCGATGCGGCTTCGGCGACTTACCGGGTCACCGTGCACAAGCTGTAAAGAGCGTGGCAGGGCCAGCGGGTATGCCGGCTGGGTGTGACACTACATTTTTAACGCAAGATAAGGAGAGCAACATGAGATTCAAAGGACTTACAGCTTTACTCTGCGCCGCCTTGGTGGCATTGGTATGTTTGCCAACTGGCGCCTTGGCTGCGCCGCACGACCTCGGCAGCGGTGTGGAGTTTATCGGCCTGGCCGGGCTGCTGGTGAACAAGGATACGCTCAACAATGTGTTCATCAGCCTCAAAACTACATTCAACAATGCGTTTGCTGCTGCGCCGTCGGTTTGGGAAAAGATCGCGATGAAGGTACCGTCCGGCACCGGCCAGAACGATTACGCCTGGCTGTCGGCTTTTCCGAAAATGCGCAAATGGGCGGGCGACAAATGGGTCAAGTCGCTGGAGGCTTTTAAATACACCATCGTCAATGACGACTTCGAAGCCACAGTCGAGGTCGACCGCAACCACATCGAGGATGACCAGCTTGGCATCTACGCGCCGCAAGCGCAGATGGCTGGTTTCTCAGCCAAACAGTTGCCGGACGAGCTGGTGATGGATCTAGTCAATGGTGCGTTCGTCAATCTGTGCTACGACGGGCAGTATTTCATCGATATCGATCATCCAGTTGCCGGGGCGAGTGTATCCAACAAAGGTACAGCGGTGCTGTCGGTCGCCACGCAGGCGCTGGCCATTGCCAGCTACGGCGCCGGGCGTACCGCGATGCGTAAATTCAAAGATGACGAAGGACGTCCGCTTAACGTCAACCCGAACGTGCTGCTGGTTGGCCCCGCGCTGGAGCACGTCGCGCTGGCGCTGGTCAACAATGACCGGCTGGATGACGGCAAGACCAACCTGTATAAGGGCACCGCCGAAGTGGTAGTGGATGCGCGCATCACCTCGGACACGGCGTGGTTTCTGCTGGATACCACCAAGCCCGTCAAGCCGTTGATCTACCAGGAGCGCAAAGCGCCAGTATTCGTCCAGCAGATCGATCCGCAGGCGGACGATGTGTTCAGCCGCAAGAAATTCAAGTTCGGTGCGGAAGCGCGTGCTGCCGCTGGCTACGGCTTCTGGCAGATGGCTTATGGTTCGACTGGCGCGGGCTAATCGCCACATAACCCCTGGCAGTAGTGCGCTTCCCACCCCGCCTATGACTATGGCGGGGTGGGCCAGAAAACGAAAGATTGAAGGAGAGAAACATGGCTACCAAGAATCAATCAAAAAAACCGGCCGCAGATCCTGCGGTAACCAAAGCGCCTGCGGCAGGCTCTTCGGCAAGCTCAGGACAGTCCCCTGCAGAAGACAAGCCCCCGGTGCCTACCAAGGCGCCTGCGCTGAAAATTGTTTGCGCGCGTGACGGCTTCCGCCGCGCCGGGATTGCATTCAGCAAGCAGCCGACCATCATCAAGCGATCGCATTTGACCAAGACGCAGATCGAGCAGCTCAAAGCCGAGCCGCTGCTTACCGTGACCGAAGTCGAGATCGACGACGATTACGCGGAACGCGCCGCTACCGAGTAATAACCACTCACCACTCGCCACTCACCACTTACCGTTCTTATGTACGCCACCGCCACCAACCTGCTCGATCAGTTCGGCGCTGAGGAAATTGCTCAGCGTGCAGATCGGGGCACGCCGCGCCTGGTGACCGCCGCAATGCTCGCCACCGCAGCCTCCGGCGGCAGCATGAGCGGCTACACCGCTGGCGAGCAGGCGGCCACGGTGAAGGCGCTGGCATTGGTCAACAGCAAGCTGCTCGATGCGGACAGCGTCATCAACGGCTATTTCACCACCCGTTACCCGGTACCGCTGACCACGGTGCCGCGTCTGGTAATGGTAGCGGCCTGCGATCTCGCGCGCTACGCGTTGTATGACGACATGGCCACCGAGCAGATCATGCAGCGGAACAAGGATGCCGTGAAGCTGCTGGAGTCGATTGCCAGTGGCAAGGTGAATTTGGGCGTTGATGTATCCGGCATCAAACCTGCGGCCAATGATGCCGCGCAGATTTCATCCACCACGCCGGTGTTCCGGCGTGGCGAAGCGGGAGGGTTCATCTGATGGCTGGGGCATCGATCCGCATCGAATTCGATGATGCGCGCATCCGCGCGGCGCTGCAGCGGCTGATTGACGTTGGCCAGCACCCGCGCGAGGCCATGCAGGACATCGCCACGCTGGGCGAAAACAGCACGCGCGAGCGCTTCCACACCGAAACCGGACCGGACGGCAAGCGCTGGACACCCATTAAACAGATCGGGTTCAGAAAAAAACAACTGCGCAAAGATGGTCGCATCCGGAAGAGCGCCATCAATTATGTGCTCGGCAGGAAAATCCTGACCAAGGATGGCCATCTGGGCGATTCGCTCGGCAGCCGTGCGGGGGCAACCTTCGCCGAATGGGGGGTCAACCGGATTTATGCCGCGATCCACCAGTTCGGCGGTCAAGCCGGTCGCGGCCTGCGCAGCAAGATCGTGGCACGCCCCTATCTCGGGATTAACGCCGGCGACGAAGCCGACATCCTGGACATTTTACAACGCCGCATTGAGGCAGCCGCCGCTGCAAGCTGAAAACGAAAATTACCAGGAGGCAGCAACATGAACAAAAGATTTGGTGAGCAGGCGAAAAAAATTGAAACCGCCGCTGAGCAGAAAACAGATTCGCTGCTGCTCAGAGTGGCGCGCAGTAAATGGTCTTGGGCCATCGTCGGCGGCGTATTGCTGGCAGCCTGGTTGCTGGGCTGAACGATGCTGGGCGAAGCAGAAAATGATTTGATCGCGCTGGTCAAGAGCTCGCCGCTCGGCGCCAAGCTGCGCGAAGTGGCCAGCCTGCCGGATCTGTCGGGAGACAGCCTGGTGAACAAGTTTGCCACCGACGCACCGGCGGTCTACCTGGCGGCGGGATCGCTGCAGGTGACTGACCGTTCCGCCAAGTTGCGCTTTGGCGTGGCCTGCGTGGCACGCAACAGCCGTGGGCATGACGCCGCACGCCAGGGAGACGGCAGCGCCATCGGGCCCATCGGTTTATATGCAATGCTGGAAACGGTGGCGGGGTTGCTTGACGGCGCGTTCGCTGGCAGCAGTAGCTGGAAAGTGACCGCGATCGATTTCCTGACGGACGAGACGCTCTACAAAGCCGGGGTCTACGCCGGGGTGGTGCAGATCGAGACCTACGGCACGGTCGATCTGCCCGCGCCGGTGGATGTTGCCACGCTCGATCCCTTTATTACGTTCCATGCAGACATGGACATTACGCCGTTCTCGGCACCGGTAGAACACAACAAGTGGCTGCTGGAGCCGCCCGACCACACCACCTCGACGCCGGATGCGGCTGACCAGGTCACCCTGCCAACCTAAGGAGAGCAACGATGCAGCTTAAATTTATCAAACCCGCGCCTGGTTTCAATGTGCGCATGCCCAACGGCAACGTGCTGCCAGCAGAGGGCGCCGAGGTAGAACTCAACAGCTACTGGCTGCGGCGTCTGGAAGACGGCGACGTGATCCAGACCAATAAACCCAGAGAGCCGGTAGCAGGTAACAAGAAGTAGTCGCGCCGCTCACTGCCCACTACCCATTTTTAAAGGAAAAATGCCATGCCAGAAAATGTAAGCTTCGCCGAGATCCCGGTTGATATCCGTACCCCCGGCCAGTACATTGAGATCGACAATAGCAAGGCCGTGCAAGGTTTGCCGCAGCAGGACCGCAAAATCCTGATTCTTGGCCAGCGCCTGGCGGCCGGTACCGTCGCCGAGAAAACCCCGATGCGCGTGCTCAACGCCGACCAGGCTGCCGGGTATTTTGGCCGTGGCTCACTGCTGCACGGCATGGTTGCCGCCGCCAAGCTCGCAAACCCGTATTCGGACATGTGGGCGGTTGCACTGGATGATCTGCTCGCCGGTGCCGTAGCCACCGGCACCCTCACCGTTACCGGCACGCCAACCGAGTCGGGCACGGTCAATCTCTATGCGGCGGGTGTCCGGCTGCGCGCGGGTGTCACGGCAAGTAATACTCCGACTGTTGTCGCCGCGTCGATCGCCGCCGCAATCAATGCCGCGCTGGATTTGCCGGTGACGGCAACTTCCGCGCTGGGGGTCGTGACCATCACCGCTCGCCACAAAGGCGAGACCGGCAACGCCATCGACTTGCGGCTCAACTATTACATGGGCGAGGCTTTACCTAAAGGCATTGCGGTGGCCATTGCCGCCATGGCCGGCGGCACGGGTAACCCGGATGCGGCGCTGGCGCTGGCGGCGATCGGCAACGATCAGTACTACACCATCGCCACGCCGTGGTCGGATGCGGCCAATATGGCGGTTATGGAAAATGAACTCGGCACCCGCTGGGGGCCAATGAGCCAGAAAACCGGCCACGTCTTCGCAGGGTTATCCGGCACCCACGGCGCGCTATCCACCTATGGATCGGCGCGCAATTCGCTGCATTCCACGGTGCCTGGCGCGGGCAAGTCGCCGACTCCGCCGTGGATATGGGCCTCGGTCTGGGCCGCCGTGTGCGAGTTCAGCGGAGCGATCGATCCGGCACGTCCGTTCCAGACATTGCTGTTGCCGGGCCTGCTGCCGCCCGCCGAAAAAGACCGCTACACGCGCGAGGAACGCAATCTGTTGCTCCAGGATGGCATCGCCACTTTCCTGGTCGATGCGGGCGGACGAGTGCTGATCGAGCGCGTCGTCACCACCTATCAGACCAATGCATTCGGCATCGAGGATATTTCCTACCTCGATCTCGAAACCAAGTGGACGGTGGATTACATCCGCTACGCGATACGCGCGCGCATCGCGCTGCGCTTCCCGCGTTACAAGTTGGCCAACGATGGCACCAACTTTGCCCCAGGGCAGGCGATCGTCACACCGCGCGTGATTCGCGCCGAGCTGCTCGGCCTGTTCCGCGAACTGGAACAGGTGGGGCTGGTGGAGAACTTTGACCAGTTCAAACAGGATCTGCTGGTGGTGCGCTCGACCAGCGACCCCAACCGGGTCAACGCGGTGATTCCGCCAGACATCATCAACCAGTTCCGCGTGTTTGCGGCGGCGGTGCAGTTCCGGCTGTAAGCGCAGCACAGAGCGAAGCACAGAGTTAAGCCAGATCAATTTTTAACGGGAGATTTTATGGGCAATCAAGTTACCGGCCGCGTTTTTGTCAGCCTCAATGGCGCACGCCTGGCCTCAAAAGAGGGCGCCAAGCTCGGCTTCGGCGGCGTCGATCGCGAAGCCGTGCACGGCGATGGCGGCGTGCTGGGTTACAGTGAAAAAACGGCGGTGCCGTTCATCGAATGCACCATCGCGCACAAGGGTGATACCTCGCTCAAGGATCTGTCGGCCATCACCGACGCCTCCATCACCTTCGAGAGCGACACCGGCAAGGTGTACATCCTGCGCAATGCCTGGTCGGCCAAGTCGATCGAATTGGATAAAGGCGAAGTGGCACTGCGTTTTGAAGGCATGAGCTGCGAGGAGAGCGCTTGATGGATAAGATCACTGAGATCAAGTTGCAATGCCCGATCATGGTGGATGGCGAAGAGGTGTTAGTACTGAAGATACGCCGGCCCAAGGGCAAAGACTATCGCGCGATGGGAAATTTTAATAAACCAATCTCCGCAATACTGGATTTTGCCGCTGTGCTGGCGGATGTGCCGCCATCGTCCATCGATCAACTGGATGCCGACGATGTGCAGAATGTGACGGAGGTGGTGAGCCGTTTTTTGGAGAAATCCCCAGTAACTGGGCCGAAGTTGTAGGCGATATCGCCTACACATTTCATTTCCCGGCGTCCGAGATTTGGGCGATGGATGCGGAAGAGTTGCTGTTCTGGCACCAGCAGGCCGGGCGGGTCGGGCGCGAAGCGGCCGGTTAATCGCGCCCGAAAATGCGTAGCCAGAGACGGTTTGTCAGGTCGTAGACGCTGGCCATCAAGCCGCAGAAGATCATCCAGAAGATGAAAAACACCAGTCCTGATATCCAGCCCTCGGCGTGCACCAGGTAGGCGGTACCGGCGAGCTGGGGGATGACTAACAGCAATGCGAACAATGTGTGCATAAGGTCAATATAGCATGTCCGGTTCGATACTTACAGTAGGGCTGATCCTCAAAGCCTACGACCAGATGAGCGGCGGCGTCAGGACGGCCGCCGCATCTGTCGACGGGCTGTGCGCCAAGGTGGACAAGCTGCGCGAAAGTTCGGAAAAATTCGGACGCGGCGCGCTGGCGGATGGGCTGATCGCGGGTGGCACATTGATGAAAACGGTGTCCGCCTACGCCGAACTGGAAGACGCCGGCACCCGCTTGAAAGTGACCATGATGGGCGCTACCGGCGAGGTGTCCGGCAAGTTCGAGCAGATCAATGCGCTGGCGATCAAGCTGGGCAACCAATTGCCCGGAACCAGCGCCGACTTCATGAACATGATGGCGACGCTGAAGCAATTTGGCATGAGCGATGAATCCATCCTGTCCGGTGTCGGCGATGCTGCCGCGCGCATCGGCGTGTTGCTCAAGCTGACACCCGAAGCGGCTGCCGAGTTTGTCTCCAAAATGAAGACAGCGACCGGCACGGCTGACGAGGATATGCTGGGGCTAATGGATACCATCCAGCGGGTATTTCATCTTGGGGTGAAGTCGGACGAAATGATGATGGCTTTTGCGCGCTCCGGTGGTGCGCTCAAGACGTTCGGCATTCAAGGGCTGCAAGCCTCCAAGGAGCTGGCGCCGATCTTCGCCATGTTGGTCAAGGGCGGATTATCCGGCGAGACCATCGGCACTGGTTTTGCCTCCATCCTGAACCAGGTATCCGATGCCGGGAAAATGGGTAAGGTCAATGCGGGACTGGCCAAGCTGGGGGTCAATCTGCGGCTCTTCGACAAGAAGGGGCAATTCCTTGGCCCACAGAATCTGGTGGCGCAATTCGACCAACTTAAAAAACTCAATCCGCAGCAGCTCAGCGCCGTGCTGAAAGAAATCACCGGCGGCGGCCAGGACCAGCAGATGCTGGCGTCGATCGTGACCAATGGATTGACGGGCTACCAGGACATGGAGCGGCGCATGCAGGAGCAGGCGGATCTGCAGGCGCGGGTTAACGTGCAACTCGGCACCTTGAAGAATCTGTGGGATGCCGCCAGCGGCACCTTTACCAACGCGCTCGCCGCGTTCGCCGAAAGTTTTGCGCCAGAGCTGAAAGCCCTTACTGCATGGTTTGGGCGGCTGGCCGAAAGTGTAGGTAATTTTTCCAAAGAACATCCGATGCTGTCAAAGACTCTGGGGATCATGATAGGCGGGTTTGCGCTGGTGACGATCGGCCTCGGCGCGATGGCGCTGCTCTTCGCCGGGGTGCTGAAATATATCGCGCTGGTGAGCGGGTTGAGTGCCGCTTTCGGCGCGCTTGGCGGGGTGGTTGCTTTCGTTTCGCGGCTGTTCATGCTCAATCCGATCGGCCTGGCTGTGACGGCCTTGATCGGGCTGGCTGCCTTGCTGATCATGAATTGGGAAACCGTTAAACAGTGGTTCGGCGGGTTTTTCTCCTGGATCGGCGAGAAGGCGGTCATGTTGCGTGGGCTGATGCCGGAGTGGCTGCAGAAATTCTCGACTGCCGGCATGGTCACCAGCGCGGTTCCCGGCCTGGCGCCAGCCGTGCCCAGCGCGCGCGGCGACAACAAAGCCGATATCGGCGGCACGCTGAATATCAAGATCGACCAGGAAGGACGGGCGCGTGTAGCCAATCTCAGAAACAATGACCCGCGTTTCGGCTTCAATGTGGATTCCGGCCTGACGATGGTGGCGCCATGAGCTGGCGCGATCAAATGCAGCAGGCATCTTTTCGCGGGGTGCCGTTCAACATTAAATCGTCTGAGCGCAATGGCGGGCGCCGGGTAGCGCTGCACGAATATCCGGGGCGCGACGAACCCTGGGCGGAGGATCTCGGCCGCAAGGCAAAACAGTTCACCTTCGATGCGCTCGTTGTCGGCACCGATTACATGCGCGCGCGCGATGCGCTGAGCGATGCGCTCGACGCGGCGGGCGTCGGCGAGCTGGTGCATCCATACTATGGCCGCCGCAAGGTCATGGCAACGGAATATCGGATCAACGAAAGCACCGATGCGGGCGGCATGGCAAAATTCTCCATCACCTTTGTCGAGGCCGGTGAAAATAATCAGCCCGCTGCCCGCGCCGACACGACCCAGAGCGTGCTGAATCGTGCCGACCAGGCGCAAGTCGTGGTGCAGGAGGATTTCGGCAAGACCTTCTCAGTGATTGGCATGCCGGAGTTTGTGAGTGCTGCCGGCGTCGGGGACGTTACAAAAGCGATCGATAGCCTTGCCATCGCCGCGCGCAGTACGGTGCCGAATATGAGCATGCTGCCGGAATACAACCTCGCCCTGAACGGACTGGCGAATAGCGTCACCAACCTGGTACGCACACCGCAGATTCTATCCTCACTCATCTTTGGTCAGGTCTCCGGGCTGCAAGCGTTGGCCACAGGGCCACAGAACGCTTTTAATAATCTGGCCGGATTGTTCGATTTCGGTGATCCCAATTCGATGACTGCGCTGGGGACGGGATTCGTCAGCGTACCCACCACCACTCCCGCGCGTATTGCGCAGGCTGCCAACCAGCAAGCAGTCATCGGTCTCACGCGCCAGGCCGCTCTGATCGAGGCTGCGCGTGTCAGCAGCACGGTGGAGTTCGTCAGCTACGATGATGCCATAGCGATGCGTGACGATCTGGCCAACCGGCTTGAGGCCGAAGCCGAGACCGCATCCGATCCGGTCTATCGGGCGCTCACCGATCTGCGCGTGGCCGTGATCCGCGATATCAGCACGCGCGGCGCAGATCTGGCGCGCATTGTGCAATACACGCCCACCGCCACACAGCCATCGCTGGTGCTGGCGTACCAGCTTTACGGCGATGATGACCCGGTAATCCGCGCGGGCGAAATCGCCGCGCGCAATAACATCCGCCGCCCCGGCTTTGTCGCTGGCGGTCAGGCGATCGAGGTACTGACATGAGCAAGGTGGAGCTGCTGGTCGGGGGCGTCTACTACGGCGGCTGGCAGACGATCGATATCCAGCGCGGGATCGAGCAGATCGCCGGAACATTCGAGCTGCAAGTCACCGAGTATTGGCCGGGTTCGGGTACACCGCAGCAGATCAGTCCGGGCGCGGCTTGTCAGGTATTGATTGATGGCGAGACGGTCATCACCGGCTACGTGGATACAGCCGTGCCCAGCTATGACGATTCACAGCACAGCGTCACCGTGTCGGGCCGCGACAAAACAGCAGATTTGGTGGACTGCGCGGCGATCTATAAATCCGGGGCCTGGAGCAACCGCAAGCTGGAGCAGATTGCCGCAGCCCTGTGCCAGCCTTTCGGCATCGAGGTCAAGGCCGAAATTGATACTGGCGCGGCTTTTATCGCGTACAGCATCCAGGAGGGCGAAACCGTATTCGAGTGCCTGGAACGTGCGACACGGATGCGCGCAGTACTGCTGGTGTCCGATGGGCTGGGGCGGCTGGTAATAACCCGCGCAGGCAGCGACAAAGCGGCTGCGTCATTGGAGCAGGGCAAGAATATTCTGCTCGCGCGCGGCGAGTTCTCCTGGAAAGATCGTTTCAGCCAGATCACCGTGAAAGGTCAGGCGCAAGGCAACGATGATGTCTACGGCGAAACCGTCGCGCATCCGTCGGCTACGGCAACCGACGCCACGATCAATCGCTATCGGCCGCTGATCGTGCTGGCGGAGGATCAGGGCCATGCGGCCACGCTCAAGCAGCGTGCCGCGTGGGAAGCCAACGTGCGGCGCGGGCGGGGCAATCGCGCCACTGTCACCATCAATGGCTGGAAGCATGCCAGTGGTCTGTGGCGGCCAAACACGCTGGTAAATATTGACTCCGGATTTTTGGCGATTAATGCGGAGCTGCTGATTGCCGGTGTGCGCTACACCTTGAACGCTCAAGGCGAGCGCACTGAATTGTCTCTGGCGATGCGTGAGGCGTTCGACCTGATCGTCGGCGTTAAAGGCACCCGGCTGGAAAGTGCGATCAAGGGCAGGGACGGGGCGGCCCAGGCCGTCACCGGCGAGAAGAAAAAGAAGAAAAGCCAGGATTGGACGGGACTATGATGCGCGAGCTTGCAAAATTCCTGGCACCAATTCACCGGCGCGTGCGGCTGATGATCTCGCGCGGTGTGCTGGCCCTGGTCAACGATGCCCTCAAGATGCAAAGCGTGCAGGTACAACTGCTCTCCGGCGAGACGCGCGAGATGGAGCGTTTCCAAAATTACGGGTTCAGCTCGGTGCCGCACAAAGGGGCCGAGGCGGTGGCGGCCTTTGTCGGCGGGAGCCGCGATCACGGCATCGTGATTGTGATTGATGACCGTCGCTACCGCCTGACGGGGTTACAGGCTGGCGAAGTGGCGATTTACACCGACGAGGGCGACAAGATCGTATTCCAGCGCGGGCGTGTAATCGAAATCACTGCCGGCACAAAAATTCGCATGGTAACACCGCTGCTCGAGTGCACCGGCGAGATCAAGGACCGCTGCAACAGTGACGGCCGCACGATGGAAGACATGCGCAATATCTATGACGGTCACACCCATCCGGGCGACAGCGGCGGCACCACCGGCGCGCCCAACCAAGTGATGTAGCGCATGGATATCCGTACCGTTTTTATCAATATGGAACATGGCGCCGATTATGCCATCGCGCAACTCGGCCTGACCCCGGAGGATGGGCTGGAAACCGCCGTCATCATTTCGCTGTTCACGGATCGCCGCGCCGATGCCGACGACGTGATTCCGGATGGCACCAACAACCGGCGCGGCTGGTGGGCGGATGCATATGCCGATATCCGTGGCGACCAGATCGGCAGCCGTTTATGGCTGCTCGCGCGCGAGAAACAACTGCCGTCGGTATTGATCCGGGCACGCGAATACGCAGAAGAAGCGCTGGACTGGCTGGTCAAGGATGGCATCGCCAAGGCTGTCAATGTTACCGCCGAGATCGTGCGCATGGGGGTGCTCGGACTGGTTGTGCAGATCCAGCGTGCCGATGGTCCCGTAGTCAAGTACCGCTTTGAAAACTTCTGGAAGGGCGCCTGATGCCACTCGTGAGACCAACTCCGCAGGAGCTGCTCGATCGGGCCATTGCCGATATCGAGGCCAATCTGCCCGGCACCGATGCGCGCACGCGGCGCAGCAATCTGGATGTGCTGGCGCGCGTACATCGCGCTGGCATGCACGAATTGTATGGTTACCTGGAATGGCTCTCCCAGCAAATTATCTACGACACCGCCGAGGCCGAGATCCTGGAGCGCTGGTGCAACATCTGGGGGCTGTCGCGCATCCCGGCATCGGCTGCCACCGGCAATGTCACTTTCGCGGGTACCAATGGCACCGTGATCCCGGCGGGCACCACACTGACGCGCTCGGACGGCGTGGAATACATCACCGCTGCGGATGCCATCATCGCCGCCGGTACCGCCATCGCTGCGGCAACGGCGGCAGTCGCCGGTGCTACGAGCAATGCGGTGGCCGCTACCGCGCTGAACCTGACTTCGCCGATCATCGGTATCAACAGCGCGGCCACCGTGGCCGCTGGCGGACTGGCTGGCGGCACAGATACCGAGGATGATGCCGCGCTGCGCACCCGCCTGATCGCGCGCATCCAGCAGCCACCTCATGGCGGCGCGGATTTCGATTACGTCACCTGGGCAATGGAGGTGGCGGGCGTCACGCGCGCCTGGGTGTATACCCAGGAACTCGGCCTCGGCACGGTCACCGTGCGCTTCGTGCGCGACGATGATGTCTCGCTGATTCCGGATGCGGGCAAAGTGGCGATCGTGCAGGCGTACATCGATGCGCGCCGCCCGGTGACCGCTGACGTCACGGTGGTGGCGCCGGTAGCCGTGGCGCTGAACTTCAGCATCGGTGCCACGCCCAACACCACCTCCGTCAAGGACGCGATCACCACCGAACTCACCGACCTGCTGCGGCGCGAAGCGATACCCGGCGGCACCATCCTGTTGAGCCACATCCGCGAAGCCATCAGCCTGGCCGCTGGCGAAACCAACTACACCATGACCGTGCCTGCCGCCGATGTGACGCATACCGTTGGCCAGATGGCCACGATGGGGGTCATCACATGGCTATGACCGGCGCGGATTATCTGCAACACCTGCAGGCGCTGCTGCCGCAAGGCCCGGCCTGGCCGCGCGACCCCGAAGCGGTGCTCACCCTGCTGCTCGATGCCTGGGCGCAAGAATTCGCGCGCATCGATGCGCGCAGCGAACAACTGATCGAGGAATCCGACCCGCGCACCACCACCGAGTTGCTGTACGACTGGGAGCGCGTCGCCGGGCTGCCGTCCGCCTGCATGGCGGGTGTCGCGCAGACCACCGCCGAACGCCGCGCCGCGCTGCATGCCAAGCTCACGCGCCTGGGCGGGCAGTCGCGCCAGTTCTTTATCGACCTGGCGGCGGCGCTGGGGTACAGCGTGACCATCAGCGAGTTCCGCCCTTACACCGTCAGTTCGGCGGTCAACATGCCGCTCAACAGCGAATTGTGGCGCTTTGTCTGGCAGGTAAATGCACCGCTCAATACCATCCGCAGTTTTGATATGAGCAGCGCAGTCAATGATCCGCTGCGGTCGTGGGGCAACCAGTTGCTGGAGTGCGGCATCTCGCAACTCAAACCGGCGCACACTAAAGTTTTGTTTGCATACACATAGGAGAGATTTTTTATGGATAACAGAAAGTGGCAAGTGGCTGCTGTCGCGACCCCGCCTGCGGTTGAGGCATCGCCCTCTAACGGGGTCCCGACCGACGGCGATCCTGCCAGCGCGATTCCTGCAACGAAACCGGGTGCAGCATGGTTCAACCAGATCGGCGAAGAGCTGCGCAACGTCATTGTCGGCGCCGGGCTGACGCCGTCGGACAGCAACCTGACTCAGCTGCAACTTGCAATCCAGGCCATGATCGACGGCCGCGCCGGACAATTCATCGTGCGCGCTGCCAGTACCGCCAACATCAACCTGGCCGCACCGGGTGCTGCCGTCGACGGCGTGACGATGGCGGTGAACGATTTGTTTCTGCCGAAAGACCAGACCACCGGCAGCGAGAATGGCATCTACATCTGGAACGGGTCGGCGGTGCCCGCCACGCGCGCTACCGACGCCGACAACGTGGCAGAGCTTAAATCCGGCGCAATCATCTCAGTGCGCGAGGGCACGATCAACGCGGACACGTTGTGGACGCTGACCACTGACGGCACCATCGTGATCGGTACTACAGCGTTGACGTTTACACGGGCCAATCCAGTACCGGTATCGGATTACATTGTGGGATCGGTTACGCGCGATATCTCGACCGCCTCTGGCACGCAAGACGTGACGGGTCTTGGTTTTACCCCTAAAGCCGTGTCGGCGCTCGCATGTGTCCAGACCACCCGCAATATGAGCACTGGTTGGTCTGATGGCGCGAGGAATTCCTGCGTATTTGATGACCCAACTAGCGCGGACGTCTATGGAGTTATTTCTACGACACACGCAATCGCGTTGCGGCCGTCCGTTGGCAATTATGCCGATGGCGCTATTAGCATCATCTCCGGTGGTTTTAGGATCACTTGGACAAAAACCGGTGCGCCTACCGGAACCGCGTACATCATGTACAAAGCTGAGAGGTAAAAAATGAGGATCTGTCGAATTATCGCTACTGGAAAAATTATTGAAATGCAGTCTCACGCCGCGCCTGGCACGCTGATCGCCAATGCTGTCTCAGCGGGTTTTGCGGCAAATGCAGTCGAAGAGTCGGCTGTGACTCAGGCTGAATATGAGTCGCTGTTGGCAGCTTCCGTGCCGCTGGCAGATGTGATCGCCGCGAAGCAGCGTGAGATCAATGCCGCCTGCGAAGCCGAGATCGCGGCCATCCGTGCCGGTTACCCGGACAGCGAGGTGCTGAGCTGGCCTAAACAAGAGCAGGAGGCACGCGCCTTCACCGCCAATGCCAATGCTGCCACGCCGCTGCTCGATGCGCTGGCCACCGCGCGCGGCATCACCAAGGCCGAGCTGGCCGCTCGCATCATCGTCAAGGCCGATTTGTTCGCGGGTATTAGCGGCGGCATCATCGGCAAGCGCCAGGCGTTGGAAGATGCGCTTAACGCGCTGCCCGCGAATGCCACCACCGCCGATGTGGCTGCGATCCAGTGGTGAGGCGCTACCTCTTAAATCTGCTGATCGCCCTCGACCAGGGCATCAATGCGCTGCTTGGTGGTGATCCGGACGAAACGCTCTCCAGCCGCATGGGCAAACACAAACACGGCCCTGCGCGGTGGCTCTGCAAGCTGCTGTCGCTGATCGATGGGCGGCATTGCGAGAAGAGCATCGAGGCTGATGAGGGGAAGGATGCAGTAGTGAAGTAAAAAGAGAGAGCGACCAGCCCCGTGCGGAAACACGGAACTGGCCACTTATACCCACAGAAGCAACCTGTGAGCCGAAGCCAAGGCTCCCTGCCACGTCGACGCGGCGGGTCAAGCCTAGCATATTTTCATCCACAAAAAGGGCTTGCAGCATGAATAGAACATTACCGATTATCCCTTGGATAGGAGGCAAACGCCGCTTGGCCAAGCACATCCTGCCGCTGTTTCCAAAGCACGAATGCTACGTGGAACCGTTCTGCGGAGCCGCTGCGCTGTACTTCATAAAAGAGGCGGCACACGTCGAGGTGCTCAACGACATCAACGGCGAGCTGGTGAACCTGTACCGCGTGGTCAGGCATCATCTGGAGGAGTTCACCCGGCAATTCAAGTGGGCGTTAACCAGCCGTGAAATATACAAGTGGACGCAGATCACGCCGGCGGAAACGCTCACCGACATCCAATCAGCAGCACGCTTCTACTACCTACAGAAGCTGGCTTTCGGTGGCCGGGTAAACAATCCGACCTTCGGCACCGCCACTACCAGTCCGCCACGTTTCAATCTGCTGCGCCTCGAGGAGGACTTGAGCCAGGCACACCTGCGGCTCTGCCGCACCTACATCGAGCACCTGGCATGGCAGGATTGCATCCGCAAGTACGATCGCGCGCACACCCTGTTCTATTGCGATCCGCCGTATTGGGGCACGGAAGGCTATGGCGTCGACTTCGGGCTGGAACAATACGACCAGATGGCAGAGCTGGCTAGGACGATCAAGGGCAGCATGATCATCTCAGTCAACGATATACCTGAGATGCGCAAGGCGTTCAAGGGGCTGGCGATGGAGACAGTGCGGATCAGTTATACGGTAGGTGGCCAGAACAGCCGGGGCGAGCGGAAGGAACTCGTGATCAGGAACTGGTGAATGAAACACACCTGCCACAGGATTTTAACGGGGAAGGCGGCGGGAAGTGCCAAACAGGGGGCGCACTACGTGGTAAGTCTCAAATGAAGTGAAAAATAGTCTCAAATGAAACGCGCGGTTACAGCATCAGCGCGAAACGCTAAAAGATCAGGAAGTCTTACTCAGGCCATTGCAGAAGGAGATGGACAGCCTGAAACTAGGAACAGATCGTCTTTATGAGGCGGTGGAGAAGGGGTTGCTACCGATGGATGAAACACTCCAGCAACGCGCTCACAAGCTGCAAGCAAGACGGCAGGAAATCCTGATAGAGATTGCCGGCTTCAGGCGGCAAAAGGAAATGCCGCTTGACCTGCTCAAACCCAAACAAATCGGTGCATTCAGCAAGGCACTGCGAAGCAAGCTGCTGGATCGTAACTCAGGTTTCGGCAAGGAATATCTCAAGCTGCTGGTCAGCGAGATCAGGATAGAAGGAAAAGAAGCCCAAATCACGGGAAGCTATGCAGCGTTGGCAAATGCTGTGGCAGAAACAAAAACGGGCAATCTTGGAAGAGTGCCCAGATT
>ERZ1292633.1565-Hain-H41-02um-R1-1565-length-24550-cov-6_pt1 | contig 24550 bp, 24 predicted proteins | sample MGYA00564406_ERZ1292633 | MGnify/ENA primary metagenome ERZ1292633 (study PRJEB36523, sample SAMEA6512639) | groundwater metagenome | collected 2019-01-08 | study: AquaDiva: Metagenomics assemblies of 32 groundwater samples | reverse complement strand
ACCTTTGGCGGCGGGGGAATATCGAGCTTTTCGGGCGGTGGCGGCGGCTCTTCGGGTTCTTCGGGAACTTCTTCGGCAACATCGAAGGTTTTTAGATCCTCAAACACCTGCTTTGCGGCGTCAAACGCCAGGCCTGTTACGAGGGCATAACCCAAGCCAGCGTGAAGCAACGCAACAATGCCGATGGAGATAATCCGGTTGGTACTTATACCTTGGTCTTGATCAGCATAGGCCATTAAAAACGACTCTCCCTCCTACATATCCTCATTGAGGCTGACACAACGTCTCGCTTTTGGCAACCGTCTCAACGAGGTTTTCAATGGCGAGCGTAGGTTTTCTGGCCTGCGCGGGGGCTCTAGCGAGCGATAATCGATTGCGCAACGGCTTTTGAATAATCGCCCGTTCATTATATGGAGGTTAGGCTAATGCGTTTTAGGAGCATATTTTTTGCAAAGAAAATCAGCCGTCCGGGTCATCGCGATCTATGCCCTTGCGCTAGGTTTTGGGGCGCATGCCGTAGCGCAACAACGCCCCGCGAACGGAGCGCCCATGGCCCGCGCGCTAAGCTATGCTGATACGGCGGATCTCTCGCTCGGGGCCGCAATTGTGGCGCAGATACGCGTTCGCACGGCCGAGCGAATCAAGCCCGCACCGGGCCGAATTACACCGGCGGGCAGCACCCGGTTTTTTGTGACTGCTGATGTGATCGCCCTGATTCGCGGGGCTGGCGGGCTGCCGCCACAGATCCGTTATCTTGTTGATGTACCCAATGATGCCAAGGGGAAGCCGCCCAAATTGAAAAAGGCAGAGATGATGATCTTTGCCGTAGCTGTGCCAAAACGAAGCGGCGAAATTCAATTAATTGCCCCTGATGCGCAGGTGCCGATGACACCGGGCTTCGCTGACCGCGTTCGCGCCATCATTTTGGCAGACACGCGCAGCGATGCACCACCGCGAATCACTGGCCTTGGCGACGCCTTTCACGTTGCGGGGACGCTATCAGCGCAGGGCGAAACACAGATTTTCCTTGTTGCGCGTGACGGTCGACCGGCGTCATTAAGTATTTGGCGCGAACCGGGATTCCCACCGCGATGGGCCGTATCGCTTGATGAAATTGTCGATCAAGGGGCCGGGCCGCCGCAACGCGATACCTTGCTTTGGTACCGGCTGGCGTGCTTTTTACCCCCGACGTTACCAGTTGGAAGTGTTGCCACACTCGACAACCGGTCAGCCGCCATCGCTGCGGAAGACTATCACACTGTGATCGAAGGCCTTGGCGAGTGTGGGCGCAGGCGAAAATAGCGCAGAACCGGATCCTGCGCCTATCCTTTTTATTAACACAAACTTCGGATATAATCGACCGTGTTGATCATCGGCGAATTTAACCGCGCGCGACCAAGCTGCTGTGACCAATAGCTTTCGGAGCCATGCAGGCTGCGCCATTCATAGAGTCGGCGGGTATAGAGTGAAAGGTCATGCGCTTCGCTGATCCCGATGGCCCCGTGCACCGCATGAGCAATTGCCGCGATATGCACAGCGGCCCGGCTCGCGCCGTGCTTGGCAATTGCAGCACTTTCTAGCGCGGGTGTCAGGCCGTTTGCACAGCCAGTTTGCGCGGCGATTCGCGCCATTACAACATGCTCTGCCATCACCGCGAGCTGCTGCTGCACCGCTTGCTGTCGCGCGATAGGTTTGCCGAATTGAACGCGCTGGCCCGCATAATCGATCGTCATGGCGAGGATGCGATCGCCCGCACCCGCAATAGCAGCGGCAGCAACGACCGCCCCGATCCGGCGCTGCGCCTCAGGGGAGGCATCACCAAGCGCACGCGCCACCATCGCCTCGGCCACCTGGTTTGGAACAAGAAACTGCCCCAGCGCGTGGAATAGGTGGAAGCCCTCAGCAAGTGAAAGCCCCGCCCCGCCCCGCGCTTCGGGCACCAGCGCATCAAGATAGCCTGATGCTTCCACCGCTTCTACCAGCGGAGCAATCGAAGCACCGGCCTCAATCGCGCGGATTTGGGCTGGCAATGAGATGCTTTCGAGCATTCGGACAAAGGGACCCAGAAACTCCATCAGCGTATCCCCAGCCCGCGCGCGACAATGCCGCGCAATATCTCGCGCGTGCCACCACGCAGCGAGAAACTGGGGGCCATCGCGCTTACATAAGCGAGTGTGCGTATCAGTTCAGGGGCAATCACGTCATCAGGATGTCGGCCAAGATCATCAGCAATCAGAACGGACACCGACTGTTCAAAAGCCGTACCGATATCCTTGATGAGCGAGGCTTCGGTCACCGGACTTTCGCCCGCCGCAAGCCGCGCGGTGACCGCAATCGAGAGCGCCCGAAGCGTCGCCAGCTCGGCCGTCAATTGCCCGATGAGCGCCGTCGTTATCTCGCTTTCGCGGGCCGACTGGCTGACATGGGCAAGCCACGCATCGATCAGAACAACACTTGAATAAATCCGCTCGGGGCCGCTCCGTTCAAACGCGAGTTCAGCAGTCACCTGCGCCCAGCCACCGCCCTCTTGGCCAATCAACGCATCGGGGGCGAGCGCGACATCATCGAAAAACACCTCGGCAAAATGCGCGTCTCCGGCCAGATCGCAGATTGGCCGGATGGTGACGCCGGGGGCCTTCAAATCAACGATCATTTGCGAAAGGCCGGTGTGACGGTCTTCGGCTGCACCCGAAGTGCGGACGAGCGCGATCATATAATCGCAGTGCATCGCGCCCGATGTCCAAAGTTTCTGGCCGTTCAAGCGCCAGCCGACCGCCGCCGAATCGGCGCGGGTACGCACGCTTGCAAGATCAGACCCTGCACCGGGTTCGCTCATTCCTATGCAGAAGAATATCTCTCCACGACAGATTGCTGGTATATAGCGCTGACGCTGGGCTTCGGTGCCATAATTCAGAATCAGCGGCGCGCTCTGCCGGTCAGCAATCCAATGCGCCGCAACCGGCGCGCCAACACTCAACAATTCTTCGACGATCACAAACCGCGCAAATGGCCCAAGCCCGCCGCCGCCATAGGCTTTGGGAAGCGTCAGCCCGAGAAACCCGGCATCACCAAGCGCGCGGCTGAACGCCGCATCATGCCCCATCCACGAACGCGCACGTATATTAGCGGGCAGGCCAACAAGCAGCTTTGCGATCAACGCCCTAATCGCGGGACGCAGAGCCTCATCGCCATCAGGGATCTGCGATAGGAACAAAGTATCGAACATTTAAGCCGCTGATAATGCAAACGCAGGCCCGCTGATAGAGTGCGTGGTATATTTGCTGCAAACGCCTCAAATCGTAGCTTCTATGACAAACATAGATTGACGTCACGATTCAGCAATTGCTAACAGATAATGTAGGGGCGAAACAGGGAGCCACGTTTTCAGATATTGGGCTTTAACACAGGAGAATAATATGACGCTCGAACGGATAAAAAGATCCTTGTTGTTGGCGGCAACCGCAAGCATTTCATCGATGGCAGCGCCCGCTTTTGCGCAGGTGCAGATTGGCACGGGCGCAAATGCCGTCGCCGCTGGTCAAACCGCAGTGGGTGACGGTGCCGTTGCAACGGGCACAACCAGCACAGCCGTTGGCAATCTCGCAATGGCAACCGATGAAGATGCCGCAGCCTTTGGTGATATGGCGATGGCCACGGGTTTCCATTCAACCGCCGTTGGTGGTGAATCAATCGCTTCAGGTCGCGGTGCACAGGCATTTGGTTGGCAATCACGCGCGACAGGCGGCCTTTCGCTGGCGGCGGGTCACCAAGCCAATGCCGCAGGAATGAACGCAGCAGCAGTCGGCAAAAATGCAAACGCTGCGGGCGCCAATTCGGCAGCACTTGGCTTTGCTGCCAATTCGGCAGGTATCGGTGCCGTGGCCGTTGGCCCAGTAAGCAGCGCTGCCGCGACAAATGCCTCAGCAGTGGGTAACTTTGCCCGCGCACTCGGCGTCGGCACGACATCTGTCGGCAGTGCCTCATCGGCGGCTGGCGCTGACGCCACGGCGCTAGGCAACACGGCTTCGGCTGGGGGCTTTGGCAATACCGCGCTCGGCAGCTTCTCACAAACCAGCGGTGACCGTTCTACTGCTGTTGGTTATCAGAGCCAAGCCACTGGCACGACTTCGACAGCCGTCGGCAATCTGGCGATTGCGTCGGATGAAGATGCGGTTGCTCTGGGTGATAAAGCCATGTCGACGGGTTTCCACTCAACTGCTGTTGGTGGTGAATCGATCGCTTCGGGTCGCGGCGCACAGGCGTTTGGCTGGCAATCACGCGCAACGGGCAACCTCTCGCTTGCATCAGGGCATCAGGCCAATGCTGGCGGCGTTCAGGCGTCCGCTCTTGGCAAGAATGCAAACGCAGCCGGGGCAAATGCTACGGCTGTTGGTTTCGCGGCGAACGCCAGCGGCGCATCAAGTGTGGCCGTAGGTGATACAGCGGTTGCAAGCTCGGTCAATTCGGTCGCTATTGGTTCGGGCGCTGTTGCCAGCATTGGCACCAATGCAGCATCGCTTGGCACAACCGTAGCCATCGGCAACCTCGCCATGGCAACCGATGAAGATGCCGTTGCAGTGGGTGATCAGGCGCGCGCATCGGGCTTCCATTCGACGTCAGTTGGTGGCGAATCGGTTGCTTCGGGTCGCGGTGCACAGGCATTCGGTTGGCAATCAAGCGCAACGGGCAACCTTTCGCTCGCAGCCGGGCATCAGGCCAATGCGGCCGGCCTCAATGCAACCGCGCTCGGCAAGAATTCCAACGCGGCGTTTGATGCTTCAACTGCCGTCGGCTTTGCCGCCCGCACAACACGTGCCAATCAGGTAGTTCTTGGCGGCACGGGAAGTTCGGTAACCGTTGGTGATATCGGAGCCAGCACGGCAGCCCAAGTTGGCGCAACCTCGCTTGTCACCGTTGACGCAAGCGGCACGCTTGGCCGCGACTCAACCACCTTGGGTGGGCTGAGCTCGTCAATCGGTACGATCAACGCGCTTAACGCAACGCAGTCGGGTCAGATCAGCACGCTGTTCGACCTCAACACCATCAATCGCCGCGATATCAACAAGGCGAATGAAGGGGTTGCCATGGCGCTGGCGCTTGATTCACCGTCAATTCCTGAAGGCGCGAAATTCGCGGTTTCGGGCGGCATCGGCTATTATCAGCGTCGGGCCGCAGGGACAGCAGCGCTTTCGGCACGGATCGGCAATAACGCCACCGTTTCGGGCGGCGTTGGCATCGGTTTTGACAGTGGCGAAGTCGGTGGACGCGGTGGTTTCTCCTTCGCGTGGTAAAATTGGACATTTTGTCTGACATGTTCGGGTCGGGGCGTAACGCCCTGGCCCGAATCGCCTTTGTCGCAGCGGCAATCTGTTTGCCCACTTCACTTGCGGCGCAACAGCCAACGAGCAGCGTGCCACTTTCAAGTGTGCCGGTGCCGGGCGAGCTTGAGCTTGCCAAGCTGATCTGGAGCACGATGGCAGCCGTTGATCATGCCAATCAGGCAGGCAACTATTCGGTATTGCGTGATCTTGCCGCACCCGGTTTTCAAGTAAACAACGATTCTGCACGGCTGGCTGAAATATTCCAGAGCCTGCGCGCAAGCCGGATCGACCTTTCCAACACCCTGCTTCTTGCGCCAACCTATAATTCAGCACCGCGCATGGTTGAACCCGGCGTGATGCAGGTGCGTGGCGGCTTTGGCCTGCGCCCGACCGCAATCGGCTTTGATCTTTTCTATCAGTGGAGCGCGGGGCGCTGGAAACTCTTTGGCGTTTCGATTGTGCCGCTGGCGATTACAACGCAGCAGCCTGCTGCGCCAACAGCGCCGCCAAAACGCAACTGACAATCGACAATCGCCTTCGTGCGCGCCATGAGGGCGGAATGACCAATCCTTTGCCTTCACCCGATGTTCGCGTTGTCGCCTTTGCGCGCTTTCCGGTTGCCGGAATGTGCAAAACCCGGCTGATTCCAGCCGTCGGGGCCGACGGTGCGGCGGCTGTCCATACCCGGCTCGTTGAAACCTGTGTCACGGCCATGCGCGGGTCAGGGCTTTCAATCGAGCTATGGACGACCGGGGCCGAGGCTGGCGCGTTTCGCCAATGGCTCGGCACGGATATTGCCTTCGTTGATCAGGGCCATGGTGATCTTGGTGACCGGTTGGCACGTGCCGCAGCCCCCTATCCGGTGATCTTCATTGGCAGCGATGCCCCAGACCTTGATGCCGAGCGACTGATTGCCGCCGCTGCCGCACTTCGCAGTGCCCCAGCCGTAATTGGCCCGGCTGAAGATGGCGGCTATTATCTACTCGGGCTGAACGCGCCCGCGCCGTGGTTGTTTAATGATATGGAGTGGGGCACGGAGACGGTTTTTACCGAAACAATGCGGCGGTTTTCGGAGCATGGGATTGTCCCCGCCGTTCTTGAAATGCTAGCCGATGTTGACCGGCCCGAAGATCTTGCCCGCTGGCCCGAGTTAACACAGTGACGGGTGTTTCGATCGTCATCCCGATGCTTAATGAAGAAGAGGCGTTGCCCCGCCTCGTGCGGACTCTATCGGTTCTTGATCCCAAACCGTTCGAAATCATCGCGGTTGACGGCGGCAGCGGCGATACTTCGGTTGCGCTCGCGCAAGCGGCTGGCTGGCGTATCGTCAATGCGCCGAAAGGCCGCGCAATCCAGATTAACCACGGGGTTGAGGCAGCGGCGGGAGAGATTGTCTGTATCCTCCACGCCGACACGCTGCTCCCCGATGATGCAATTGCGGTGATGATACGCGCGATGGCCGATCCAAAGACTGCGCTTGCGGGCTTCACCCCGCTGATCTGCGGGCCGGACAGGGTGCGCTGGGGAACCAGTTTTCATAACTGGATCAAGACGTGGTATGCGCCGTTGTTCCTCAAAACGCTGTGGTTTTTCCAAGGGATGCGGCTGTTGTTCGGAGACCATGCGATGTTTTTCAGACGGGCAGACTTCCTCAAAGTGGGCGGTTGCAACCCCGATGAACATGTAATGGAAGAAGCCGATCTCTGTTATAAATTCACCCGTATCGGGCGGACGCGGCTGATCAACCGGGTGGTGATCACCTCGGATCGGCGTGTCACCGCGTGGGGCCCAATGCGCGCCAACTGGATTTATTTCAAAGTCGGCGTTCTTTGGGCGTTCGGCGCTAAAAAGCGGCTCGCGGCCTATTATCCCGACGTGCGCTAAACCTTCGCTTTATCGCCGAGGAAGCCAACACCGATGCAATAATCAACCAGTGTTTTGAAAAAATCCTTGCCCGTTGGTGGACAGACAAGCCCGGTCAGATCACGCAATTTATCATCGTTGAAGCGCGGGCTACGCTGAAAATAGCCGACATACGGCCCAAGCAGACGACCGAATACCCGGCGTTCAAGTGGGGTCAAGGCGCTTGCGTCAAAGGATTCGGGCGCAATCATCAACGGACGTTTGAAAAAATCATAGCCATCAAGCGTTTCAAAGAAATCGGGAATTGAAAGCGCGCGATTGGCGACGAGATGATAGATGCCGCCGACCGCTTTATCCATGCCTTCAGCGATGGCGACAATGCCGCGTGCAACATGATCTATCGGCACAAAATCAAGCGATGCCTCAGGACGCGCCGGCATTTTTGCCACCCTGCCCTCGGCAATAAGCTTTAGCGCTGCATAAATCGTATCGAACTGGCGGATCGCGCCGGTCTTACTATCGCCGACGACGATACTTGGCCGTGCAATGGCGTGGGGAATAGCGCTTGCCTGAACCAGCCGTTCGGCGGCAGCCTTGCACGCCTCATAACTATTGGCGAATTCAGCACCTTCACGCGGTTCAATTTCGTCAATCTGGCCCTGACGCGTGCCGCAAACATAGGCGGTGCTGATGTGGAGGATCGGCATACCCCCCAAGCGTGCCAGATCGAGCGCGTGGCGTGTGCCTTCAACATTCACGGCGGCACAATCTTCGTAAGACAGATCAAACCGCACGGTAGCCGCCGAATGGATCAGCAAATCATGATCGACGGCAAACGCGTTCCACTTTGCTTCATCCCAGCCAAAGCGTGGTTTTGAAACATCACCGCCGATCGTCTGAACCGAACCGGGCTGATGCCCGCCAGCGGCCCAACCGCGCGTTTCGATAACCACATCATCATTATTGCGCAGTTCATGGTTGCGGTGAACCAAGCCGGTTACGCTATGGCCTTGCGCGTGCAGCCGTGACGCGATCTCACCGCCAATAAGCCCGGCTGCGCCGGTTATAAAAATGCGTTTTGTCACGGGTGCGATTACCTTGTTTTGGTGGGAATATACTTGCCTTGCGCTGTTAGAAGGTCATCCGCCCCCAAGTCAAAGAAGAAAGCTGCCTGACAAAAATCCAGCCGTTTCTTTTTTCCCCGCGCCAAGCTATCGGCGGATAAACTCCCCTGTCGGCGCTGCGCCGCCCTGATCATGAGGATCGATTCGCTTTGTCCCAATCGCCATTTGCAATCATCGATGCCGCACCACTTTCTGCCGAGAAATTCCACGACCCCAGGATCACCGCCAAGGGCGAAGCCCGCGCCTCTGTCGCGATGACTGGACTAACGACGCTGTGGTTTTGCACTGGCACGTTGTGCAATCTTGCGTGCGTCAATTGCTATATCGAAAGCTCGCCTAAAAATGACGCGCTGGTATATCTGCGCGAGACCGAGGTTGTGACCTTCCTTGACGAAATTATGGCTGAAAAACTGCCAACGCGCGAGATTGCCTTTACCGGCGGTGAGCCATTCATGAACCCCGAAATGATCCCAATCCTCACAACCTGTTTAGCACGCGGGTTTGATGTGTTGGTTCTCTCCAACGCGATGCGACCGATGCGCCGGTTTGAAAAAGAGCTGCTCGAACTGCAAGCCCGATTTGGTGCGCAACTCACCTTCCGCGTCAGCCTCGATCATCACACCAAGGCGATTCACGAAGCAGAACGCGGCCCGAACAGTTGGGACAAAGCGATTGATGGCCTCAAATGGCTGAGCAGCAGCGGGTTTTCGATCGCGATTGCAGGGCGGATGGCCAAGGGCGAAAGCCTTGCCGACGAAAAGGCGGGCTATGCCGCACTTTTTACCGAGCATGATTTGCGCGTTGACGCAAATGACCCTGCCCGGCTGGTGATGTTTCCCGAAATGGACGCCCACGCCGACATTCCCGAAATCAGCGAAAGTTGCTGGGGGATACTCGGTGTATCGCCAGACGATATGATGTGCGCGAGCAGCCGGATGGTTGTTAAGCGCAAAGGCGAAGCTACCCCGCGCGTCGCCGCGTGCACCTTGCTCCCCTATGATCCGGGGTTTGATATGGGCGCGACGCTGGTCGAAGCCTCACAATCGGTGGCGCTCAACCATCCCCACTGCGCCCGCTTCTGCGTGCTCGGCGGGGCAAGTTGCACAGGCTAAGCGCCAACCGCCTAAAATTTGACGCCGAGTTCCACCCCGAATGTGCGCGGTTCATTCACAAAGCCGGTGAGGTTGTTGAAATCAATCCCACCTACGGCTGATATATCATTGGTCAGATTGCGGACATAGCCCGAGACTTCGAATTTATCGGTTTTATAGCCCAGACGCGCGCCGAGTTCGACCAAGCGACGATCCTGAAACTCAACCGATTCGTAGAGGAAGAAATTGATCCGCGAACGATAAGCAATGTCGCTGAACGCGTAAACTTCGCCATTACCAACCGGCACCGCGTAACGCGCGGTCGCGTTGGCGATCCAGCGCGGGCTTTGCGGCAGGCGGTTGCCATTGATGTTGACGATCGCCGCCGAGAAGGGCGCGGCGGGCACAACGATCGGATCAAGCAGGGTGCACAGCGAAACATTGGGGAAGGTATCAACACGCACCGCGCCGCACGCAGCGGTCGTCAGGTTGCGATCCTGAATTTTGGTGTTGTTATAGCTGAGTCCTGCGGTGAGCAGCAGTTGGGTGACTGGCTTAAACTCGGCATCCACTTCAATACCGTAGCCGCGCACATTACGCGCGTTGATCAGGCGGTTGGCATTCACACCGCCGCCGACCGCAGTAAGCTGCGCATTCTTGAGATCATAATAAAAGCCATTGGCGTTAAAACGCCCCTTGCCGTTGGCAAATTCGGTTTTGATGCCCGCTTCATAAGATGTGATCGTTTCCGAGCGGCCCACCGTCACCCCCGATTCGAGCGGAGTCGCGGTGGCGGGCGGGAAGAGGATGCGGCCCTGAATGCTGGGTGCGCGATAACCGCGCGCAACGCGGGTGTAGAGATTTACATCATCCGAGGCTTTGAAATTGGCCGCAATATCCCACGTAACATTATCGTCCTTGACCGAGCGGTTGACGGTGCCAAGCGGATTTTGAAGGAAATTAGGGAATTGCGTATCGCGGCTGCGGACAACATTGTAAGTGCGCTTGTCATCATTATAGCGCAGGCCGCCGGTCAGGCTCAACTGATCGGAGAGCTTATAGGTGAGCGAGCCGAACACGCCGTAAGCCTTGCTCTTCTGGCGCTGGTCAACGGTGATATTGATCCCGCCAACCGCATTGTTTGGATCCCCAAGTGTTGAAAAGTTATCCGACAGGATGCGCAGCGTCTCATCGAAATAGAAAACCCCGCCCTGATAGCTGAGCGCGCCATCGCCGTTGCTGGCGATGCGGAATTCCTGAGTGAACTGCTTGAGCTTGGGCACTGCGTCACGCGTTTCGGCGGTGAAGGGGATGACGCCGGGGCCGGTAAGGTTTGGCGGCAGGAAGGACGCACCAAAGCCGCCATCCACATCGCCAACCGAGCTTGCATCACCGTCCCAATAGCTGGTCACCGAAAAGAGCGAGATCGGCCCAGCATCATAAGTGATCCGCGCGGTGCCATTGTAAGTGTTGACCTCTTGCTTGTTCTGGCCGTCGGTGCTGACCGCAAAGCGGCGGAAATTGGCATTGAGGCCGCGCTGTCCGCGTGTGAAGACATTGGCACGGAAGACGCGCGCAGTGCCGTCAAGCGTGCGTGCTTGGCCGCTCAACAATATATCGAGATCTTCGCTTGGCTTGAGGAGAAGCTGTAGACGCCCTGCAAATTCATCATAGCCTTCAAGCGCATTTTTGGTCGTCCCGCCGGGTAGGACATTGTCGATATAATCATCCTGCCGCTGGTAAAAGAGCGAGAGCCGTGCCGAGACTTTTTCACCCGAAAGATTGCCGCCGACAGCCCCTTCAAGGCTAACCTGATTGAACCGGCCGTATGACGCGCGGAGATAGCCGTTCAAATCCTTGCCGGGCTTGACCGAATCAAATTTGACGATGCCCGCAGGCGTATTGCGGCCAAACAGCGTACCCTGCGGCCCGCGCAACACTTCAACTTGGGCAATGTCAAATACCGGAAAGCCCTTGAGGATCGGATTTTCGAGAACGACATCATCATAGACGAGGCTGACTGGCTGCGACGCGTTGAAATCAAAATCGGTGTTACCAAGCCCGCGAATATAGAAACGCGGGAAGGTGCGACCGAAAGAGGATTCAACAATCAGGCTTGGTACCCGCGCTGAAAGGAAACGAATGTCAGCGCCTGCTGCAGAGATATTGCCAAGCTTTTCGCCGCCAATCGCGGTCACCGAAAGCGGCACATCCTGAAGATTCTCATCGCGGCGCTGCGCCGTTACGATGATTTCGCCAAGCCCGGCTTCATCCTCAGCGGGCGCTGATTGTGCAAGGGCCGGAAACGCTGCCCCTGCAAGCAGGGCGAAAGAAAAAAAGCGGGCAAAGCCGGTAGGGCGCATCGTGAAAACTCCTGCTGCCAATATTAATCGAATGAGTGCCCTGCACTGATGATGGCCACCGCGCGGGTCAAGCAAAGTTTCCCAACGCACGGCGCTTTTCGAACATCTGTTGCACAAATGTGACTTGGATCACATGCTTGGGTAGGATTGCTTAACGCATGGAAACCATGTTTGGCAGGGTTTTGTTAAAGCACGACCAATAGCGCTGACGCAGGGAATCTAGGGAAATTCAAGTGCTTAATGCGTTTCGACGTAATCAATGATTGGCGAAAAACGACGGTTTGCGACGCGTGCAGATGCACGACTGTTTCGCTATGAATGCGAATTGCAGGAAGCCGTCCGCCGGCAGCTCGGTCAAGTCGAAGCGGGCTTGGTCGAGGCCGATGGCGGCCAAGAGCGTATCGTTGCGACTGGCAAGATTGATGTTCTGGCGCGCGATCTTGCCGGTCATTTCGTCGTGATCGAACTCAAAGCCGGGCCATGCCCTCACGGGGCACTTGAGCAAGTGCTGGCCTATTCAAATGACCTTGAGGCCGAAACCGGAACCCCCTGCCGTGCAATCCTTGTCGCCGCGCAATTTTCGGAACGCATCCGCGCAGCAGCAAAGCGCGCGCGTGACATTTCACTGGTCACCTATGAGCTGCGGCTTGGCCTTGCAGTAGAGCTTCCTCAACCGCTGTAAAGGCCGAGCGGCCCTTCACTGCATCATCGGCAACGGCTGTAATGAAATAGGCTGTGCCAGTGCCGCGCGCCGGATTAATCCAAAGCCCCGAACGCAAGCCGTACGCTTCGCCCGGATGGCCGATGCGCCGCTGTCCATCACCAAAAGGATCGTCCTTGCACCCCACCACACCGCTCGCCAGCCTCTGGACGGCAAGGCCGTAGCTGCACCAAAATCCGCCTTCAGTCTCACCGTTCTTACCATTATAGCGCCATAGCGGCGTGATCATTGCCTTATAGGAGGCGCGCCTGAGGAAGCCGCGCCCACGCCCGAGCAACATCTGGCCGATGGTGGCAAGACCCCGTGCACTGACCCGCAATCCACCTTGGGGCGAAAAGAGTGCGCCATTGGTACCGGGCTTATAACCGCTTAGATCGCATGTTCCGTCAGTGGCTGGCACGACGGGGCACACGGGGCGTTTCCCTTGCAAATAATCGCGCCGCACAGCGCCAACCCCGTCAATCAAAACCACCGCGCGCGCAATGCTTGTCTCGCTGCATGTGGTCCAGTTGAAACAGGCGTCAAGCTTGAGCGGGTTGAAAATTAACCGCGCCATGAGCGCATCAAACCGCTCCCCCGTTGCAGCTTCCATCACGCTGGCGATCACCGGAAAATTCAGGTTGGCATATCGGAAATATGTCCCCGGCGGGTGGGCGGCATCCCATGCTTCAGATTGAGCAATACTGGTCTGCACAGCGCCGCCAAGCGGGATCACATACTCAACATTATCAGTGAGGCCAGACTGGTGTGAAAGCAGGTGGCGCAAGGTGATCGGCCTATTGGAGAAGGCCGGATTGCGCAGCCTCCAGCCAAGATATTCCGAAACATCCCGGTCGAGGCCAAGCTTACCCGCATCAACCAATCGCATCACGCCAAGCGCCACAACCAGTTTTGAAACCGAAGCGATGCGCACAGGATCATCGGCAGTCACTTCGCGCGCCGCGAAGGGGTCAGCCAAGCCGGTAGTTGCGCTACTGACGACATAGCGCGCGTTAAATGTCACCACAACTGTAGCGCCAAAACCGCCCGCCCGCGCCGGGGCCATGATTGTCATGGCGGCCAACAGCCCGATGAACAATGCTCTCATGCCTCAAGTCTATCGCACTCGTCGGCACGACGTGCAACTCTGCTTAAAGCGTGATGGCTATCACTAACCTTGCACCCCTTATCATGGTATTGAACGACTCATTAGTAGACATAACGGGCCGCCAATCGTCCACCTCAAAAACTCCAGAAAGGAGTATGTTATGTCCTGCCAATGCTTCATCATCCCCAAAGACGTGCTTGAGCGTTATTCCAAAGATGCTTCATTACCTGCAGCTGATCGCAAACAATTTGCCGAAGCTGCCGATTTTGAAAGCGAATGGCGCAAGGCACGCGCGGTCAATGCAAAGCTCGCGATTTCCGCGCAAAATATGCTTGAGAGCGCATTCCAGGCGGTGTTCCCACCCCCCGTGCTCGTCAATAATTGCAATAATGGAACCGTGCTACCTGGCACCCCAATTGCTAATCCGGGCAGTTCATCGGATGGCACCGCCAAACGCGCGTTTGACGAAACCAAGGCAGTCGCCAATTTCTATAAGAAGGTGTTTGGCCGCAATTCGCTCGATAACAATGGCAAAACCTTGCTCTCGTCAATCCACTTTGGCGTAAATTACAACAACGCCTTTTGGAATGGCAATCATATGACGTACGGTGACGGCGATAATAATATTTTCGTCGATTTCACCAAATCCAATGATGTGATCGCGCACGAGCTGACCCACGGTGTCACCCAGTTTACAGCGCAACTTGCTTACACCAATCAGGCTGGTGGCCTCAACGAAAGCATGTCCGACGTGTTCGGATCAATGTTCCGGCAGTGGCGTTCAGATCAGAACGTCAAGCAGGCCGATTGGCTGATCGGTAAGGATATCATGGGGCCAAGCGCGATTGCGCAGGGCTTTACCTGTCTGCGCGACATGGCGAATCCGGCCGCTGCTCACGCCCTTGCCCCGCAACCTACGCATTTCAGCCAATATCAAAACGGGATGGATCCGCATGAAAGCAGCGGCATTCCAAATTTTGCTTTTTACAAAGCCGCCAAGGCATATGGCGGAAAAAGCTGGGAAAAGGTTGGCAAGGTCTGGTATAAAGCCCTTGCAGGCTATGTAGCGTCACCCAATTTGAAGATGTTGGCTTTTGCAAACCGCACACGTCGGCAGGCTAGGCTTATGTTTCCTGGTGATGCTGCTTTATACAATGCCATCAATAACGCATGGAAAGCCGTCGGCCTGTAAGGCGGCCCGTGTTGAAAGGCCGCGCGATATGGGCATACTCAAGGTTGAACGTATCGGCGGCCTAGGCGGTTTTGGCAGTGCTCGATCACGATTAAAAAGCTACGGCGAAATCGCGTTTTCGACGTTGCCGCTTAGCGATCAAAAGGCGGTTGAAGCCCTGTTCAGAACCGCCGGGAAAATACCCCTATCACCGATGCGCGATGGGTTTAGCTACCGCATAACCCGTGACGGCGGGGCGGCGGGCAAGGCCGTCATCGTTCCCGAGGGTGAAATGCCTCCCGCCCTTATTGCCTGTGTTAAAGACCGGATCGGCTAAGCCGGCCCCATTCGGAACGCGCACAGCTTATTGCCATCAAGATCCCGGAAATAGGCCGCATAAAAAGCCTGCGGCCCCTCTTCACCGCGCAAGCCCGGCGCGCCTTCACAGGTGCCGCCAAGTGCAAGCGCCTTGGCGTGTAGCGCATCAACCTTGGCGCGTTCATCAACGGTGAGCGCCAGCATATTACCATTGCCAGCTGTTGCAGCTTGCTTGTTATGGGGATTGGTGACGGCGATGCCGGGCTTGTCAAACGCAACGCCCCAGAGCGTAAAGCCACCGAGATCATCGCCAAATTCCATCATGCGCTTTGCGCCAATCTCCCCAAGCAGCGCATCGTAGAATGCGCGTGCACGCGGCAGGTTATCACTACCAAGCGTTGCATAGCCAATCATATCTCTATCCCCACTATTACCGTTTAGCCAAAGGCGCTGCCGCCCACAGACAGCGGTGCGAACCGGATCAATCGGCTGGTCAGCACTGCGGCCTGACGGTGCACCACAGCGATTTTATACGCCGGATCGGTGACCATTTCGAGAAAGGCCGCAGCGGTCGGATAATAGGCGATAAAGCTTGTATCCCAACGGGCTTCATCAGGGCCGATAAGCACGGCCTCCATGTGTCCGCGCCAGATGATGATGCCGCCAACGCGTGAGAAAACCGGTGCGCTGGTGCGGCCATATTCGGCATAGGCCTGCGCGCCGGTTAAGCCTTTGCCTGCGTGAGCATGACCATCAGGGTAGGCCGCATCCTCCCGAAAGCGCAGCAGATTGAGCATATTGACCGGCATATCGCGCGGGAGTGATTTGAAGAAATCAAACTGCGCGCGTTCTGGGTCAACATGCTCATCCTGTATCATAATCTGCTTTCTATGCTCAGCGTGACGGGGTGAAATTTGGCTTTGGCGTCAGTGACGTGCCACCAATTTCAAAGGCATGACCAGCGGCAAGCACCTTTGCATCAGCCCATTTGAGACCAATGAACGAGAGCCCGACGGGCAAGCCGTTCGTCAGCCCCATTGGCACGGTCAAGTGCGGATAGCCTGCAACTGCCGGGCGCTGGCTTGCGCTTGGCCCGATAAAGGCGTCACCCGCACCAAGCGTTGTTCGCCACGCAACCCCGTTGGTTTGCGTGACCAACACATCAAGCAGATTGCTCGAAAACAACCGATCTAGCCCATCGGTGCGCGATAACCGCCGTGCCGTCGCTAGGGCTGAAGTGTAAGTGGTTGTATTAAGGCCTGTCGTGTTCTGTGACGCTAAAAAAGTCTCCTGTCCAAAAAACTGAAGTTCAGTCGCGGCGTTGGCGTTATTAAAAGCGATCAGATCGGCCAACGTCCGGTGCGGCACCAGACCGGTTGGTAAGCCTTGCAGGTAGCGGGCAATATCAACCTTAAATTCGGTCAGGAGCACGGTGTTTTCTGCCGAACCCAGCGTACCTGCCGAAGGATATGTGACCGAAACCACCGTCGCGCCTGCATTGCGCAGCCTTGTGATTGCAGCCGAAATCAGCCCCTCATCAGTGCCCGTCGTCCGGATGACACCGACGCGTAGTCCGCGAAGGCCGTTAGCGCTGAGGGCTGCAACATAATCGACCTTGCGTGCATCGGCCTCAACCGTGGCTGGATCCGTCGGATCACTTCCCGCCATTGCGGTCAACATGATCGCCGCGTCACGCACGGTGAGCGTCATTGGCCCGGCGGTATCCTGGCTGCGGCTGATCGGGACGATGCGTGACCGCGAGACAAGTCCAACAGTTGGCTTGAAGCCGACAACGCCGTTCACCGAGGAAGGACAGACAATTGAGCCGTCAGTCTCAGTGCCAACTGCGCCCGATGCCAGTCGCGCCGCCATGCCGGCAGCGCTTCCTGAGGACGAACCACAAGCGTTGTGTGTCAGCAGGTACGGATTGCGCGTCAAGCCGCCAGTGAGGCTATAGCCGCTGGTTGAGCGATTGCCGCGAAAATTCGCCCATTCAGAAAGGTTGGTTTTGCCAAGGATGATCGCGCCTGCCGCGCGCAGCCGTGCGACCATTGGCGCATCGCGGCGCGTGTTGTTGTTCCGAAGCGCAAGCGATCCAGCGGTCGTCGCCATATTGTCCGAGGATTCGATATTATCCTTGAGGAAAATCGGAATCCCGTGGAGCAGCCCGCGCACCCGCCCTGCCGCGCGTTCAGCATCAAGTGCACGCGCCTGCGCGAGGATATCGGGATTCGTCACAATCACCGCGCGGATCGCCGGCCCTGCATCGTCAATCGCCGCAATCCGCGAAAGATAGGCCCGAACCAGCGTCTCGCTCGTCGTTCGACCGGCGGCAAGATCAGCCGCATTTTCCGACAGTGTTTTTGGTAGCGCGGTTTGCGCCGCGAGTGGCTGCGCGAAAGCCGCGACCGCTGCTACACATCCAAATATTGTAATCGCCTTTTGCATGACCCGTCCTCTTATTATTGTTGAAGGCGGGGAGTTTGCCCGATCAGAGGTATGGATGCAAGATGGTATGGAGGAGCTTTTGCATCAAGCGAGTACAGCACCGCCAGCAAAGTTGTAAGGGTCAATCCCCTGCGCGCGATACGCCTTGTGAGCGTGTGCATAATGAACCGACGCACCGATATTCATTCGTGCGCGGGCGGCATCAAGTGGCTCGGCGAGCAGCGCCACGACATCCTGACGGTAGATCGGCTCGGCAGCTTTACCAAGGCAGAGCGCCTCGCGCACCGCAGCGAATACCGGCGCATCGGCCTTCACCCTCCGCCATAATTCGAACGCGCCTGCCCAGGCGAGGAATCCGTCTGTCCATGCACGGTACTGTCCATAGGAAAAACCAAGCGCACATTGCTCGCCAAGCGGATCGCGGCCGTAACCAGTCAGCACATGCACAAGATCATGTGTGTCGCGCAACCGATCATAAAACCACTGGGCCTGATCGTCATAACGCGGTCGTCCCGCCTTCGCGCTTTCGGCAACCAAACCAGCCGCCGACAATCCTTCAGAACGCATAAACGCGACATAAGCATGGGCAACCGAGCCGTTCGGCATCGCCAGCAGCCGATCATGATCATCAAGCAGATCGGGAAGATTGGGCTGGGTCGCAATCAATCTTGCGCCTTGTTCGCCTTCGCAAAATGCACGCAAAATCCCAGCGAACCCCGCGCTTGGCAGGCATTCGGTCATATGAAAGACCTGTTCGGTATCTTCCTTATTGGACACAAGCTTTTGAAAATGTCCAAGCGCCTTGAACGGGCGCAGGCGGCGCGCAGGACGAAGCGGGTGATAAAGCGGAGGTGCAATTGTCATGAGTGGGAAATGGCAACTGCTGACATAAATGTCAATAGTATTTTCCCGCTACGCCTGTCGCGCCCATTGCCCCCCGTTTGATAGCCGCCTATGTTCTCTCTATGTCCATTACCATCCGCACGAGCCTGGCTGAGCCTGAAACCGGCGCTGAGTTTATTCCCCATCGCCCTGCGCGCCCGCCCAAGGCCGAAGGTGGGAAACGCTTTGAAATCGTAAGCGATTATACGCCTGCCGGTGACCAACCGACCGCAATCGCAGAGCTTGTAACAGGCATCACGGCGGAAGAGCGCGATCAGGTGCTGCTCGGTGTGACGGGTTCGGGCAAGACCTTCACCGTTGCCAAGGTGATTGAGGCGTTACAGCGGCCCGCGCTGATCCTAGCCCCCAACAAGATTTTGGCCGCGCAGCTTTACGGCGAATTCAAAAGCTTTTTCCCGAATAACGCGGTCGAATATTTTGTCAGCTATTATGACTATTACCAGCCTGAAGCCTATGTCGCACGCTCGGATACGTACATCGAAAAGGAATCTTCCGTAAATGAAGCGATTGACCGGATGCGACACTCCGCCACGCGCTCGCTGCTTGAACGCGATGATGTAATTATCGTCGCTTCGGTTTCGTGTCTCTACGGGATCGGGTCAGTCGAGACTTATTCGGCGATGATTTTTGATCTCAAGAAAGGTGGCACCGCCGACAGCCGCGAGATCATCCGTAAGCTGGTCAGCCTGCAATATAAGCGCAATGACGCCGCATTCGCGCGCGGGAATTTCCGTGTGCGCGGCGACAGCCTCGAAATCTTCCCCTCGCATTATGAAGACACCGCGTGGCGGATCAGCTTCTTTGGCGATGATATTGAGGAAATTACCGAGTTTGATCCACTCACGGGCAAGAAAATCGCCAACCTCGATTTCATCCGCATTTATGCCAATAGCCACCATGTCACCCCAGGCCCGACGCTCAAACAAGCGATGGAAGCGATCAAACTTGAATTGGAAGTCCGCCTCAAAGAAATGGTCGAGGAGGGCAAACTGCTTGAGGCGCAGCGGCTTGAACAACGCACCAATTTCGATCTTGAGATGATCGCGGCCACCGGCAGTTGCGCAGGGATCGAAAATTACAGCCGCTTCCTCTCGGGCCGCCTGCCCGGCGAACCGCCGCCGACTTTGTTTGAATATCTCCCCGAAAATGCGTTGCTGTTCGTTGATGAAAGCCATGTGAGCATTGGCCAGATCAACGGCATGTCGCGCGGCGACCACCGCCGCAAGCTGACGCTCGCTGAATATGGTTTCCGCTTGCCAAGCTGCATTGACAACCGCCCGCTTCGCTTCAACGAATGGGATGCGATGCGCCCGCAGACCACTTATGTCAGCGCGACGCCGGGCAATTGGGAGATGGAACGTGTGCAGGGCGTGTTCGCCGAACAGGTCATCCGCCCGACCGGGCTGATTGACCCGCCGGTCGAAATCCGCCCGACCGAAGATCAGGTGCAGGACTGTATCAACGAATGCCGCAAGGTTGCGGGCGAGGGATACCGCACACTCGTCACCACGCTCACCAAGCGGATGGCCGAGGATTTGACTGAGTTTATGCATGAGGCTGGCTTGCGCGTCCGCTACATGCACTCCGACGTTGAGACGCTTGAGCGGATTGAGCTAATTCGTGATCTGCGGCTTGGCGTCTATGATGTTCTCGTCGGCATCAACTTGCTGCGTGAGGGATTAGACATCCCCGAATGTGGTTTGGTGACGATCCTCGATGCTGACAAGGAAGGCTTTCTGCGTTCCGAAACCTCGCTGATCCAGACGATTGGCCGCGCCGCGCGCAATGTTGATGGCCGCGTCATTCTTTATGCAGACCGGATGACGGGCAGCATGGAACGCGCGATTCGCGAAACCGACCGGCGACGTGAAAAGCAAATCGCCTATAACCTTGAACACGATATCACCCCGGCATCAATCAAACGCAACATCGCCGACATCATCGGCGATGTTTCAAACCGCGATAGCGTTTTGGTCGAAATCGAGGATGGCCCCGCACACATGGTCGGCCACAATCTCCGCGCCTATATCGAAGATCTTGAAAAGCAGATGCGCAAAGCGGCAGGCGATCTTGAATTTGAAGAGGCAGGCAGGCTCCGCGATGAAATCCGGATGCTTGAGCAAAGTGAACTCGGCATTCCGGTCGATCAGCAAAAAGCACCAATGATGGGCAGGAGTAACGAAGGCAAGCCCGGAACACGCAAAACGCGCTTTGGCAAAACGCAGAGCTTTAAAGGGCGGCGGGGGCGTTGATATAGCGCTACCTGTTCGCAACCTGCATGCAGCGCTTCGGGCACCGTGGCAGTTAACCAGTGACTATCCGTAATTTCTCAAGCTCAGCACGATATCCATCGGCGAGCGGTTTAGCCGCGCCACCTATGCCCTGATAGACCAGCACCGTATCGCATGTCGCAATACATACCCCACCCTGAAAGGCCCCTTGTTCGATCACCCAACTTGATGTGTTGATCCGGCCAACCCCGCTGGCGATCAGAACATCGTCGGGGAAATGGCCTTCACGCAGATAGTTAATCTCTACCGCTGCAACGAGCCAGCGCTCGCCCTTCAAGCGCAATCTTCTTTCGTCGAGCGAGCGGTTAAATCGCACCCGGCCATTTTCAAACAGTGCGGCATAAGCAACATTGTTCAAATGGCCGAGAAAATCCATGTCGCCAAAACGCGTCTGGGTAATCGCCGAGAATGGGTAGCTTGCAGGATTAAGGCGATACAGCGATGGCTTGGCCATCAGAGCCCGCTTGGGAACAGATCAATCTTGCCGATAGGAACGCCCTTCAACCGCAGGATTGCATAGGCCATCGACAAGTGAAAATGGATGTTTGTGGTCGCAAATCCGGTCAACCACTGGCTAGCCGGTAATGTTGGTTCCATGATGTCACCAAGCTTGAACGTGATCGGCGTGTCTTCGCGGTCGTTGATCTGGTCAGGCGTGATGCCGCCCAGAAATGCGCGGGCATCAGCAATCGCTGCCTTGAAGCCCGCAACGTCAAGTGCTGCCCCTTCAACCGACTCAGGAACAGCAACGCCCGCTGCACGCGCTACCCAGCCATTGCTGAAATTGATGATAACCGCCAATTGAAAGCTAAGCGGGTTCATATCCTCGACAAGCTGCCAGCCAAGCATTTCCTGCCCGGAAATGCCCTTTTCACTAGCGAAGGCCAAGCCCTTGCCCAGAATATGGTCGGCAGTTTCAAGTGCGCGGACGTAGATTGCGACAAAGCTATAGAGGCTGGTCATATGATATTCCTTTGGAAGCACGGTGACGCTTCAATATCGCCGCCGTGCGCTTTTTCAGATCAGCGTGGAGCCATGCGAATGGCACCGTCAAGGCGGACGTCTTCACCATTGAAATAGCCATTTTCGATCATCGTGAGCGCGAGCCCAGCATATTCCTCTGGCTTGCCCAAACGCTTGGGGAAAGGCACCGAAGCGGCAAGCGCATCCTTCACCTGCTGCGGCGCACCCATCATCAGCGGCGTTTCAAAGATGCCGGGCAGGATCGTATTGACGCGAATGCCTTCGCTCATCAGATCGCGCGCAATGGGGAGTGTCATCCCGATCACGCCCGCCTTCGACGCCGAATAAGCAACTTGGCCCATCTGGCCATCTTCGCCAGCAACTGATGCTGTATTGACAATCGCACCGCGCTCGCCGTCTTCATTCTGCGGATCAAGTGTCATCATACCTGCCGCCGAAAGCGCGATACAGCGGAACGTACCGACCAAGTTGATCTGGATCAGCCAGTTGAACGCGTCCGCCGGATAATGCTTGATGCTGCCATCCTGCTTGGAGCGGCTCGCTGTTTTCATCGCAGAGCCTGTGCCAGCACAATTGACGAGGATGCGTTCCTGGCCGTGCGCGGCGCGCGCCTTTTCAAAGCCAGCGACAACGCTTTCGTCCGAGGTGACATTCACTTCGCAAAAGACGCCGCCAATTTCCTTGGCCATTGCCTCACCTTTTTCGGCTTGAAGATCAAAGATTGCGACCTTCACGCCCTTTGCCGCAAGCGCGCGGGCCGTGGCGGCACCAAGGCCAGAAGCGCCGCCGGTGATGACGGCGGATACAGTTGAATCAAGTTTCATGGTTTGGGTTCCTTCAAATTTGAAAATTTAGAGCCGTTCAACAATCGTGACATTGGCGACGCCGCCACCTTCGCACATTGTTTGAAGGCCGTATTTGCCGCCGCGCGTCTTGAGCGCGTTAACAAGTGTTGCCATCAGCTTGGTACCCGAAGCGCCGAGTGGATGGCCAAGCGCAATCGCGCCGCCATTGACATTGAGCTTGCCGGGGTCTGCGCCAACATGTTTGAGCCAAGCAAGCGGCACGGGAGCAAAAGCTTCATTAACTTCGTAAAGATCAATTTCGCCAATTTTCATGCCTGCGCGCTGCAATGCCCGATCGGTCGCAAAGAGCGGCTCTTCAAGCATGATCACAGGATCGCCTGCCGTTACCGTGAGGTTATGAATCCGCGCGATTGGCGTCAGGCCATGTTCTTTCAGCGCGGCCTCAGACACGATCAGCACCGCCGACGCGCCATCGCAAATCTGGCTTGATGAGGCGGCGGTAACCGTGCCGCCCTCCTGAAGCAGTTTCACGCCCGCGATGCCTTCCAGCGTCGCGTCCATGCGGATGCCCTCATCAACACCGTGCTTGATAATGCCTTCGGGTGTTTCGACATCGAGCACCAAAATTTCGTTGGCAAAGGCACCAGCCTCGGTGGCTAACCTGGCGTTCACATGGCTCTTGAATGCAAATGCATCGAGATCATCCTTGGTGAAACCATGCTTTTTCACGATCATTTCAGCGCCCATAAACTGGCTGAACATGATGCCGGGAAAGGCCTCCTCAAGCCGGGGAGATTTATAATTGCCAAGCCCTTCTTTCATGTGGAGCATCGCGGTTGAACCCATCGGGACACGCGTCATGCTTTCAACGCCCGCTGCGATCACCATGTCCATTGTTCCAGACATTACGGCTTGCGCTGCAAACTGCATCGCCTGCTGCGATGAGCCGCATTGACGGTCAATCGTGACCGCAGGCACCGAGTTTGGGAGGCTGCGCGCGGCAAGGACGGCATTGCGACCAACCTGCATCGCTTGCTGACCCCCTTGGCCAACGCAGCCCATAATGACGTCTTCGACCCGTGCGCCGTCAATCCCGGTGCGCGCGACGATGGCATCAAGCGTTGCCGCCGCCATATCTACAGGGTGCCATCCGGCGAGTTTCCCGCCGCGCTTGCCGCCTGCGGTACGAACGGCATCAACAATATAGGCTGTGGCCATAGGTTTGATCCTTGCGTTTGAGAAGAATGAGAATCCTCTTGCGCAAATTGACGTTAACGGCAAGTGAAACTTGCAGATGCAATTTTCGATCGATGAGGGAACCATCATGAACGTATCCGAAGCCGTCGCTTATCGTCGATCCGTTCGCGGTTTCCTTGATACGCCTGTTGATATCGCTTTGATAAATGACATTATCGAGCGGTCGGCCCGCGCGGCGACAGGTGGTAATCTCCAGCCGTGGCATATTGATCTGGTTCACGGCGAATCGATGGTAAAACTCAAGGCAGTCATGGCCCAAAAAATTGCCGCGCGTGAGAGCGAAGCGCCCGAATATAATATTTACCCGCCCAAGCTAAGCGATCCCTATGAAAGCCGCCGCTTTGAAGTTGGGGAAATGCTATATGGCACCATTGGTATCGCGCGCGAAGATCGCAAGGGCCGTGCGGTCTGGTTTAGCCGTAATTTTCAATTCTTTAACGCGCCTGTTGGCCTGTTCCTGACGCTCGACCGGCAGATGGGGCCGCCGCAATGGGGCGATGCGGGCATGATGCTCCAGAATATTATGTTGCTGCTGTGTGAGGCAGGACTCGATAGCTGCCCGCAGGAATGCTGGGCGGTCTATCCACAAACCATACGTAGCTTCCTTGGTACGCCCGAGAATCGCATCTTATGGACGGGCATGGCGATTGGTCACAAAGACATAAATGATCCCGCCAATGCGCTTATCCCGACGCGCGCACCAACCAAAGAATGGTTGACCACACACGAGTGATTGACTTCGCTTTCGTCCTTCGCCATTGGCCTGCGCTTGCCAAAGCGCACCAATGGACAGGTGGCCGAG
>ERZ1292633.1562-Hain-H41-02um-R1-1562-length-24566-cov-7_pt1 | contig 24566 bp, 5 predicted proteins | sample MGYA00564406_ERZ1292633 | MGnify/ENA primary metagenome ERZ1292633 (study PRJEB36523, sample SAMEA6512639) | groundwater metagenome | collected 2019-01-08 | study: AquaDiva: Metagenomics assemblies of 32 groundwater samples | reverse complement strand
GGGAGGTGCCGCGAACAACCACAAGGAGAATGACACGCGCACATCTTTCAAGGTCCACGCAACCATCGAGGGAAAAGAGCTGATGCCGGAGAAGGAGGACGGGGGGAGCGCCGAGGCCGCGTTTGCCAAGGGATTCGGCGGTTTCGAGGGATTGGGAGGGATCACTATCTCTACTGTGTGTGTGCCGACTTTGTTGACATAGATGGACACGGGGGAGAACCGTGTGGCCGACAATAACACAGGGCCGACAACACAAGGGGCGTGGAACTAGATCAAAGAGAGAAGAACGGAAGTTGGAGGATGGGAAACGACACCGCTCGTCGCCACCTCAGCACCGCACGATGCGGATGTCCATGTCAAATGGAACCGAGTTTCGATACGCCTTCTAGGAACGGGTCCGACAGCAACTCCGATGCTGAAGGGCGCTGATCGGCGTCCATTTCGAGGCACCGAATCACAAACTGGCGCAGCTGCGCATCCAAGCTGTCGGGCAGGATAGGGCGGTAGTCGGGCTGCTTCCCCAGGCGGTGGAGGATCGCGAACGGTAGGGCCACGTCGGCGGGGTGGTACGGCAGCTGGCCCGTCGCGAGCTGCACGATCATGATTCCGAGGCTCCAAATGTCCGTGCGCATGTGAAGGTTGCCAGCACAGGCCTCGGGGGACATGTAGAGGAGCGTCCCCACGATATCACCGGACACTTCGCCGCCGGCTGTCCGCGCGATGTACGTTGCGGCGCCGAAGTCGGCCAGCTTACACTTGCCCGACTCTGTGAGCAGCACGTTGTGCGGCTTGATGTCGCGATGGACAATTCCCTTGGCGTGCAGATACTGCAGGGACAGGAGGATGTCCCTGACGTACATTTTCAGCGCGTCGCGGGGGATGCAGTTGTGGAGGTTCATGGTCCCAATCAGCGACCCGCCGCCGATGCATTCCATCACGATCACGAGAAAGTTGCCCGCCACGCCGCTGGACAAGTACTGCACGACGGTGTCGCTGCGCAAGCGCACGAGAAGGTGGATTTCCTTGACGAGGCTGCGGCACTCTTGGCTACTCGCGGCAACAATGGGTACGACCTTCATGGCGATGTACTCGCCTTCGGGGCCCATCCCAAGGTACACGTTGCCGAAGGCGCCCTTGCCCAGCACTTTCTCCGAGCGGTACCACTGGTTGCCGCGGCGATCGGTGAACGACCGCGGCTCGGACGCAGCCGGGTCCGTGGCGCCTGCCTCCTTACTGTTCGCGAGAGGAAGGTCGGGTGCCTTTGCGACGGGCACGAACGAGAACAGGCTGAATCCCTCCTCCTCCTCAGGCTCGCTGGGTGCTAAGGCGGCGAGGCGGTCGGCTTCTTCGCGAGCCAGCCGTTCCGCCTCGGCCTGCCTGCGCGCGGCCTCCTCTGCCATGACCTTCAGCAGGGCTTCTACTTCCTTTTCGAGCAGTTCGCCATCCAGCTTGAGCGACTCCGTTCCTGTCGACGGCGCCCCGCTCCAGCCATCCTCACTGGCGCCGCCGTCGGCGACCGCACCACGCTGGTCGCTGCCCCAGCTGACGCCTGTGACTTCGCCCAGGCTGTGGTGTCCCTGCGGCGCCGTCGCCGGCGTGTGCAACCGGACGGGTGTACCCACCGCGCTGCTCTTAACGACGGAGCTCGTGACGACACTCGCGCTGCGACCGCCGAGCATGAGCCCTCCGGGAAACGCCTCCCATCGCGTGAATGAGATGGGAAAGGGCACCCACTGTGCCACCGAGGCGTTGTTGTGGCTGTCCGTGCTGGTCTGCGAGCCGTAGCTTGCGATGCAACGTGCCTCGACGCGTCGCTCCTGAAGCTCGGCCATCACGTCCACGACGAAGTAAGGTACGCCCGCGAGCTGCGGGACGTCTTTCCACGTGAAAGCGATGGTCGCAGGCGGGACAAGAGCTTCTGGAGCCGTGATGGCAGCGCCTTCCTTCTTGTCGACCGCCAGATCGAGCGTGTCGATGAGAGGCTTAAACGCGTCGGCGACACCTTCAACCGCGAAGGCGGATAGTGGGTTGTTGTCTTCCCGGAGCCGGCGATGAGCATCGAAAAAGGCTTTGCGGTACATCCGCAGCACATTGGGCTCCTGCGCAAGGGACGTTGGTGGTCCGCTCGTCGGCAGCACGCGGGAAATCACAACCGGAACGATCTCGGCGCGGGGAGCAAGCAGCGCCACCGTGGGAGCGGCACCGCCGCTCGTCAGCGACAATCCTGTTAGCAACGAAGGCAACCCATCGCTGCCCGCTGGCAATTCCCTTTCGGGGAGGGAACCGAATGAGCCGCCTGACGTGGGGCCCATCGTCGTCGCAGCAGAAGCGGGCGAAAGCGACTGACGATCCACGATCGTCACGGGGTATGCCACCGCTGGAAGACGCTGCGCATTGGCAGCGCCGACGGCCACGGTCAGCTTACCCGTCTCGGGGGGTTGTAGCGCGGACGCCACCACGTCGTCGCACAGAATGACGCAGTGGAGCGGAGCTGACCTTGACGTGCGGTACACGTGGCCAGCCTGCGTGGTGGTGGCTGTGGCAGTCGTCGTCGATCGCGAGGCGGTGTCCTCTTGGGTTTCGTGCGCAATGTGTAAATGCAACTGCTCGCGCGCCAAGTACGTCAGCGCGGTCGCAAAGTCGGACAGTTCTCCCACAAGCGAAAAGGTGTCGCTGCGAGCCCCATGAGATGCCAAAATGCCGGTCCCAGCGCACACCACGATGTGCATGGACGGCAATGACGGCACTTCATCTTGGCCTTCGCCGTGTTGCGATTGCAACGCCGCGTGACGCTGTGTCACAAACTGGGAGTATGCCGCTTGCACCTTGAGGGCCAATGCTATCGCGGAACGCGAGTGGTTGCTCGTTCGAAAAAGCACGGCCGACGTGCCCCCTCGTTCGAGGGCGACGAGCGCGCCTCCTCCGCCAGCGGGGGTCGTGGCTTGCCGAAGCAACGAGCTGACGGCATCTTGCCCTTCGCCAAGAAAATTGGACACTGACGCGTCGCTCATGGCCGCCACAAGGCTGGTCGGGTACTCCCAAGTGCATGCGACCACGCTGCCTTGCGCGAAGTTGGTTAATCCGCAACTGGCGCGGACGTCCTCTTCGTTGGCGATCGTAGAGCGCTCGGGCGCCTCGAAGTCGGCATCGGCGGCGGCCGACACGGAGGCGCTGCGTTGGGCGCGGGGGGACGCGGCAGGAGGGCGCCCACCACGGTTGGCACCGACCGCAACGTAGGTCGCACTGGCGTCGAGGTTGGTGTCGTCGTCGGCTGCAAAGGCGTGCCGCATGCTCTCCGTTGTGCCCGCCGCGACAGTCGCCGGCGTGACGCGGGTTTGCTCCGTCGGAATGTTGAAAAGCGCATCGTCGTCGTCGTCGTCCGTGATTGGCACGTGGCTGTCCGCGGTGTACGGGGACGCGTGAGGCGACGAAGAACTCTGACCTAAAGACAAACCAACCGCGACGATGGCGTCCGCCGGCGCCTGCGTGGCATGCTGAGATGCGGCTGTCAATCTGGGAGTGACAGGCACGACGGGCCGTTCGGCTGCTCTCTCTGCCTCGACCGTGGCATGGTGAGACATTTCGTGAGCGAAGAGCGTTCCTGCCCCCAGAAGGATCGCCGCGGCTGCGCAAATGTAAAGCGCCGGGTACGGTTGGACAGCAAGCAGAATGTCAAACTGAGCAACGTCCGCGGAGATGGTCGGACCCGAAACGGGCACGCCGCAACTTCCTGCGGCCGAGGGGTCTGTCTGTGACGCCGAAGTGCACAGGGTGCCCATCGAACCGACTATGCCCACGCCACCGAGCAGCCACGTAGTGGCTGCCGACGACCCTGCGTCGCCCAGCGTGCTCGGCGGTCCGCTGCAGAGTGGGTTGGTTCGCTGTTCGCCACCCACACACATTCCCAGAAAACGAAACGCGATGCGGCGCTCCCCCGCGACGGCCGCGGAATGCTGATCCGTCACGTCGGTGAGCTCCACAACGACACCGCCAATGATGGAGACGAGGTCAACGTACCGACTCCCTGCCGCGGCGGACAGATTGACGCGGCTCGTCACCAGCTGAATGAGGCTCCTCTCGGAAATGGGAGACACAAGCGTCCCGCCGCTTGTGGTGATCGATGGTCGCCGCGCGGTGGTGGTGGTGAACGACGCGTCGTTGAGGACGTCGGACCACGTGGACATGGCCAACTGAGCCGCGGGGAGCGACGTGTTCGCCAACGCGCCGCTGCTGACGGCAAGCGCCAGCTGCGGGAGAACGACGGCATTTTGGTACTGCGTCGTGAGCCCCTGGGACGTGGTAGGGAACCCCTGGAAGGACAGCAGCGACAGCGACGCCAACGCGACACTGCGCTTGGTGGAGCCGTTGACCGGTCCTCGCGCCGTGGTGGCTGGGGCCCCTGCGAGATCTGCCTGGAGCAGAGTGACGTCGAGGGCATTTTCAAGGCACGATGCGACCGCCGTCCATGAGTTAACGCCTCGCCGCCCATCCGATGTGCCCATGCCACGCACCACGGCATGGCCCACCGCTCCCCCGATGATAGGCCCCTGAGCCGTGGGGAGGCGCTGAAGGGGAATGGACGGTACCAGCACGGCTGGTTCGCTTCCGTCCATGTCCGCCGCGGCGATGACCGCGCTGACGCAGGCGACCGCCTGAGATAAGCGGGACACGCACTGCCGCTGCCACGTGGACGAGTTGGACCGTCGACTGCGCGATGCGGATGCAGGTAAGCTGTGAAGATACCTCGTTTGCACCGAGGCGGGGCCATCGATGGCCGCCGCGGCACTGGCTGGCCGATCTGTGGCATCGCGCCTCGACACAAGCGCATGCCATCGGCGGAGCGGCAGGGTCGATCCGGGCGTCCGCGTACCGGCCAGCGAGGCCACGTCTCCCGTCGCCGCGAATGTGAGCAACGCGGTTCCGTCAAAAAACAGGGTGCTTGGCGTCGTCGTGCTTGGCGTCGTAGTGGACGCGGCGGTGTCACTTGCATTCGAGGCGGTCCAAGTGCCAGGCTGGAGAAACGCAGTGGACGCGTTGAGTAAGACGCCCGATCCCACGAGCCATGCGAACACCGCCGTGAGCGCAATGATGGCAATCGCTGTGAAGAAAACGACCGCTGTCCTTCTCAGAGATTTGCGCAGCACAATCGCGCTGCAAGGCTCCGTCATGGGAACCCAAAATATGGGGGGGAGAGGAGAGGATCAGGCGACCTTGTGACGCGGGCGGCCGCAAACAACAGCACCAAAGTAACCCTGGCGCGGCTCGGTAAACGGAAACATAATCAACGGGGGGAGCCGTCACGCGCTCTCGCAGCTCACGCAACAATGGTCCTCGCGGTCCGCGACACGGAGGAAAGAAAATGGATACGCCACAGGGGAGGGACGGAAGGAAGGAGGTGTGGTCCCTGCATGGGCTCGTTTCGGCGGGGAACCTCACTATACGGAGCCATGAGCCATCTGAAGGAGGGCCCACCAACAGAATCCGTCGGGGGAGGGGGGAAGGGGGTGGTCACGTACGGTGCACACTGTTCACGTGTATTGGTGCGCGAGAGCGCCTACTCGTGACCACTGTTGTAGTGCTCCTCGCCCCGGTAAAGCCCTTCACGCCTTCTCCAGCCTTGGCCAAAATCAAAAAAAGGCATCGCCTTCCTAAATTTCCAACGAGCTTTGCTTTGACCAGGACTCCAGTCGCAGCAAGCAAGGGACGGAAGAAAGGTCGGACATCGCTGTCGCGATGATCTGCAGGCGCTCCTCGGACAACGTACCACCGGTGCGAATAACCGTGAGATCGACGATTTGCCCGCTCGAGGCGGCTCCCCGTTCACTGAGCGGGGCGGCCGGCTTTAATCGGGTGACCTTCGTCGGGTTAAGACATAGCGAACAAACGTGCAGCTCATCCGGCGTTGCCAGCAACCAATGCAAACCGGTGCTCGCCGCGCAGCCATACGGCCACAGCACGCGGACGACGGACGTGACCAACTTGTCATCGCCGAGCGCCGGGGCCAGCACCGTGAGGTATGTGCCGCGCCGTTCCTCGCCCAGAGACACGTCGATGCCAAGGAGCAAGGTTTGGTGGATCGGGTTCACGGCGATGAGGCTGCTGGGCGCAATGGTGAAGGCGAGAGAGCGGCGCGACGATCCTTCGGCGCTGGCGGCACGGCTCGTAGGGCTCGCATCCACGGCGGCGGCACCTCCTGCGCTTCCGGAATCCTTGGTCGGCCGCTCGATCGCGTCGAGCACCACGGTGAATTGGTTGCGGAATCGCGGAGAGTTTGTGTCGATGCTGCGCACAACAATGCGCCGGTGTCCGTCCCACATGATGACTCTGCCGTCCACGGCAACCGCCGCGAGGCACCGTAACTCCGTTTCCATGCTGGTGACGGTCAGTTCGGAGGCGGCGATGCCGATCACGGGCGAGGTGTGGCCGTAGAAGCGCAAGTCCCGTCTTGGGGCTCGGTCAAACTGCTCGATCACAAGCACCAGCCCCGACTCCATGCCGACGCCCATGCGGTGTGGTGAGATCAGTCTGGCCACAGTGACGAGCTGCCGAGACGGCTGATTCAACCAATGTTCGGCGAACATGGGCGTGCGCAGGCAGCCACCGATGGCTGCGCGGTTCAGGGAGTCCGTCGCATCAACCCAAACCCAGCCGACACCGTCGCCGCCGGAGCCAGCGGCGAGACCACCGGTCAACGACGGCAGCGGGGAGCCGATTGAGAGCTGCTGTTTGAGGCGGTTCGAGATCAATGGCATTGGTGAGGGGATGCTGTCGACGTGCACCTTGCTGTCCCTGGGCGGGTCGGGTGAGGCTGAGGCCGCCGCTGCCGGAAGGGTAAGCCGCATCTGAGAGTCCAACCGCAAGTGAAATAACTCATAGGCATGTGCGGCCACCTCCACCGCCAGCGGCGGCGCGGCGGCGGGGGCTGGAGGCGTCGTGATCGAATCCATGAGGATCCACCCGCAGCCAAGGACGCTGATTAGCTGAAGGGACGGCCGCCCCCCCTTGTGGGTGTGACAGACCACCGACATCGCAACGTCGAAGAAGTTGACGCACAGCATTTGCGGACGCGGGAGCGGGACGGTGAAGTACGTCGATGCCGTGAACGAGACCTCCGCGACGACTGGTGGCGCATCCGGTGCCATGGCCATTTGGTCCTTGTTGATAAGCCACACGCGCCAGTGCCCCGCGTGCCGCAGACGCTCGGCCAGAGACTCGAGCGGGTTGGTTTGTCCGATGGACGGCATCGCCGCGAGCAGCGGGGAGGTAAGCGCGTCGACACCATCAGCCGCGAACAGGACCATCCTGGTCGGGCGGCCGGACGCTGCGGGCCAAGCCCCTGTGACGTAGCTCGACGGCCGTGCGGTCGGCACTCCGCCGTTGTGCCGTTCGAGCAACTCGGGGTCCGACGGCATGGCAGAGGCACGATCACCCCCGTAAAGGGTGGCGAGCGATCCCCACAGCGGGTGCAGCGCGTGTCGCTGGCTCGCGACAATGTTCAACACTGCGTAGGAAAAGCGCGTGAGTACTTCAAGATGTGTCGAGGGGTGGGTGAATAACACCGTCGGAACGGAACCGACGCCGCCGCTGGCGTGAATTGTTTGTTGGCCTTCGGGTCCGACTTGCGTCGCGGATGCGGCGCTGTCATTACGGAAGCTGGCATCCTCCGAATCGCCCGCGGATCGCTGGCGTAAGGCGTGCGGCGAGGCGGCGCCTCCCCCGTGTCCCCCTCCGTGCGCTTCGTGCAGCCGTCTCAGTTGCCCGATGAGGGAGTCATCCGTCGCCTCGTTTCCCTCCACCGTTACGAAGGCGGCGGACGCAAAGCGGGTCGCCAAATCGACAATCCGTGACGTCAAGACCGACTCCGAGAGATCGCCAAACGATAAGTTGAAGAAAGACTGGCTGTCCGACACTCTCGATGCACCCGTGGGCGCCGGCGGTCGCTTACTCGCCGCCGTGGTATCGTTGCTGGCCGCCACCAACATCAAGGCCGCAACGAGTACGAAGTCTGCACAGTCGGACCAATCTGGAGCAACCGCGGCGAGCGGAGCGAGCCGATGGCTCTCTCGGCGGCTGTTGCCGAGTGTGAAAGATGCCGCGACGACGGCCACAAGGAATCGATCGAGCGCGAGCCAGTTTGCCTTTTGCGGCATGTCTCTGGCGCGCTGCCCGGGGGTGCCGCCCGTGGACAGATGCATGATGGGGTTGGTGCGGCACAGGACGTAGCGCTCCGGGCCGCTTTCGGGCCACATCCTCTTCTGTGGGTCGCTCGTCAAACGACCCCATTCCAAGTCACACGTTTCGCGTCGGTTGAACCGGTTGCGCGATTGGTATAGCCAGTCGACGTCGGTCATCGCAGCGTCCTGACTAGCAAAGGCTGTGAATGCCCAGCAGTGCGCCAGCAGGCGGCCAACGGTGCGACCGTCAAACGTAGACTGGGTGGACTGGACGGACTCGCGGACGTGAGCCGGTCCCCTCGCCGAATGTACCACCAACAATCGGCTCGCCAGTTCCCAGTGCAAAGATCGCCACTCCCAGTATGCGTCCTGCGTCGCGGGGGTGTCGTCTCTTCCCGCGAAAATCATACAAAGCTCGAGCACGGTGAGCGGCAGCAACGCCGTGGCACTGTCGACTCGGTCAATCTCCTTCATGCAACGGATCCACTCGTCGTCGATGGTGAGAAGGCGACGACCAGTAGGGGACGCCCCAGGATCCACCGAGACGGCCGGTGTCGACGCGTCGTGGCATTCGGCATACACACACAGCTGGCCGTACAGGCGTGGTGCAGGAGTCGCAACGACCGGGTCGACCTCCTCGGCACTTGATCCGACAGCGGTCAGACCCACGCGCGTCGGATCCGTCGGGGCGTTAGGGGACGGGGCATACAGCCAGACATCAACAACATGAGTGATAAAGGTTCTCAATGCGTCCGAGGAAGCGGCCTGGCAGCAGGTCGCCCAGCACGACGTGATCACGCGACACGCTTTTTCGGCCGCTGCCACGATGACGCTTCGCAGCGCAGTATTGTCGAGCCAGCGGCACGATTTTTCCAACAGTTTGTCCAGCTCCTTGATGTGATCCTCAAAATGTCCGCTGGTCGATAGCTGGTGCATCTCGAATCGGTTCGCCATGTACACCGAGGCCCAGAATTGTAGAACATGCGCCCGGTACTGCCACGACGGCGGATGTTTCAGCGCGGGATCTGTCGCCTTTGGGCCCACGGCTTGCATGAGTGCTTCGTAGCACGCCGCGCTCCAATCCGCCAGCTGCAACTGCGGTGCGGTGGCGTGGGCTCTGGCAGTGGCGGCTCTCTGTGGAGTCACGAGACTACTTAGAATGGATTCCGCGAGCACGTTGCACTGCTCGCTGCTTGTCATCGAGGCAAGCCTAACGATGCACAGATGGGATCGAGCGTCGACGTGGTTCACGATATCCGCCCACTCGTCGGCGTCAACCAGCGACCACTTTTCCGGAGGGTCGTCACGGCGATCCTCGCCGTAGTCGGTGGCTCGTAGACTGAGGCTACTGATTATGGGCGTCACGGCATCGTATGCGATCCCATATGCGATCGCGTTGTCGTCTGGGCCGCTGTCGGGGACCGCTGGCGCCGTAGTCCGTGGTGGGTGTCGGGCATGTCCTCCTTCACGCGTCCGCGATGGCGCTTTAGGGATGCAGTGAACGCGGACGGCGTTCCACAAGTATTCGTAAAGTGCTTTGCGACGGTCACGCAGCTCCTGGTGGATTGCGGCCATGTGTTCGCACGTCGCATGACATTTCGCCGCGATCGTCGCTTCGACCGGATTCCGCCATGTCGGCACGGAAAGCAAGCTCGCGACCGACTGCTTGAGTGCCTCTCGCTCCGGCCGACCGCCGGTGTGTCCATCGGCAGGTGCCTTGATTTCTCCGTCGACGCTCATGAAGAGCAGCAGGGCCGCCAGCCGCCACGAGTGCGCCTGCGCCCGCCCACGAGCCAGCAACAAAAATGCCTCGTCGACCGCCGCGGACGTCGCTGCGTGGGTGGCGCTCACCGCGTGATCGTACTTTCTGTCGCGCACCATGAAGGCGTAGGCGCAGTCGACGATGCACAGAAGGTTGTCCTCCAACTTAAACAGCTGATCCTTTCCGGGCTTTGCGGGGCGACTCGCCTTGCAGGACCACGTGAGCCAGCGCAGTGCCGTGGCGATTTTGGATTCCTTGTCAAGTGGCCCTTGGCCGGTTCCGCTCACCGCTACGTTGGCTTCGCTGGCGGGGTCGGACGGCCACCGGTCCCAGCAGGTCATCGCGCTGAGTAGCTTGGCCAGGCCGTACCCGGGCAGTCTCGTGCCCCGGAATGCGGGGAACGGGGACCAAAATGGCATCACGGAGAGGCACACGGTGGACTCTTTTCCTCGCATCAGCGCCGCCGCGGACGCACCGGCCTCAGACAACATGCCCCGGACCGGACCGTCGATCATCCAGGCCAAGGACGGCACACTCGCGGTCTGCGGAATGAGCACCGAAACCCACGTTGACAACACGTTGAGCAACACGGCCGGTTCTCGACTCCACACGGAAAACTCCAACAGCGCATCGAGAATCGGCCGTCTGCGCGAGGGACTATGCGCAAGCGCTATGAACAGGCTCGTCGCGGAATCGTGACTAGGGGGCAAACGGCGCGTGGCCATCAGCGACATCAAACACCGCATGGCCGCCTGCACCACGTCGCCGTCGGCGCATTCGAGATCATCGCGGCCCCCCACCTCGTCACTCGGAAGTGGAAGGCACACGGTGGGGCAGTATCGGCAGGGTCGTGCTGCTAGCAGAGCATGGGTGGCAAAGTTGACGAGCCGCTGCGAAGGTGGGGTGTGGGGTAGCCGCGTCGCGTCGTGCGATAGGCCACTCTCTTGGCGGTGTTTTTCTGCTGCAAGCGAGTACAGAAATTCAGAGCCGCCGAGAGCCTCGAGGGTCGCCGTGACGGATCGAAGAATGTGTCGTCCCAAAATAGAGTTATCCGCTTCGTCCTTTTGGTGAGCGACATCCTCCGCTTCGTTCTTTTGGTGAGAGGGTCTGGGGGGGAGGTTGATGTGTTCTAGGCTGTATTGCATCCAGAGGCCCTTCAAGTCCCTCCACTGCACGCTTGGCATGCCCGACGGTCCGCTCGCCGTCGTCGTAAACCGTTCACCCGTTGAGTGACTAGCCGCTTGACTCGATGTTCCGGAACGCGAAGGGGGCGTCACCCGAAGGGCAACGTCGCTCAGTAACGTCGATGTCTGGACGTGCTTCTGCACCATGTCGCTCCTTGCCTCTTGCATGCGGCCGACAAGGGGGGTCGGCCCCGCGGAGGATGTGGAGGCGCTTTTCCACAGGTGATGGAATCGGTCTTGCATCATGGCCTTGCGCTGGTCGACCAACAGGAATGCGGACGAAGCGCACGCGTCGCTGCCCATGAGAAACCAGCTGCGCGGTTCCTGGATGTCGACGGGGGTGCCCAAGAAAATCATGAACGTGCCCAGCCACGTTGTGGCCGCGCCCATCTTCCCAGCGTGACTGCTGCAGAGCCACTTGCAGCCGTCGAAGCGCTTGCGACCTGGGTGCTTCATGTCGACGACTGTTTCGCGGGGTATCTTCCCAGCGACGGCGACGGGTGCCACGACGACAGCGCCACCGTCGCTTTGCGGCGACGCGTCGGGCAGCGCGAAGGCCGCCGTGGCATCCCGGGCGGCGGCTTGGCCCCCAAGGGAAATGGCCTTTAGCACCGGCAGCAGCTTCCTTTCAATTTCCACCATCGCGTCGCCGCTGGCTGAGCTGATGATGTCCACTGACGAAAACGGCTCACGCTCGTGCGCCGAGCCGGTTCTCCAAAGGTGTGTGGTGTCATCCGCGAACCAAAACAGTGACGGGCGTAGACATTTCGGGGCGGTTTTCGAGTCGTCCAAGGAGACTCGGCTGACAACTGGGACGCAGAGGCAGTACCACCTACCTGCACGAAGGTTGCTGACGACGAGCTCTCCCATCTCGCTTGACCATTTCATGGTGGGGTCGTTCGCCGACTGCGACGACTGTGACGAACTGCTTCCCCTCCCACCGTACATCCGGTCCGACGACACGTGGGAGGCGAAGGGGGTTGCTACCTCGACGGTGCCCCAAATGCTCACCGGGCGCTGCTCGACGCCGAATTTTAGCGTCGCCAGGTGGTGGCGGGCGCCGGCGCCGCCGCGTGCCTCCGCCATGAACCAGAACGTCGCGGTCAACGCCTTTCCCCCGCCGCGGAGTGAGATGGGCGACATGGGCAACCCGGCGCTCGGAAAAACCTTCGGCACATCGACGCCCTTTGAACGATCGAACAACGTGTCGAGGCCGGCGAGCGTCCAAGAACGCAGCGGCAGCGAAAAGTGCCACGTGGCGTTGAGGACCGAAAACAGCGCGTCCGTGAGAATTCCGGCGGCGGAATCCGTCGTGGTGCTCGCGAGTCCAGCTAACCCAGTTGCGGGCGTAATAGTATGGAGCCCCGCCGGCCGTGACACATATTCTGGAATTCCCTTGATCAGCGTCAGAGAACGGGTCATCACAGACGACGATGTGGCTGGAAGGGCAATCAACTTAAGAAGAAGGGCCGTGTCTGCGGTGGTCAGCGGCGCGGTGTGCCGCGCGGCAACGATCAGCCGTGCGACCAGTTCGATCGCGCCGGCATTTGCTTCGGGTGCCCCCCGATCGCAGTGTAACGCCGCGACCACCTCCAACGAGCTGGTCAACACGCCGCAGTCGTGCACGAGGACCTCCAGGGCCGAAATGCCAAGGTGGCCGTCCGGGCCCCCCGCGGATCGCTCGGCAACGCCGGTTGCGATATTGCCGGCGAGCCGCAGGCAGGTCAACTCTGAGGTCATAAAAATAATGGCATCGCGAAACACCGTAAAGTAGGCATCCCGCTGACGATGGTCGCGCGCTTCGAGGGCCGCAACGGTGCGATGCCAACCATGTTCGACGAGCTGACACAAAATCCGCAGTGGCGCTGCAGAGATGATCTGCGGAGGAGGCACTACCGCGGTGTCGCGCAGCGTGACGTAGGAGGGTGCGCTCGATGGCCCGCAGTCCCCTTCCGTCACCAAGCGGTTCGCCGGCAAGTCCACCAGGTCGTTCACGATTCCGGGAAACGGAAGCGGGGGAGCGCTGGGGCCATCATCCGCCGCCTGCTCGGTGAGGCCCGATGGTGAATGCTGCTTGTCCAGAAGCAGCGGCGCCTTGAACGTGTCCAGAACACAATGCGCGGCTACGACGGCACATGCCCAGCGACTCTGAAACACACTCCACCCTACGAGGCCCCGCGCGACCACGGCGGTAAACAATCGAGATCGGATCATTGGGCCGAGGAGTAGACTCGGATAAATCCACTCGAAGGAAACGGTGTCGGCGGGCATGCCTACCGCGAGCTTGGTGACCAGTCGCAACGCAAGAGTCAGTGCGTCACAGAGAACCGAAAACAGCAGCCGCGCAAGTGTCGCTGGACTCGCCGTTTGACCTCCCAGGTGGTCCACGAGTAAGCCATAACGGGTTGGGAGCGAAGGTGAAGGACCGGTCTTACGGCCGAACATGAACAGCGCGTCTATCTGGCGTTGGTCATCAAGGGCAGCTTCGGCACAACTCTCCACGTTGGGTCCCACCTCGTGGCTTGCGTCCAAGCACTGAATCACGCATGTCGCCGCAGTGGCGATTTTCTCGACCACGAACGGCAGTTTGGTGAGGCAACTGGCGGCGTCTACCTTTGGGATTTCAAGCTGCGTCAACGATTCAAGCGCAAAGACGGCTGCGATCGCGGCGAGCACGGACTCCCGAGTCACCGATCCTAACGCCTGAGTGCGGTCCAGTGCCTCCACCAAGCAGTAGCCGGCGGCCTCCGCAAACAGTTTCTGTGTGGCTGCCTGGACGGACGGCGGAGGGGTTGCGTTCGCAAGTCGGGACGTGAGCGCCTGCGCCGAGGCGGCCGCCGCCGCCAGCAGATCCACCGTTCGAGGCGTCAGGAGGGCCGCCGCGGGCAGCTGCGGGGTGGCGCCGTGTGAGTAGATGTTCATCGTGGCGACGGCCAGGAGCGCCCCGACCACATCCGCGGCCTTGGTCCACTCCACTGGTTTCTTCCCGATGACGGTCCGGAACAGCACCTGGTCCTGAATCACGTCGACCAGCTCGCAGCCGAGATCGACGGGCAGCACGCCAACAGGAGCCACAGCATGGGTGAGAACGTCCCGGCAGAAGCCAAGGAACACGGCGTGCGCAGGAGCGGAGTGAGAGGCTGTTGTGAGCTGCCGTGCTATCGTGGGAATCATGCCGCGAGCGACCGCTCGAGCCACCAGCGGGGCAAAGCACAAGTTCTTGATGGCATCCATGGCTGCGACTTGATTTTCGAGACATTGGTGGCAGATCGCGGTTAGCGTACCGAACGCCAGGTACGCCAACGCGTGCCCCAAAACAGGCGTGGCCACGAACAACGCCATGTCCTCCTCGACCCAACCGTTGGACACGATGTTGGGTTCGGAGAGCTGCGCAAGCGTTGGAAATGGCCACGCCACGCGGCTCTCGGGGGGCATCGTGACCCCGGTTGGCTGACGCAACACGTGGCGAGCCTCCCTCGTCAACGTCGCTCCCGTATTGTGTTTTTGTGGTGAGTCGAACTCAGTCAACCGCTCAAGGAGTGACCGAGTTGCCTCGCGTGGCGCGTCCGATGGCACACTTTGTTGGTGAGCTTGCGATGCGAGGATGATCCCAGCCACACACAGATCGCTCACCAAACGCAGCAACGTTGAGTAGAGGAACGCTAGACGTTGCGTGGCTCGCAAGTCGCTGGCTCGAAACACGGTTGAGCAGAGGGACGCACACGTCAAGAACAATTGGTCATGAGAAAACTGATCTTCTCGCCGGACGATGATGAATTGTTCGCCCTTTGTGTGAACGGGCTTCCGCGGCTGGCGAGCCGCCAAAGCGACCGCTGCAAGGCCTGCCATCACGCTGTGAACGAGATCATCGACCACCTTTTGGGACGTTGCATCGGCAGCATGAATATGAAAGAATTTCTCTGGTAGTACGAGAGCACCATCGCATGCACGATACGTCCAGTCGGCGACGGTGTAGGTCCGGAAACTGTGCAGCGTCGCCGTCGCGCGGGCTTGGCGCTCGAATTGGAGTATCCCTTGGGCGTCGAAGCCACCCACAAGTGCCAGGCACGCGCACAGATGATGCAGCCCCTGCAGGCAGCGACGCACCCCGCGGGGCGCGGCCTCGACGCGGATCACGGTCTGCAGACGCGTCCAGAGAAGGGGGGGCGAGTCGCTGTCACCGGTGGCTCCTCCATCACCAGCTAGGGTGCACGTGAAAGCGATGGCGATGGACGCGAGCCACCGCCACGTTGCTGGCTTGCAGTCGGCCTTGTCAAACGAAGATGCGACATCCAACAAGTAATGCGCGGTGCGGCTCGCCAACTCGAAGGCGGCCGTGTGCGACTGAGCAAGCCATTGGGCCGCGACGGCGTCGTCCGAGGAGTCTCCAGAAGGGTGCGAGGCAAGAAGACTCTGGAGCAGAGCCTTGCAACAGGTGTCACCCACGATTGCATGAAGCTCGGACGTCGTCCCTGCGGCCTGCATCACGCACATCTCCACCATTTCTATTGCTAGTTCGTGCGCGTGATCCGACCACATCTCTGCTTCTCCGTCGTCTGCGTCGCTCGACTTTGAGCGAACGTGTCGGCGAGCGGTCACGTACATTTCGCGCACCGTCGCAGGTAGGGACCAAACGAGGCTCATCGGCGGCGCCGGGCCTCCTGCGCGGTTAGGCGCCTCCAAGCAGGCCCAACACGCGAGACTGGGGTTCATCGTCACGACGGTGTGAGCAAAGCCGACGAGGCCAGTCAGCACTCGCAAGACCACGGGTGACGTGTGTCTGGCGGCTGTCGACGGTTCGGCAAACAAAGCCTTAAGGCCAATCAGGGTTGCGACGAAGGCGTCGAGGAGCGATGCATAATCGTCATTGGCGAGATAGAAATGGACGTCGGTGGCAACGCCGCAGCAGCTCCGATCATGCAGCGGCGGGCGGGAGGCAGTCGTCTGCGGACCACCACAATGCTCCTCCCGCCGCTGCAAATTGAGCAGCCCGTGGGGCCCCAAGTAGGTCTGGCCTTCCGCAAACATGCCGCGCGTTCTGGCGTCCTCCACGGCGTACAGCTGATGGATCGCGTGCGCTTGGCCATGCAGGCGTCGCAGCAGCACGTTGACAATGTCGAAGCCCTCCACCGCCACCGACTCGTCCAGGAGGTCATCGGCCACGGGCGTTGTGTGGCGGTCGCTAGGCGCGAACAACGTGCGCAACAACAGCGCATAATTGTGTAGATCGTCTTGCAAGGCGGTCATTGCCGGAAGTTTCCGGGAGCCCTGACAGCCAGCAGCGGTTGCGGTTTACAATCGGTCCTTGATGTGTGTTCTTTTTCCGCACTAAAGGAAGGGGGGGGCAAGCAAAGGAGGAGAAAAAATAACGAGAGCGGACCGTGCGAGTGAAATCCATCATCAGGATCATCGCATCTCGCCACATGCCCCCGGCTCGGAAAGGAGTGAACTGTCTGGAGCGACAACTGGCACATTGTGTGTGCGTCCAGGTGTTACGCCGAGGCAAGGTTTCCAATGGACATCGCAATCGCCAGCCCGCCGCGAACCAACTGACGCTGCAGCGTGCGGCGAAGCCGTAGCAGCCACTCAGCGCTGACGATGCTGTTGGGGGTGAGCTCGCCGTTGAGGTAGCTCACCTGCTTGCAGAGAATGGTGGCGGCGGAAGTCCAATCCACGACCGACGTGCCTGCCATGACGGCCTGCGCGTCCTCCTGGTACTCCTCAAACAGCGCGGATGCCAAGCGTTCGATGGACTTGGCGTCAGGGAAACTGGCGTTGAGCAGGTTGCCAACGGTTTCGTGCAGCTCGAAAAGCGACACGTTGCGATACGTTGAGGGGCCCACACTCAAGCGAAGCATGAAATCCCGGCCGTGTCGATCGCCGGTGGGGAACGTCGCTCGCGAATAGAGGGTGCAGCTGGACATAGGGTCCAGTGCGGCGCCCGCTACGGCTGACAACGCAGTCAACCAAAACGAACCTTGTTTGTCAGCGGATGGCTGGCTCGCCGATAGAAGAGACTGCAACCGAGCGAGTGTCGCGTGCCACGCTTCGTTAAGCGTGTCGACGTTGGGAATGAGGCTACAGATGGGAGACGATCCGACGAGCCGCTGGTCAAGGTGTCGAACCGGAAACGGACCAACTTCGCGACGACGGCGCCTGCCGTCCAAGCTGGACGATTGTGCAAATCGGCCGCCGTCATGGAACGAGACGCAGCGATCGTTGCGCAGCCATGACGCGAAGGCCTGCGCCATCGACGTGGGCAAGCCGCTCGTGGCGTTTCCGGCCGCCAATTGATCGAACCAGCAAAGAGCGTTGCCAAGTCGGGTGCGCGTCGTAGAACCAACAACCACCCCGGGATATCGCATGTGCAGCTCGCGCAGCCACGCGGTGGCGTTCGTCGTGACGCCGAGCGGCACGACCGTGCGATTGTTCATGAAGCGGGCTGCCAAGTTCCCTAAGATCATCGACGCTTGGCAGTTCCAGGCGTGAGCGGGCAGCACGAGCAGCGACATGGCGACCAATGCGACGACGTTAAGGCACATTCGTGACGGAAGCATCGCGGGGAAGGAACAGTACAATGGGGGGGAGAGACAGGAAAGCGAAGATCGTGGGGGGGGGGGGGGGGCGGCGAGGTCGCAATCATCTCGGTGAGTTTCGTGCACGCACGGTCAAACCAGCGACTGCCGCGGGGAGGACTTGTTGTCGTATCAGCATATGGGTGGGTGAACATCAAGTGGGCCGAGCACCGGCAGCATGCCGACAGGGCTCAACGCGGTGTCCGCGTTCGCCACTGCCCGTACCCCCCTCCGCAGCGGCGGATGCGGATCGTCGCATTCACGACTCTCGTCACAATCCGCTGCCGCCATTTGGAGCTGCGGGGTACGACTGGTGAAGGGTCGCACGGGGAACCGACGCCCCACGCTCGAGTAAGCCTGGTCGATTGGCACGATGACCCCCTCCTCCGCATCGAACGAGGGGTCGACGACTGCCGAGAGACCCGACGGAAAGAACGTCACTTCAAGCCACGTGTGATCTGCTTGCCGCAGCGGTATACCGTCCCAACTGAGTCCAAGTCCTGAGCGATAAAAAAAGCCGTCCACGAGCCGCACGTCGACGGCGATGGCGGTGGCGAACGGCAGCATCAAGCTCGCCATCACGCTCGCCATACCGTGGCAGTGCCACTGGCCGAAGGTGGCCAGGCGTCCGCAGTCGGGCACGCAAAGGCGCTTCGGGTCCTTCCCCATGTGAACGTGGTGGATCATGTTCATGCACGCGCGAATTTCGCGGACGCATGTCATTTGCTGCGCGAGCAACCGAGTGTTGGCGGTCCACGTCGACGGCCGGTCCCCCGCGGAGGCTATCGCCATGGTCCCCGCCGCATCGCCGCCCGGCTGCTGCGTACGCTCGCGAACGGCCGCGTCGATGTCCATCGCATCGGCGATGGGAGCCACCGCGAGGGCGCACTCGTGCAACTTCACGGACGTCACGAAGTCGGCGTAGCGAGCCTGGATGGCATCGTCAAAGATGGCCGTGGAAGTCTTCGTCGGCAGCAAAGGAAAGTTCGTGGGGCCGTTCCAGTCTAGCAAGGACGACCAGGTCACTAAGTACTCGTGCCACGGTGCACGGGAGGGAGGCGCGTTGTCGCTCGCGATGGTCGGCACTTCGACGACGACCGACGCGACCGTCGACGAGGCGGCGCTCGCTTGGTTGGCTGCGATTCTTGCCCTGTACGTCAGGTGGCGCCTGACGGCCCACGGAGGCGAAGAACCGCTGGACACGCCGGCGGATTTCCAGACGCAGCCAAAGTACACGGAACGGAAGTCGGCCACGACGTTGTCGAGCTCGACAAGGACGCGTCGTCCGGGTGGAAACAGCGGAAAGAAGCGAGCGTCGCCGAGCGGGCCGCGCTGCCAGAGTCCGCGACGCACGAAGGACGCGGCGCGAGTGAATGGTAGGATGGGTCGCAACCCGGACAGCGCGCCGAGGATCTGCGACCGCAGGCCAAGAGGGGCCGCAGAGCGACCGAGAAGCGCATCGCGAAATTGCACCTTGGTCACCGCATCGGGTTGACCGCTAGCCATGTCAAAAAATAACTTCGACAGCGTGGCCACCGACGATCCGAGGGTGGCCGCTCCCCCACCCCCCTTGGTGAGCCACGCGGCAGTCGGCGGAGGAAAAACCGACGGCGAGGCGTGTCGTCGCTTCTGCAGCGCACGTTCGCGTCTTTCCGCGGCGAGCAAGTCCTCGGCAGCGATGGGGTCGCCAAGCAGCACCGCCAGGAAGGACGATTGCGTTGAAAAGCTATCGTCGTCGTCGTCGTCGTCCACCTCTGCCGCGCACACGCCGTCGTCGCTGCCGCTGTCACTGTCACTGTCATCGTCACGGATGTCGCCGTCGCCCTTCACTTTGACCAGCGACCGCGCAGGCAGCTCCGGTGGCAGACCGGTGGCTCTCCGTTTCACGACGGTGCACAGCCATTCGGCTGACTGAGCCGCGGCCGCAAGAGCGATGGCGGCGTACGAAACGTCCCGCCCCGCGGGCGACTGCAACGTCACCAGCTTGCACTGGTTGATGGCTCGCGCCATGCGCTTACCTGTCGCATAGAGGTGAAGCTGGTCCGTCGGTGCCCAGTTCAGCAGCACGGGCGTCGTCTTGATGTCGATCAAGTCGTCGACGGCACTGGTCCAAGAAGGCATGGTCAGCGCCAGGCAGCTCAGGCGCTGTCGATACGCGGGTGATAAGGCCAGTGTGAGGGCCATATTGCCGCCCCAGTCCCACCCAAGCAGCGCGACCTTGACCGATCGGTCGCGCGCCGTGATCGCGTCGAGGACGTCTACCAATACTTCCATCGGCCCGCCGTCCTCCCACAGTCTTTCCGTGCGACTCGTTTGGCGGCGGCCAGAGGTGCGTCCGAAGCCCGGGAAATCGATGGCGTAGACGGCGACGCCAGGCAGCGATGCGGCGACCATTGGCATGAGGTCGTTGGAGAATTCCTCGATGCCGCAGCCGTTGCCGAAGCCTTGCAGACACAACGCCACGTGGCCGGCGGATAAGGGTAGCAAGGCACCGGCCCACATCCTCAGAGCCGCAATCGGGCCCTGCCGACTCGGCAACTGCATATTCTCGCGAACGACAGGTGCAGATGCCCCAGCCGCGACGCCCCCCTTGAGACTAGCCGCCGCGCGATCGGCTTGCGCGGCGACTGACACCGCCGACTCATTGATTGCGCGCTGTTGGCATCCACGTGCACCGCGCTGCTGACGCAGGAAGGTACGAATTTCAGCATTCACGCGCACAGTTGCGGCGACGTCGCCGAACTTCAGTGTCGCGAGGGTTTGGGGTGCGTGCTCCGGTACGCTGCTGCAGGTGCAGATCAGCGTGGTTAGCGTTTGTTGCCCCAGGCACGACGCGAGCATCTTGGTGAGCACGGAGTTGCGATAAGGTACGAAGCCGTCATCCGGGCTGCCGGCGTTTCTTGCTGCTGGCATCGTCGGGTTGACTTTCTTGCCTCCTCCTGCATCTGCCAGCGCCGTGATGACGCGGCGGAGGGAGAATAGAGACAGATTGATATTCTTTGACTCCGTCTGCTGTTGAGCTCCGTAGCTGAAGGAGAGCGCCTCGCTTCCAGCCAAGTCTACCAACGACAATCGGCTCAGTACGGTAGACGACGCATGGTCGATGCGCAACTCCGCTGCGAGGTGCAACGTGAGCACGGCATGCGACCGGCTGCTTTTCTCGTGCACGTGGGAGCATCCCACCGCACGATTGGACCGTCCGATGGACACCCAACGAAGCACAGCGTCGGCGGTTTGACATACGCAAACGGACAGTCCGGGACAGTGGAACACCTTACCCAGTGGCGTCTCGCGGACGTCGAGGGTGTTGGAATCCGGTGCGAGCAAGTCAACTACCATCTCATTGTAGACCTCGAAAAAGGATACCGCGACGCGGAACCGCATTGTGCGCCTGTTCGCTTCGCAGTGCTGAAATACTTCGCGCACCGCTTGCTCGACGATGCCGATTTCCTCCTCTCCCTCCGGGTTGACGCCAGGGCCTCCTGACCCTGCCGCGACAGAGTCGTCACCGAATATCGTATAGGTCTTGCCACTGCCGGTTTGGCCGTAGCACATCACGCAGCCGCTCATGCCGGAGGCTAGCATGGGAATCAGAGGCCGCGTGGTGCGGTCGTACACATCTCGAGTGGTGGCCCCTGGGGGAAAGACCCCGTCGAACGAGTGCGGCCTCCGTTCGTCGACGGCGGCTGAGGCGGCGACGGTGCCGCTGTCGGTGTCGAGCACCCAGGGCGACGTCACGGCCGCCGGCGCCGGGCGGAAGCGGACAAACGTGCGCACATGATCCATCAAGGTATTAGTGCCCCTCAGAAGGCCGCGACGACCTCAAAATTAAAAATTGACCCATCAAAATGCGACCTCTCTCATCCGCTCTGGGCCACATGTCGAAGAGGTGAGGCATGAATCTGGCTTACACAGATCAGAAGGTACACTGTCGAGAAAATGATGCGCGCGGCCGGTTGTTCACGATGTTGAGACGAACAGCGCGCTGAAACTCGCCGCAAGCGTTGGCAGTTGACGGAAGAGCTGGCTGCCAGTGGTCATCGCGTCGAGCTGGCGGCCTCTCGCACCGTGCAACCGTTCCACGACCCCTCGGCCACACAGCAACCGGGGTGGAATGGCCTTCCTGGGCACATGGCAAATGACCACTGGCAGTGGTGGCAGCGAGGGCGACGCGCCGCCGCCAGCGGCTTCTTGAGGCGTGCGGCTTGCTTCGCCCGTCAAAGGCGACAAGAGCAGGTCGTCGTCTTCGTCGATTTTCCGTCCACCCAAAGCCACCGACCGCATCGAAGCGATGGTCACGAGCTCTCGGGCCACGGCCCTCGTAAGATCACCGAGCAACGACCAGCCGCAGTCCACGTCGCCAGCAACCGTCCCCACGGCCGGTGTGCGAAGCGTCACAGACATCCAGCGCCCCGCTGCGCAACCGAACACCTTGAAGTCTTGATTGAGCCACGATTTCAGATGCGCCCGCGAGGAGATGGTGGCGGCGGCCAACTCAACCTGCTCCAAGGGAGGTCGAATTTGGCGTCGCTGACGTTCCGCTTCGCTAGCCAGCAACGCACATTGGCGCCGCGCCACAGCTCTTTCGATGATGCTCTCGCTCAGCGAAGCACCCGTCAGCGCTTCGCGTCCCTCCTCCGCATCGCAGTGAGGGGCGCCTGCGTCATCCGACGTCCGAGACGGTGGCGTCACGACGTATGACGCCGCTGGCCGTTGCGGCTCGCGCAGGCATTTCAACGTTTCCGCAAAGGCGAGTGCGATGATGTCGTCGACAGAGAGACTGCCACCGCCTGCAGACGGTGTCTCATCGTCATCGGTCACGTCGACGACGACCACCAGCGGAAAGGTTGCGACGGCATCCAACAAGTGCCGCGAGAGCTGTTCAATCGTCAGCGTCGAGACGCTCCGACGATCAGCCCCATCACTCGGACTGTTCGAGCCACATGCTCTGGGCACGGTTACGTCGAGCGATGCGGCAGCTTGATGAATGGAATTGTGCACCGTGTCTGACAGGCAAAACTTTTTCAGCAACAGACACAACTGAGTGTCGGTCATCGCGGCGGCATCGACGGTCACTTTCGATTCCGCACCAACGCAGGAGCGACGCGGGTGGCGCCGCTGCTGGGCCAGCACCTCCTTGCGACGAAGCACGAGCTCATCGCACAAGGCGGCCACGGCATCGCCGAACCGTGCTTTAACGCCTCCCTCAAGATGGCAGCCCGCACCGCCCACGACGATGCCGGTCCGTACTGGGCCATCGACAACCCGACCCCTAGACGAAACCGCAAATAGCAACGGTGCATCTTGTGGTTCGAGGTCCGGCGGCGCGTCGGCTTCGCGGCAAAGGAGGAGCAATCCTGGAAAGGCTGCGACCTCGTCCGGGCTCGCCGCTCCCCCGATCCGCGCGCCCGTCGCATAATTGACAGCGGCGAGGCCGTCGTGAAGCTTGCGCAGGCAAACCGCGCGCACGAAGAACGGCTCGCGACCGAGGCGCCTGAACTCAATTAGGCTCGAAGCAGAGAACAATGCGGACCCGATGACGAAACGGCAGCGCAGCTGTTCCCTCGCAATGTCAGAGAAAGGTGCCTCAACCAGTGCCAGGAACTGGTCGAACGACCGGGGCAGCAGCGCGAAGTCCGCTGCACCGCCGGTGGCCTGCCCGTCGAGCGCCACCTGACGGTGCGTCGTTGGAGCATCCGTCGCCCATCCATTTTGATGGTCCCGGGCATCGAGGAACGTCGCGATGTCGCGCTGGGCGGCGAGCAACAGACCGTCGATCACTGCCAGGAAGTCGTCCCTGTCTTTGCACGTGGCGGGTGTCGATGGCTTCCCCCGTCGCCGCCTGGAAATTTGCAACTCCGCCGTCGCGAGCGGGACGTAGGCGTCCATCGTGCCCTCGGTCCAGTTGAGCTGGCGGCCGGCGAGGCACACAAGCCACCGCAGTTCGATGCCACAAGCGGCCATCCCTTCCGCCGATACCTGAAGCTGCAGGCCGTCCATGAGGAGATCCGCGATGGACGCGTCGGCCATCCATGGCGCGTCGCGCAGTACTTGCAACTGTCGAGTGGTGTCGACGATGGCATCGTATAAGTCGCTGTACGCGCGCGAACGGCGTTCCCGCTCAAGGATGCCGATGCGGAAAGCCTCCTCGATGGATCCCGGTGGGTCGCCGTGGTCGCCGAGAGCTGGGGAGGGCGCCGAAATCTCTGTCAACGCGTGAGAAGGAGAAGGAGACGACCGGTCGGGTGCGGCCGCTGGCTTGACGACCGCGTTGCGAGTGGCTGGTCGACCAGCGGCTAACACGGTCTCCGTGTCGCGTTCCACCGTGCGAGTCTTCACGGCCTTCGCGCTGGGGACGCAGGCAGCCGAAAATGGCCGAATGCGATCCAGGCGGTCCGTCGTCGATCCTCGAGCTCGATCGGCCGCGTCGGCGACGCCGCCCACCGCGCCTGCAGCCTCGCTCACACGCTGTTCGAAGGCTAACTGGAATGCCTCTGCCTGGCGACCATGAGGGGAGGTCGCTTTCGCGGCCTCCAAGCGCCGCAGGCGCGACGAGTCCAGCAGCTGCTGCAAACGTGTTCCGGCCGGGCTCGCGCTGGAAGGCCGGCACACGAGGGGCTGGCAAGCATCAGCGAGACGGGACGCTCCCCATGACACCTCGCGCGCGGCCAAGGCCGATGACGGTCTGTTGTTGTTGCCCTCCCCCCGTCGCGGTTCGTTCGATGCCGCGAGAAGCGAGCGTGACATTCCCTTGATCATTGGGACATGCGAGGGTTCTTGAGTCAGTGGCGAAGATCGGTCGCGTCCGCCGGCGTGGGGAGCGACGATTGAAGCGGCCTCCTCAACCGTGGCGTCGCACATTCGCCCGATT
>ERZ1292633.1561-Hain-H41-02um-R1-1561-length-24572-cov-6_pt1 | contig 24572 bp, 27 predicted proteins | sample MGYA00564406_ERZ1292633 | MGnify/ENA primary metagenome ERZ1292633 (study PRJEB36523, sample SAMEA6512639) | groundwater metagenome | collected 2019-01-08 | study: AquaDiva: Metagenomics assemblies of 32 groundwater samples | reverse complement strand
ACATCACCGCCAGTGGTTATTTGAATGTGGATAGCGGTACTTTCTATGTTGATAATGCTAATAATCGAGTGGGGGTAAATAGCACTACCCCGTCGTATGACCTCGCCGTGAATGGAACGAGTTGGTTTACCGGAACGAGTACGCATGCTAATTGGTTGGATGTGCAGGGGAAAGTGGGGAGTCCGATGCATAAGGGGTCGTTGGCGAATGGAGTGGGTGGGGCATCGCTGGATAATGGAGTATCGGTCTATGTCTCGGGTAACTACGCCTATGTTGCTTCTTATGGCAGCAGCGCGCTGGAAATAGTTGACATCTCCAACCCGGCCGTGCCGGTTCATAAGGGCAAAATCGCAAATGGAACGGGTGGTGCGTTGCTATCTACCCCACGTTCTGTATATGTGTCCGGCAACTATGCCTATATTGCTTCATATGGCAGCGATGCCCTGGAAATTGTTGATATTTCCAACCCAGTCTCATCCACTCACAAAGGATCAATTAGAAATGGTGACGGTGGGGCGTTGCTGGATGGGCCAAATTCTGTCTATGTATCCGGCAACTATGCATATGTTGCCTCAAGTGTCAGCGACGCCTTGGAAATAGTTGACATCTCCAATCCAGCGATGCCGGTTCATAAGGGATCGATAGCGAGTAGTACGACGGCGTTGCTTGACGATGTTAGGTCAGTATTCGTTTCCGGCGACTACGCCTATTTGACATCCTTTATTAACGACGCTCTGGAAATAGTAAACATCTCCAATCCGGCCGTGCCGGTTCATAAAGGATCGCTGGCAAATGGAGCAGGTGGGGCGCTGTTGAGCGATCCATTTTCTGTCTATGTATCCGGTAATAATGCATATGTTGTCTCCAATTCCAGTAACGCGCTGGAAATCATCGACATATCCAATCCGGCCGTGCCGGTTCATAAAGGATCGCTGGCAAATGGAGCAGGTGGGGCGCTTCTATCTAATCCACGTTCTGTATATGTGTCCGGCAACTATGCCTATATTGCCTCATATAGCAACGACGCCCTGGAAATAGTTGATATCTCCAGCTCAACCACTCCGTTTCATAAGGGGTCGTTGGTCAATGGTGCAGGAGGAGCGCTGATGGATTTACCGAACTCTGTCTTTGTATCCGGAAACTATGCCTATGTAGTTTCAGCCGGCCTTACTAATGCCCTAGAAATCATTGACATCTCCGGCGATACCATCTCCAACGCCGAAATCGGCACCACCAAAACCACCAATTTGCAAGTAATGAATAGTGCTATGTTTGATCAGAGTGTAAGCATCCGCGGTGGTCTTTCAATCGGTTCGAATGGGTTATTGCTTTCCGGAGATTTTGGGATGAGCAGTCCGACTTCTACCGATGTGCTTACGGCGACTAATACATTAGGGTTCTCGCACACCGCCTTGTTCAAATCAAATGCCACCGGCACCGAGACAAATCTTTTCATTTTTGACACGGTAAACACTTTCAGCAAAATCGCCAGCACCACCTACCTGTTAAGCGTGCGCAACAATGGCACGCCGGCGTTTTCCGTGGCGTCAAACGGCGATGTGACCGCGAGTGGCACACTCTTTGCCAGTTCCGCCACTATCGGCACGGCCTTGGCTCCCGGCGACTTGGCGGAAAGAGTGGATATCAACCCGGCCGAAACCGTTGAGCCGGGCGATGTGATGATTGTTGATCCGAGTTCCACTGATCTTTACCGAAAAAGCGATACCGCCTACGACAAACGGGTCGCCGGCGTTATCTCCACCAACCCGAGCATCATTGTCGGAGACGCCCGAACCGGGTATGCGGCGGTAATGGCCATGGTCGGACGCGTGCCGGTCAAGGTATCCGTAGAGAACGGTCCAATTATGAACGGCGATCTCCTAGTGGCGGCCTCCACCACCGGCTACGCGATGCGTTATGATCCCGATTCGGACATTGAAGTCAAGACCGCGGGAATTGTCGGCATCGCCCTTGAATCGTTCGCGACCGGAACGGGAAAAATAATGACGCTGGTGCGCACCGGCTGGGTGCAAAACAGAAATCAAACTTTGAAGACCATGCAGACCAACATCGCGAGCATTGCGGCGGCCGGAAATGTCGCGATTCAAACCAATCCGAGCGAGCTTACGGTGGAGCAAAACTCCAGCGGACAGATTGCTTATGTCGCCGGTCAAAATCTTGATTTGAACAACTCCATCCTAATCAATGTGGCGGGTATCCGTGGCAAGAACGACAAATGGCAAATTGACGAAGAAGGTCGATTCATCACCAAGGTAGCGGCGACAAACGGCGATACCCGCTCCTTGTACGCGGTACAATCCGAACAGACTGAAATAGTTATTTCCGGAGTATCAACGCTGGAAAGCGGCAGCAAAAAAATTCTATTTGACGAAATAAACGCCTCCATCATCAATCCGGAAAAAAATATCAAAGTAAGCATTACTCTTACATCGGAAGCGAATGGCGTCTTCGTGACCGACAAGAGCGAGAAAGGATTTACTGTCAAGGAATTGAATAACGGCGGCAGTAATGCTACTTTTGATTGGGTGGTGATAGCGGAAAGGAAAATCGGGCAGGACGATGAAGACGCTGAAGCAAGCACGAATAATTCCACTCCGACGGGAAATAACCCGACCAGCGAGCCACAACCAGGTGCAACGGAATCAAGCACTGGCAATGTCCAGAGTGAGACAAATTCAAATACAACTTCAACCGCGTCAGACGCTGAAAATCTACCAACAAGCTCTGATCCGACAACTGAACAAGCAACCGGAGATGAAGCGCAGGCAAATCCTGAACCGACTAGCCCGACAGACTCCTCGGCAACAGTAACGCCCGAACCGATCGCGGAAGCGACGGCGTCAGAAGCGCCTGCCGCCGAACCAACACCCCCGACGAATCCGGAACCGGAGACCCCGCCGGAAACACCAAACCCGGAGATGTAGAAAATTGACAGAATATTTTGGAATGGTATAATTATCGTATTAAAAAAATGTCACTCTGAATATGAACGAAAATCAGCCGACAATTCAAGATGTTTTGGAGGCAATAAACTCTTTCGCTGGAAATGTGGAAAATAGATTCGTTAAAATAGACGAAAAGTTTGATAAAATAGATGAAAGATTCGTTAAAATAGACGAAAAGTTTGACAGGATAGATGAAAAATTCGCTAAAAGTGATAGCAATTTCTCAACGATTAATGGCCAGCTCGCACGACTTGAAACAAAAATGGACGAGGGATTCGGTAGTATTCGTTCGGAGATGAGAGAATTGCGCGGCGAACTTATAGAGAGGATAGACCGTCTGGAAAAAAGAGCGGGTGAGGATACTGATGCTACTATTCAGGATTATATAAATCTAAAGCAACGAGTTGATGTCCTGGAAAGGACGGTCCGACAAATGGCTCACAATTAATGTGATTATACAAAATTGAATATTCTCGAATGAAACCGTTCGTTAATCTAGGTTTAAATGACAATTTTTCTTCTCTGACTGAGATCACCATCATAGCATTTTATTGTTATGTCCCGCCTAAAATTTTTCGCTGAAATCAACAAATCAAGTGTCGCCGAAGCCGGTGGAAAAGGCGCGTCGCTGGGGGAACTCACCAAGGCTGGAATTTCGGTGCCGCCGGGTTTCGCGGTGCTCGCGGATGCGTTTGATCGATTTTTAGAAGAAACAAAATTGAAGGAAGAAATCGCCGCCAGGTTGGCAGATGTTAATCATGAAGACATCGGCAGTGTTGAGAATGTTGCCAAAATTATCCGATCCGAAGTCTCGGGCATCGCTTTTACCGTTCACCCGGTAACCGAGGACTATGATCAGATGATAATTGAAGCCGGTTTCGGATTAGGGGAGGCGATTGTGAGCGGACAAATCACGCCTGATAGTTATGTTGTAAGCAAAAACGAGTTGAGTATTATTGATATTAGCGTCAGTCGGCAGACTAGAAAATTAGCCCGTTCCGGAGGTGATTCCCACAAGAAGACAAAACCAACATCAGAAGCGGATCAAACGCTCGATTCCGCCAACATCTGGGTGGATCTGGACAGTAGCGAAGGCGAACAGCAAAAATTGAATCAAACGCAAATCATTGAACTCGCTAAATTGTGCCGCGAAATTGAGAATCATTACGGCTTCCCTTGCGACATTGAATGGGCGAACGCCGGTGGCAAATTCTACATCACCCAAAGCCGGCCGATTACCACCCTAAAACCGAAAAGTGCATAACCGGCCACGGATATTGACAAAGCCGGCAAAATGTGATATAATTGCGCTAGTTGGGTAACCCAGTAATTGTGTTCCCAAAATCAGGTCGATTTATACAAGTTTCTCAAACACCATTTTGGGAACGAACACAACACAAGTCTACTATGGCATTCACAACCGATAGACAAATGTTTGATGTGGATTTAACTTGCGCCGAATGCAACGCCCACATTTCACAGTTGCCTTTCCAGCCAAGCGGTGACCGTCCGGTGTACTGTTCCGACTGCAACCGAGCTCGTCGCGATCGTCGCGATGACAGCGGTGGCAGAGGGTTCAGCCACGGTCCGCGCGCTCCTCGCCAAATGTACGCCGTTTCGTTGACTTGCGCCGGATGCGGAGCTCAGATCACTGAACTTCCATTCCAGCCAAGCAATGACAAACCGGTATACTGCCGCGAATGTATGCAATCACGACGCAACAACCGAGAATAATACTCTCTGTTGCCAAAAGAATCCCGACTCAGTCGGGGTTCTTTTTTTTATTCTCAAAACTTGAAAAAAATCCGAATTCTGCTAGAATAAAGCGAAACGCTATGAAAAAAAATAAGGAAAAAATATTAGTCGCTCTCTCCGGGGGCGTGGACTCGGCGGTAGCGGCCGCGTTATTGGTGGCGCGGGGATTTGATGTTACCGGTGCCTTCATGGTGAATTACGAAGCGGACGAACGCGAGAACGGCAAACCGTGGTCAAAATGCTGGACCGCCGACTATCGCGACGCTCTGCGCGTAGCGGCTGGTCTTGGTGTACCGCTTATCCGACTTGATTTTACCAAGGAGTACAAGAAATATGTGCTTGATTATTTGTACCGGGAATATGAGTTGGGAAATACTCCGAACCCTGATGTACTCTGCAATCAATATATTAAATTCGGATTTTGGCTGAAAAAGGCCAAACAGCTGGGGTTTTCCAAATTGGCAACCGGACATTATGCGCGGACTAATAAAATTACGAATTACGAATTAAGAATTACGAATTGTGAGACGGTGTCCTTACTTGAAGCCATGGATAAAAATAAAGATCAAACTTATTTTCTGCATCAATTAGGGCAAGATCAGTTGCGGGATGTGCTGTTTCCGATTGGCGAATATACCAAGCCACAGGTGAGAAAATTGGCGAAAAAATTCGGATTGCCGGTGGCGGAAAAAGAAGAAAGTATGGGAATATGTTTTGTCGGAGAAGTGCCGATGAAGGAATTTTTGGAGAGTAAAGTGAAGACGAAGCCGGGTAAGGTGATTTTAAGCAGCGGTGAAGTTATCGGCGAGCACGATGGCCTGGCGTTTTATACCATTGGACAGAGGCATTTAGGAATTAATAATTACCCGCCTTCGCCCATCGGGGCTTCGGACGGGCGAGGCAAATTAATAATTAATAATTATCGCGACAAGCCACTCTATGTAGTTGGTAAGAAAATGGACGCCAATGAATTGATTGTCGGCAATGAAAATGATCCTCTGCTGTATAAAAAAACAATTAGGGTGATTGATGTGAATTGGATCAGTGGACAAGAGCCGAAATTTCCGTTAAAATGCCTGGTGAGACTGCGTCATCGGCAACCGTTGCAGACCGGCTCAATCAGTAAGCCGGAGGAAAATAAAACACCTTCGGACAACGGCCTAATTATAAAGTTCAACCGCTCGCAAAGAGCGCCGGCCACGGGGCAGTTCGCGGTTTTCTACCGGGACGAAAAATGTCTCGGTGGCGGAATTATTTCCGGATAATATGCATAATTATTTCTATGTCGCTATTTGAACCGATTATCAGAGTACTCATATCCCAATGGTTTTATTTCTTGCTCGCCGGGGTATTGGTGTTTGTCGCCTATAAATTATTCAAGGACTGAAAAATTATGATTACATCCAAGGAACTGCGTCAAAAATATCTGGACTTTTTCGCGAGCCATGGCCACGCGATTATTGCATCCTCGTCCTTAATTCCGGATAATGATCCGACGGTACTGTTCACGACCGCCGGCATGCACCCCCTCGTACCGTATCTGCTTGGCGAACGACATCCGTCCGGAACGCGGCTCGCCAATGTGCAAAAATGCGTCCGTACCCAAGATATTGACGAGGTAGGCGATGAAAGGCACGATACTTTTTTTGAAATGCTCGGCAATTGGTCGCTTGGTGATTATTTTAAGCGGGAGGCGATTGAATGGAGTTGGGAATTTTTGACTGCCGAATCATGGCTCGGTCTCGATCCAAAAAAATTGGCAGTGTCCGTATTCGCAGGCGACGAAAATGCCCCGCGTGATGAAGAGTCGGCGGAAATCTGGAAATCGCTCGGCGTGCCGGCGGACAGAGTCGCCTACTTGCCAAAGGCCAACAATTGGTGGGGACCGGCCGGCGCGACCGGACCCTGTGGACCGGACACGGAAATGTTTTATTGGAAAGGCGAAACCGAATTTCCGACGGAAAGAAGTAATCCCGAAACCGACGAAGACCATTGGCTGGAAATTTGGAATGATGTTTTCATGCAGTATTTCAAAGACGCGGAGGGAAAGTACGCGCCGCTCGCCAAACAGAATGTGGATACCGGCATGGGTCTCGAACGAACGCTTATGGTTATGAACGGACTATCCGATGTGTTTCAGATAGATACCTTCCGACCGCTCGTTGAAAAAATCCAAAAAATTTCCGGACGCGAATATCAGGAAAATATTGATGTGACGAAATCAATGCGCATCATCGCCGATCATATTCGCACCGCGGTCATGATTATGGGCGATGACCGGAATGTCGCGCCAAGCAATGTGGATCAGGGCTATATCGTCAGGCGACTGCTCCGCCGCGCCATTCGCCATGGACGCCTGCTCGGCATCAAGGAAAATTTTTGCGGAATGATCGCCGAGGAAGTGATCGTGATTTTTGCCACTGTTTATCCGGAATTGGCGCGAAATCGGGATTTTGTTCTGTCCGAAGCGACCGGAGAAGAAAATCGTTTCCGCAACACCCTTGAACAAGGTCTGAAGGAATTTGAAAAATTACTGGACGGATACCGAATCGCGTTCGAAAAAACCGGCCGGGCGATTACGCGAATTTCCGGCAAACAAGCTTTCAAACTCTATGATACTTATGGATTCCCATTGGAAATAACCGAAGAACTGGCTCACGAAAAAAATTTGACGGTTGACACTGCCGAATTTAATGAGGCCTTTCGGGCGCATCAAGAATTATCCCGTTCCGGCGCGGAGCAAAAATTCAAGGGTGGCTTGGCCGACACTTCGGAAATTTCCACCAAATACCACACCGCCACGCATTTATTGCATGCCGCCTTGCATCAAATTCTTGGCGATCACGCCTCCCAAAAGGGAAGTAATATCACCACCGAACGCCTGCGTTTTGATTTCGCGCATTCGGAAAAAATGACGGCCGATCAAATCAAGCAAACCGAAGATTTAATCAACGCCGCCATCAAGAACGACTACCCGGTAAGCTACGCCGAGATGACTGTGGAGGAGGCGAGGCAAAAGCTGGCGATCGGACTATTCGGCGATAAATACGGCGAAAAAGTTAAGGTCTATACTGTCGGCGACACCGAGCAGATGGCGAAAGCCGAAGAAAACAGTCCGACATTCAGCCGTGAAATTTGCGGCGGCCCGCACGTGGAGCATACCGGTACCATGGGACACTTCCGCATCCTGAAAGAAGAGGCGGTAAGCTCGGGCGTCCGAAGAATCAAGGCAATTTTGGAAGCTGAAAATAAATAACTCCATCCCATGTTAAAGCGGCTTTTTTTATACCTATGGTCAATGCGTCGCCAGTTCACGAAGTATTTTATAATCGGCATTACCGCCTTCGTATTGGATATCGGCAGTCTCTATCTATTGAAGGAATACGGGCATTTTTCGCCGGTAATATCAATCGTTCTCAATCAGGTTGTCATTCTCAATCTGGTATTTTACCTGAACAAAATTTGGTCGTTCCGATCATCCGGCCAAACTCGCCAACAGATAATAAAATTCTACCTATTGGCGGCCACCAACTACCTTATTTCCATCATTTGGATGTGGGTCTGGCATAATCATTTGCAGATAAACTACTTAATTGCTAGAATAACGAATATCATTCTCGCGGTGGCTTGGAATTTCTTGCTGTACCGCTATTGGGTGTATCGCAATGATCCAGATTCGCGATTGCTAATTCCACCATCCTGATCCTCAATATTCGTAATTCGTAATTTTTAATTCGTAATTGCCTACTATGGCAGACCGTTGTGCATAACTATTCATATTTGGCTTAAATAAGCAATTTTATTACATTATAATCATTAAATTATTCAGACTTGACACTATTCGGAAAATAAGTTAGAATAGTGCCAGTAATTTTCTATACATGAGTAACAAGGATAACGTGTTGGAGGTTCGGGGCAGGATTGACGAAGTTCTGCCGGGAGCGAAGTTCAGGGTGATTCTTGAGAATGGGCATTCCATTACCGCCCATCTTTCCGGCAAAATGCGGGTGAATAACATCCGTCTTGGAGTCGGAGACGAGGTCAAAACCGAGCTTACGCCTTATGACCTCACCAAAGGACGCGTTACTTACCGATTCTAATCAACCAGTGCGGTGTAGCCTGACTTCGGTCGGGCGTGGATATCGCGGCAGTGGTTGATGTTTTTTTGTCTTAAATACTAAATAAAATATATGAAGGTAAGCGCGTCAGTAAAAAAACGTTGTCTCCGTTGCGAGACAGTGCGCCGCCAGGGCGTGGTTTACGTGATTTGCGAAAATCCCCGCCACAAGCAACGACAGGGAACCAAGCAAAGACGAAGCGCCGCCTGAAAAACACCGTTTATTGAATTATAAATTTACATTTACATTATGAGAGTCGCCGGAATAAACATTCCCAATGAAAAAAAGATCGTAATCGCTCTTACTTATGTTTACGGCATCGGCGATGTGACTGCCGCGAAAATTTTGGAAATCGCCAAAATTGACAAAAATAAATCGGCTTCCAAACTCACCGAAGAAGAACAGGATAAAATTCGCACCATCGTGGAAAAACAATTTTCCACCGAAGGCGATCTCCGCCGTCAAATTCAGACGAACATCAAACGATTGAAAGACATCAAATGCTTCCGCGGTCTGCGCCACATGAAGCATCTGCCTTGCCGCGGACAGAGAACAAAATCAAACTCGCGCACCGTGCGGGGCAACAAGCGCAATCTCGCCATCAGTGGCAAAAAACCGTCCGCCCAGAAGACCTAAATTTAATTTCAATTTATAATCATAGATTATGGCCGATAATGAGAAAAAAATTGCCAAAAAAAAGAAAATATTAAGGTCTGTCTCGCACGGGCGGGCTTATATTCAGGCCACTTTTAACAACACGATCGTGACAATCACCGATCAAAACGGCGATGTGATCGGTTGGGCGAGCGCGGGTGGCGCCGGATTCAAGGGCCCGAAAAAGGCCACTCCCTATGCCGCCGGTATTGTTGTCAAGAAAGTGGTGGACAGCATCAAAGCTTTTGGTTTGAAGGAAGTGAATGTTTTTGTGCGAGGCATTGGTGGCGGACGCGAATCGGCCATTCGCGCTTTGAACACCAACAATATCCAGGTTCTTACCGTGAAGGACATCACGCCGACTCCGCACAATGGCTGCCGACCGCCGAAAAGACGTCGCGTCTAAACATTACTTAAAGAATATTTGATTATATATGGGAAGATATACCGGACCAAGAAACAAAATTGCCAGACGCTTCGGGGTAAATCTCGGCTTGAAGTCCAACCCCACGAAAGTGGCCAAGAGACTCAGCCAAAAACCCGGTGTGCACGGCGCGTCACGTCGCCCAAAGAGTACCAGCAGTTTTGGCAAACAATTGGAAGAGAAGCAGAAAGCGAAATATATTTACGGAATTCGCGAAAAGCAAATCCGCCGTTATGTCAACGAAGCCACCAAAACCAACGGCGACTCCGGAATCTTCCTGCAACAGATACTGGAGATGCGTCTCGACAATGTGATCTACCGTTTGGGTTTCGCCATCACCCGCGCTCAAGCGAGACAAATGACCACTCATGGCATGTTTATGGTCAATGGCAAAAAACTTGATGTCCCGTCGCACATTGTCGCGGTCGGAGACGAAATTACCGTGAAACCGAACAAAAACGGCAAGAAGATATTTGATTCATTGGAAGATCGCGCGAAAAATTACGAACTGCCTTCCTGGCTCCAGTTCAATGCCGCCACCAAAACCGGCAAAGTGATCAGCAAACCGATGAAGGAAGATTTTGAACAGGTGTTTGATGTCAAATTCATTATTGAATACTTTTCAACCCGTTAATAACAGGAGGGGGACAAAGGCAAATATGCCGCCCCGATAAATATATCAGTCTATGGAACATATCTTACTACCGTCCGCCATAGAGTTTCGCGCCACGGATAATCCGAACGTGAGCAAATTAGTGTTGACTCCTTGTCATCAGGGATACGGAATAACGCTCGCGAACGCCTTGCGGAGAGTCTTGCTCTCATCCATTTCCGGCGCCGCGGTGGAAGCGGTCAAAATTGAAGGAGTGTCCCATGAATTTTCCGCGATTCCCGGTGTACAAGAGGATGTGATTGAAGTGATTTTGAATTTGAAACAGCTGGCGATTCGATCGTTTTCCGACGCTCCGATCAAGCTCACATTGACCAAAAAGGGCAAGGGGGCGATCACGGCCGCGGATTTTGAAAAAAACGCCGATGTGGAAATTGTCAACACCGACCTGAAAATCGCCACCAGCAATGAAGAGAAAAAAACCTTCACCATGGAAGTGATAATCGGCAAGGGGTTGGGATATGTTACCGCCGCCGAGAAAAACAGCAAAAATCTTGACCTGGGAACAATCCTGATTGACTCATTTTACTCGCCGGTCAAGGATGTCGGCTACAACATTGAAAACACCCGCGTCGGCGATGTCACCGACTACGAGGAATTGACGATCACCATTGAAACCAATGGCACCATCTCCCCGAAATCCGCGGTCAATCAAGCCACCCAAATTATTTTGAACCATTTTAATTTAGTGTCTAACGTTTCGCAATCCGAGGAAGCGGAGAGGGACGCCGACTAACGATTTCATTCGCGATAAGAAAAAATATGCGCCATAAGAAAAAAAACATCAAACTGGGCAGAGAAAAAGCTCCGAGAATCGCCTTGCTTCGCGGCTTGGCGGAGAATTTGATTCTCCACGGATCAATGAAAACAACCAAAGCCAAGGCCAAGGCGGTGAAGACGGTCGTGGAACCGTTAGTTACCAAGGCCAAGAAAAATCGGCCGGTTGATTTGCAAAATATCGGACGGGTGCTTTACACCGGCAACGCCGTCAATAAACTGGTGAAGGAAATCGCTCCGCGCTACGCCGACCGACGCGGCGGCTATACCCGAATTATAAAAATCGGTCCCCGCGCGAAGGACAGCGCCGATATGGTTAAAATTGAATTTGTATAATATGAGCACGATTCAGAAGACTCGCGAGACAATTGAACTTGACGCCACCGGCATCGCTTTGGGGCGTCTCGCCGCCAAGATCGCCATGGTTTTGCAAGGCAAACACAAACCCCAGTATGTTCCGTATCTTGACACCGGAGACAAAGTTGTAGTAACCAATGCCGGTAAGATCAAATTAACCGGTCGCAAGCTTGAACAAAAAGATTACAAGCACCACACCATGTTTCCGGGCGGATTGAAAACGAAACCGATGAAAAAAGTTTTTTTGGATAATCCGGGGAAAGTTTTGGAACACGCCATTTATGGCATGCTACCGAAAAATCGCACCCGCGACGAACTGATGAAGCGCGTTACCTTCAAATCATAATAATTAAATATCTAGTATTGCTGTCTATGGCCACAAATCCTCCAAAAGCGAAAGCCACCACTGAAATGGAACGAGCGGTCGGCCGAAGAAAAACCGCCGCCGCCCGAGTGCGAATATCGCTCGGAACCGGCAAAATCACCATTAATGACAAGCCATTGGCAGCGTATTTCGGATTGGTAAGTTGGCAAGATAAAATTATTTCTCCTTTGATTTTGACCGGCAGAGACAAGCAACTGGATATTACGGTCAAGGTAGCCGGCGGAGGAGTGGTTTCCCAAACCGAGGCCATTCGCCACGGAATCGCTCGCGCCCTGGTTAAATGGAACGCGGAATTGAAATCGGCGTTGCGCGCCGCCGGATATTTGACCCGCGACTCCCGCACCAAAGAAAGAAAAAAACCCGGCTTGCGCAAGGCCCGCCGTGGCCACCAGTGGAGAAAACGTTGATTTTCAAAACCCGCTCCGGCGGGTTTTTTGTTTGATAAATATGCTATTTTAGGATAAAATGAGTACAATAGATTAGTAATTAGGCACTGTCGCCAAATGACCAAAAACCGTATTCGGCAACAGTCCCTAAGGATAAGTCTGGGTCTTACCCAATTCGCCTGCTCGGCGTAGCGAAGCGAAGCCGAGTAATTCGTAATTACCCCCGTGTCTCCCTCCATCATCCACAACACCACGCTAATGATGATCGCCTCGGTCTGCCAGAAGGTTATTTCTTTGATTTATTTCACCATTTTGGCGCGTCAAATCGGCCCGACCAATATCGGCATCTACACGAGCGCGCTCGCCATGACCACGATTTTCGTTATTTTTGTTGACTTGGGTTTCACCAATGTTTTTATCCGGGAGTCAGCCAGAGATAAAGCCGGAATGCAAAAACTGCTATCTTCGGTCCTCGGGGCGAAGTTGCTTTGTGGCGCGGCGAGCTATGCCGCCATGTTCATCACCCTGAAAGCCCTGAATTTTGAGCCGGAGTTCACGCTCATGGTGATCATATCCGGAATTACCATGCTTTTTGATTCGTTCAACCTTACGACCTATGGCGCATTACGCGCGCAAAATAATCTGCGCTACGAGTCTTTTTCTCTTTTGGCCAGCCAATTCTTGTCAATGATAATCGGGCTCACGGCCGTATTTCTCGGATTGCCGATTTATTTTTTGATTCTGGCTTTTACCATCCCGTCTTCGCTTAATTCCTTATATTCAGCGACGATCCTACGCCGAAAATACGGCCTGCGCGTCACTCCGGCTTTTGAGTGGCCGGAATTGAAGAGAATCGCCATAATGTCCCTGCCCTTCGCGCTAGCCGCGATTTTCGGCCGGATATATTCCTATGTGGATGTGATAATGCTAAAAAAAATCGCCGGCAATGTCGCCGCCGGCATTTACAGCACGCCGTCAAAAATCACTTTTGCTTTTCAATTTATTCCGATGGCGCTCGTTGCTTCTCTCTATCCGAGGTTCAGTCAATATTTCGCCGAAGATAAGGAGAAACTCAAGCAGTTGTTCCTGGACAGTTTGCGCTACCTGCTGATTATCGCGATACCCATAAGCGTTGGCATCGCCATCCTGTCGCGCGACATAATCCTTCTTTTTTTTACCGCCAAATACGCTCCGTCCATCCTGCCTTTGCGGATTCTGATCATCAGCTTGGTGTTCTCGTTCATCAGTTTTCCAATCGGATCATTTCTCAACGCCGTCAACAAGCAAAATGTTCAGACCGGGATCACCGCCGTAATTCTTTTTTTTAATTTCACTCTAAACCTGATTCTCATTCCACGGTTGGGAGCGGTGGGAGCGGCGATTGCCGCCTTGTCCGGCAATATATTGCTCGCCGCGCTCGGATATTTTTATGTCGTGAAATTGATGGCGATTCGCCAGAAATATATTTTGAAACTGACGGTTAAATTGATCCTCGGCGCCATCACTATGGCGATAGTCTTAATTTACAGCCGCGACCTCAACAACCTGCTCGCGCGGGTAATCCTGGCCGGAGCGGCCTACCTGGCGACGATAGTGTCGCTAAAAGCCATCACCGTCCTCGAGATCAAGCAAATAACCTCGTTAATAAAAAAATAATATGCGCAAAATTTTGGTAATCACCTTTGAATTTCCGCCCCAAGTCGGCGGCATCGCCACCTATCTTGACCAACTCTGTCGCCATTATGACCCTAAAAATATTGTAGTCCTCGCGCCAAAATATCCGGGGGACGCGGATTTTGATCGCAGCCTATCCTACCAGGTCGTCCGCCGCCAATTGCTGTTTCCGAGGTTTTTTTGGCCGCGCTGGATTAAATTGTGTTTGCTGGCGTGGAGGATATCCCGAAAAGAAAAAATTGATTTAATAATGATTCACCATATCCTGCCGACCGGTTACGCCGCCTTATTCGTCAAGAAAACTCTGAAAATTCCTTTTCTAGTATTTTCCCACGGCACCGACACCCAGCTGATTCTCGAGCGCGTTTGGAAGAAAAAAATGATGGGAGCCATAATCAACGCGGCCAAAAAAATAATTTTCAACAGCGAATCATTGAAAAGAAAATTTTTGGAAAAAACCTTGAAATTTGAGGACAAAAGCTTGGTGCTATATCCTTGTCCGGAACCGGATTTTTTTGTCGCGCCAGCGGCCGAAACATTGGAAAAAATGCGCGCGCAATACGCACTGGCCGGCAAGAAAGTGATATTAAGCGTCGGCCGTCTGGCGGATGGCAAAGGATTTCCTCATATCGTGAGAATTCTGCCGAGAATTTTGGAAACCAATCCGAACATCGTCTGGATTCTAATCGGTGCCGGATCGAAAAAAGCGGAAATAACCACCCAAATTCAGGCCAATTCTCTGCAAAATGTCGTACGGTATATCGGCGAGGTGCCGCATAGCGCGCTCAAACCTTACTATTACCTGGTGGACCTATTTTTGTTGCTTACCCACCCGGACGAAGGACGCGAAGAAGGGCTGGGGCAGGTATTTCTGGAAGCACAGGCGGCGGCTCTGCCGATAGTCGGGGGTTATAGCGGGGGAGTGGAGGAAGCGGTAGCGAACGGCCAGGCCGGAATGCTGTTTGATGTGAGGCGCGAGGAACAGGCGATTATCAAAACGGTGCTGGAATTGCTAAATAATGGCGAATATGCCCGAACTATGGGCGCGCGCGGCAGACAAAGAATGAAAGATGAATTTAATTGGAATCATCAGCTGGCGAAAATCAGGGAGTGGACCGATTGATCGGTTTCACAAATTGACGCAGTGGTGCTATAATGCGCATTGATATGATGCCGAGAGAAGACAACAAAATCAGGCGTTTTTTCACATCGCGCGTTTTTTTGGTTATCGCGCTCATTGTCGCGATCGCGGCCGCGATCGGATTCGGTCGCGCCTATTTTCAGAATTATCAGGTAAATCGCGTGATTGAACAGTTACAAAACGATGTTGGAAAATTGGAAAACAAAAAATTGGAATCAATGCGCATTCTGAAATACGTCATGAGCCAAAATTTCGTGGAGCAAAAAGCGCGCGCCGAATTGAATATGAAAAAACCGGGCGAGCGGGTGGCGATTATCAACCGCGGCGAGGCGAATAAAGACCGCGATTTGGAGACTGCCGAGCCGCCTGATCGGGTCTTGAATAACCCGGCCAAATGGTGGTATTATTTTACAACCGGCCGATCCGGAACCGATAATTTAATTTCAAATCGTTAATCATTAACCATTCAGTCTATGGAAGATTCAGCCAAAAATCCCGAGGAACCGATTGAGGCCAAAACCGAAGAAATTGTTGCCGAAGCCCCCAATGTTGGTACCGGCAATCCAAAAAAGAGCCTGGTTCGCAGTTTAGGTTTAGGAGTGGCGATTGCCGTGGTTGTCGGCGTCTTGGCGGGCGGCGGAACGCTTGTCTCCATGGCCTATTCCGGAAGCAAGAACCCGCTGGCGGTTAAGACTGCCACTTTGCTCCGGCTGGCGGTGGCACGGGTCAATGATAAGCCGATCCTTTACAGCGATTATAATCGCGATTTGGGTTCACTAAAGCAATTTTACGCCGCCAATCCGCAAAGCGCGGGCGAAATAACCGATGAACAGGCCTCGGATCAGGTTATGAGCCGTCTGATCGCGAACGCTCTCATCGCCGAGGTCGCCACGGAGTTTAAGGTGGAAACGACCCAGGAAGATCTGGAAGCCGCCAGGAAAGACCTATTGCTCAAATTCAACAACGACGAAAAAAAATTAACCGACGACATCCGAAACAATTTTAATCTGAATCTTGATCAATTTTATACCAACATTCTCTATCAGTCGGTGTTGCAGGAAAAACTCGCGAAATATTTTGCCGCGTCTACCGGCGAACAAGGCAAGGAATTCCTGACCGAGCAAATCCGCGCTCGGCACATACTGTTTGAGGTGAAAGAACCGAAAGAGGATGCCAAGGTTAAAATCACGGCCGGCAAAGTTCTGAAACGGCTCAAGGCCGGAGAAGATTTCGCCAAACTGGCTAAGGAATTCGGCTCGGACGGCACGAAAGATCAGGGCGGAGATCTGGGCTGGTTCGGCCGAGGAGCGATGGTGCCGGAATTTGAAACGGCGGCGTTCGCGCTCGGCGTTGGCGAATTGAGCGCGGAACTCGTCAAGACGAATTTCGGTTATCACATCATCCGGGTGGATGAGAAAAAATCAATTCGCGATTTTGACGGCTATATGAAAAATAAATTGAAAGACGCAAAAATCATCATGAGTGGCAACATCCACAATCCTTTTGAAGAACTTCAAATTCAGGAAGCCAAACGGCTCGAAGCGGATAATAAAAAATAGCGCCCGAAAGGAGGGCGGCGCAGGATTAGTATAATGGTAGTACACGACCTTCCCAAGGTTGATGCGCCGGTTCGATTCCGGTATCCTGCTCAATAAAAAAACCCGCTATCAGTGATCCGTACCCCAAAAAGTGGACACTTTCGTGTCCACTTTTTGGGGTACGGATCATCAGAGCGGTGTTTTTATTGAGCAGTCCGTTCACATTAACTCCGCCACCGAATACCCGAGCAATACCACTGTCGCCGCGATAATCCCGAGAATGGTAACGCCGCCGACTATATTGCTCGCCAATTTATTGGTATGCTCGCCCATGATCCGTTTGTTGTTGATAATGAGCATCACGAAGATCAAAATAAAAGGCAATAGAATTCCGTTGATATCCTGCGACCAGACCATCACTTTGATGAGCGATATGTTCGGCAGAAGCACCACCGTGGCAGGAATGGCGATCACCGACAAAATAATACTGTAAAAAATCTTGCCGTTCTTCCAGTTGGTGTTGAATCCGGACTCCCAACCGAACGCCTCGCAGAGCGCGTAAGCGGTGGCGGTCGGCAAAATAAAAGCGCCGAGAATGGACGCGCTGAAAAGCCCGAATCCGAACAAAAATTGCGCCAGATCGCCGGCCAGGGGACGGAGAGCGAGCGCGGCGTCTTTGGCATCGGTAATATGAATACCGTGCTTGTACAGCGTGGCGGCCGTGGAAATAATTATAAAAAAACTAACCACATTAGTGATAAGCGCGCCGATATATACTTCCAATTTTTCCATTTTGTAATCCTTGATTTTCAGACCCTTGTCCACCACATAGGATTGAATGAAAAACTGCCCCCAAGGGGTGATGGTGGTGCCGATCAAGGCGATCATGGCGATCATAAATCCGCCGGTCCATTCCACTGTCGGCCTGAACATACTGCCGACGGCCTCGGCGAAATCCGGCTTGATGATGAAGCCGTTGATGATATAAACAATATAAAAAGTGGAGAACAACAAAAAAATCTTTTGCGTCGTTCTGAATGAACCCTTGTACAAAACAAACCACACAAACAAAACCGCCGCCGGCACCACGATATATTTACTGATACCGAAAATTGAAAAGGCCGCGGCCACGCCGGCGAATTCCGCGGTCATGGTGCCGATGTTTGCGACAAGCATGGCCACCATGGCGAACAGCGTCCAGCCGATGGGGAAATTCTCCCGAATAACGCCACCGAGACCCTGTCTCGTGACGAGCCCGATCCGCACGCCCATTTCCTGAGTGATGGCGAGCGATATCGTCACCAAAAAAAGCACCCAAAGCATCTTCGTGCCAAAATGCGCGCCAACGATGGAGTAGGTAGTAATGCCGCCGGCATCGTTGTCGGCGTTGGCGGCGATAATCCCCGGTCCGAGCACGCCGAAAAATAAAATCATTCGCGGATAAATTTTTCGAAACCAAACCATAAAAAAAATTAAGCTTTCGGCGCCAGGTAGCGCATCACATCATCAATCGTAATAACTCCAACCATTACATTGGTACTCTCCACCACCGCCACCATATTCAGGTCGTATTTAGTCATGAGACGAATTATCTCCTTGATGCTGTCGTTCGGATTCAAGGTGGCCTGGTGAGCGTATCGTTTGATCAATTTGCCGATTTTTTGAGTTGGACTGGCGATCAAAATTCGCCGCAATGACACCGAGCCGATGTATTTTCCATCCTTCGGACTTACCACATACACATAAAGCAGGCTACGCAAAGCCGGAGATAATCTTTTTATTTCCGCGACCACATCGTTGACATTCATGGCTGGCTCAACTTTCATAAAATCGGTCGTCATCAGTCCGCCGGCCGTGTCATTGGAATACTCAATCAATTCGCGGATTTTTTCAATCGTCCCCATTTTCAGGTGAGACAAAATCACATTCCTTTCCTGCTCCGATAATTGCTTCACGAAATCCACGACATCATTCATAGACATCTTATCCAATATTTCCGCCATCTGATCGGGCGGAAGCTGGCGCACCAAAGCTTTTTTCATTTCCGCGTCCATTTCCTCAAACACCTTGGCCGCCGCTTCCGCGTCCAAAGAAGCCACCAATTTTTGAGCGTTTTTAACATTCAAATTTTCCACGATGTTGGCCAAATCGGCCGGATGCAGACGAGAAAGATCATTGGAGACCACATTTAATTTCAAAAAACCCTTAACCGGCTGAGTTTGCCGCCAATCAATGAAATTAACCTTAAAAAAATCAAGAAAATCCAGCGAACTGACTCCCAACCGTCGCAAAAGACCCTTAAAACTTACATCAATTCCGAGCACGCAGGTCGCGCCCTGAAAGTCGCCAATGCGTAGATCATTCACCCGCACCACGCGCGCGCCGGATAAATCCACGATTTGTTGATCCAAGATATCTCTTTTCAGACAGACCAAACCGTCCGGAAATTGCGCGACGGCACCGGTTTTATTGAATAATAATTTCAAGCTTACTTCCTCATGACTGAAGTTATCCACCGCCTCAAACGGCAGATAGATTACCCCCCCTTTTTTCGCCTTGATCGCCAGAAATTGGAGAGGGGAGTACTTGCCGGCCGCGGGCTTGATAAGCACATCCTTAATGCGACCGACCACCACATCGGCGGTATCGCGCACCTTGCTGTTCAATATCCGGCTTAAATATGGCATAAGGATGTTTGTTAGATTGGGATTATTATACCATTTATTTCAGGAGGAGGAAATATCGCGCCTGATTGCCGGCGTTTGCCAAATGTTGCGATAAGATATAGAATAACTACACCTAATTTTGACTGAAAAAATATGAAAGGCGAACGAACAATCGGGAAAGGAGAGGATGACCGAAAAAAGGAAAAAGAAAAAGAAAACGCCGAGCTGATCAGGCTTGTCTATTGCGTTGAAAAAATCAAATCCCTGCTTCCAACCGCTATGATAGAAAAAACCACTGCCCTGAAATGCACGGTTACCGATACACCGGAGCGACTTAAACTGGCGCTAAAAACGATCAGTCAAATGTTCATAATTGACTCATTATACGGGGGCATGTCCGGCATCGATGATAATGGTACTTGGGACAGATGGGGGGTGGAGGGCTATTCTGAACTTTTTGGAAATTTTTATATTGCCAAATATAGCGATATTTTGGAGACTCCGGAGAGAGTGGCGGAATTATTTAAAATTTATAAACACGAAAATTCCGATCTGCCTCCGTTCCGATCCACCCGCGAGCCGGTAAATTCCGAAGTTTAATTTATGCTCAAAAATTCCTCGTTCGTAAAACTGCGAATCATGACGCCGACGACCCATGGCGACATAATCAGAAAAACGCTGGGTGAGGCCGGCGCGGGTGTACAAGGGAATTACTCGTTCTGCACCGGCTCCCATCGCCAAACCGGCCGTTTTATGCCCATGGCGGGATCAAAACCGTCAATCGGAGAGATCGGAAAATTGGCGGAAGTGGAAGAAGAAGTGATTGAGACAATTTGCCGGGTTGATTTAGTGGAGGGTGTAATTGCCGAAATAAGAAAAGTCCATCCCTACGAAGAGCCCGCCATTGACATCATCCCGAGATTGGAGATAGAATAAGGCGATTCAACGAAGTCAGGCCTCCTTGGTTCAGTGGCAGAACGACGGTATCGTAAACCGTAAGCGCCAGTTCGATTCTGGCAGGGGGCTCGAATGGGACGACACACGATACACGCAACACGATACACGACTGAAAAAATTGCCATTTCCTTGGTAATTTTTTTTTACCGGATTGTGTGATATACTATCAATTACGAATTGTGTCCGTTGGCTGTACACATCGCGTTCGTTAATTCGTAATTCGTAATTTTTAATTCGTAATTGTCGCAGGCATGATCAAACTTCGCGATGTAAGCAAAATTTATTGCGCCGACGGACATGCTCTCCAATCCGTTAATTTGAGTATTGACGCGGGCGAATTCGTGTCCATTGTCGGCCAGAGCGGTACCGGCAAGACCACCCTCGTCAAATTGCTCATTGCCGAGGAACGCCCCACTGATGGCCAAGTGGAGATCGGCGGCTGGAATATCACCAAAATATCTCAAAAAGACATTCCCCAGCTACGCCGTCAAATCGGAGTTATTTTTCAGGATTTCAAGCTTCTTTTTAAGAAAACAATCAAGGAAAACATTGAATTCGCCCTGCAAGTGGCCGGCGAACCGCGTCAGCGCATCAAAGAAGTGGTGCCGCGCGTTCTGGATATTGTCGGACTGGCCGAAAAACACGATCGCTATCCGCATCAATTGTCCGGCGGCGAACAACAAAGAGTGGCGATCGCCCGCGCTCTCGTCCATCGCCCCAAAATTCTGGTGGCCGACGAGCCGACCGGCAATCTCGATTCCATAAACACCGAAGAGATCATTGAAATTCTGAAAAAAATCAACAGCTTCGGCACGACGGTCGTGCTCGTCACGCACAATCGCGAAATCGTCAACCACCTGAAAAAAAGAGTGGTCACCCTCCACGGCGGCAAAATTATTTCCGATGAAGTAGTTGGAAAATATCGGCTATAACCAAAAAATATGCTTTCTTTTTTGCGAATCATCAAATTTTCTCTGCAAGATATTGTCCGCAATTTGAGTTTGTCTCTTACCACCATTTTGATTCTGATTTTAATGCTTTTGTCCATCAACACTCTGATCGGCGTGCGGATTCTCACCCAAGAAGCGATCACGAGCATCAAAAATCAAATTGACGTAAGCATTTATTTCAACGCCGAAGCCAAGGATGCGGAGATCGGCGAGGTGAAGACTTATCTCAGTTCATTTCCGGAAGTATTAACCAGCACCTATTTCACGAGCGCCGAAACCCTCGCGAAATTCAAGGAGATGTATCGCGACAGCCCGAAAATTTTGGAGACGATTGAAGAGCTCGGTGGCAATCCTCTCGGAGCGATGCTCGTCGTAAAAACCCGCGATCCGAAAGATTATGTGAAAATCATCAAAGCGTTGAGCGTGCCCGAATACGATACCATCATTGAGGCCAAAACATTCGGCGACACGGAAAAAGCGATTGAAAAAATTCAGGTAATCACGAATCAGGTGGAGAAATTCAGTCTGGCGTTGACTTCCATTTTCGCTTTGATTTCCTTCATCATAATTTTCAACACCATTCGGGTGGCGATCTTCACTCACCGCACCGAGATCAGCATCAAAAAACTGGTCGGCGCTTCCAATTGGTTCGTGCGCGGCCCGTATTTGGTGGAATCATTGCTGTTTTCCATTATCGCGGTCGTCATCAGTTTCGGGACGGTACGGTTCGCCGCGCGCTTTTCCGACCCGTATATTTCGGCCATTTTTGAGAGATCCGGAATCTTGACTAATTACGTAAATTCGCATATAATGGAGCTCGTCGGAGTCCAATTCGCGGCCGTGCTCGCCCTTACCTTCGCCACCAGTCTTTTGGCGATGAGGAAGTATCTGCGAGTATAAGTGGCTGTATTGATTCGGGGATCGTCTAATGGTAGGACAGTACCCTTTGAAGGTATTTATCGGGGTTCGAATCCCTGTCCCCGAGCGATTTGCTTTTTTTTGGCCAGAGGTTTACAATAAATGTATTAAATTTAACTTAAATCATATGTCAGAAGGAAATCCTATGGCGAATTATGAAGCCGGAACCCCCCCCCTCAGAAAGAACGGAAATAAAAGGACCGACCTCAAAATTTATTGAGATTTTGTCTAAAAATAAGAATTTTTTGAGGTTGAAGTCAACGGAAGTACCTGGTCTGGGAGAAGCAAATGTAAAACTGGAAGCCGATATCGGATTTATGAATAAAGACGACATGGAAGCGGCAAAAGAACTTTTATCGCTTATCGGCGCAAAAGTGGAGGAGGGGCAACTTGATAGCGAGACTGACAAAGGCGAACAAGTGCTCCACAGCGAAGGAAATAATGTTCTTCATGTGGAAATAACAATGCAGCCGCATATAAAGGATCTGCTTACCAAAGCGGGCGTAGAATTTACTGAAGAAAAAACCATATCAACAAAGGTGAGAGATCTGGGAGTGTATACGGGAGAAAATGAAAATCCAAAAATTACTTAAGTTTCTGATTCTGTCTCGCGAAAAATGATTTATTAGACCGCGCCACAGCATATTGCTGTGGCTTTTGTTTAATATGGCGGAAGTTTCGACTAATTCGGCGACAGTGCCATAAGGATTGACTTTTTAAAATTTTAATGATATTTTAGGCATACCGTTTAGACAAAACGGTTCGAAAACCGTCCCACATAGGGAACAAAACCGAAAACACCAATGACTAAACCCGTGCGTATCGCCATCATCGGTGGCGGAGCGGCCGGTATGATGGCCACAGCGACAATCAATGAAAAAAATTCCAATGCGGAAGTTTTTTTGTTGGAAAAAAATAATGAACTCGGGAAAAAAGTGATCATCTCGGGTGGTGGCCGTTGCAATGTCACGACCGGCCTCCGGGACATCGGCGAGGTTCTGCAAAAATATCCGCGCGGTGCGAAATTTCTACGGTTCGCCATGCATAATTTTCCTCCGTCTGATGTTATGAATTGGTTTGAGGCGAGGGGGGTGCCGCTGAAATGCGAGGAGGATCAGCGCGTGTTTCCGGTTTCCGACGATGGCCATGATATTGTGAAAGTTTTCAAACAAATTTTTTCTAAAAATAGCACCTCTGTATTATTCAACCATTCAGCTATCGGCATTGAGAAAACCAATGACGAATTCATAATTAAATTAAGACAGGGAGAGCCACTCCGAGTTGATCGAGTGATACTATCGCTTGGCGGGCAAGCCTATCGCCACACCGGCTCAACCGGCGATGGCTACAGTTTGGCGGAAAGCCTCGGCCACCGAATTACCGCCTTGGCTCCCAGCCTGAATTCATTTATTACCGAGGAAAAATGGCCGAGGATACTGTCCGGCGTATCCTTTGAGAGAGCGACAATTTCCACCGGTGGCGACCAGCGCCAAACATTCACCGGACCATTTTTATTTACCCACACCGGCATAAGCGGCCCAGCGGTTTTCGCTTTGTCTTCGCTCGTGGCGTTCACGGATTATGGCGCGAAGAAAGCCCTGCCCATCAATATTGATTTACTGCCGGATTATTCCGCTCCAAAACTTTTAGCGGATCTTCAAACAGCCATGGATAATGCGCCGAAGAAGAGTCTGAAAAATACCATCCATCTCTTCGTGCCATTATCGGTGGCCGAGGTGATTTGCGAACAGCTGGCAATACCGGCGGAGAAAAAAAACGCGGAAATCAGCAAGCAGGCGGTGAACGCCATCGTCAAACGGCTCAAGTATTTACCCCTGACAGTAATCGGCCGGGGGGCGGGAAGCGAATTCGTCACCGCGGGAGGAGTGGAGCTGACCGAGGTAAATCCGCGCACCATGGAATCAAAAATAGTTCCCGGATTATTTTTTGCCGGAGAAATCCTGAATGTGGACGGCTTCACCGGCGGCTTCAATCTGCAAGCGTCGTGGGCGACCGGACGACTGGCCGGCACAAATGCCGCAATTATTGACTAAAAAATTGAGGAGTGGTATCATATTGCTAGTCATTTTCCTATATTCGGGAGTAGCTCAGCGGTAGAGCAGCGCGCTGTTAACGCGTTTGTCGCGGGTTCGATCCCCGCCTCCCGAGCCAGATAGGATTAACATCAGCGAAAGCTGGTGTTTTTCCTTTATTCACGGGCTCTTTTGGCGGTTCG
>ERZ1292633.1560-Hain-H41-02um-R1-1560-length-24594-cov-6_pt1 | contig 24594 bp, 26 predicted proteins | sample MGYA00564406_ERZ1292633 | MGnify/ENA primary metagenome ERZ1292633 (study PRJEB36523, sample SAMEA6512639) | groundwater metagenome | collected 2019-01-08 | study: AquaDiva: Metagenomics assemblies of 32 groundwater samples | reverse complement strand
CCTTAAATTTTTTCCGGATCGCTCCCAAATTCAATTCCGGAGGCGGCGATTTCCGCGGCCGAGATTTCATGGTTGCGGTCGTGATTATTTTGCAATTCCTCAATCCTGATTTTTTTCAAATCCAGTCCGATCACCGCGAATTTTTTGGCGAGAGCGACGGCGAGCGGCAACCCGACATAGCCGAGGCCAACCACCGCGATCCGCTCTTTTTTTTCAATTAAGTCCGTGTACTCAACCATAAAATTATTTTTGACCTTTGATCATCGGACTGCCGACCGCCACGATATCATAACCGGCGGTTTGCAGATCCGAATAGCGATGAGCGAGCAATCTTCGTCCATCCATGATGAGACCACCCTGATTTTCTTTAATCAAGAAATCCGCCAAACCGCGAAATTGCGGCCAGTCGGTGGCCAAGATAATAATATCCGCTCCGGTCGCGGCTTCGTTTTCATGAACGGCATATTTCAATTTGGGATGATCCGGAAATATCGCTTGAAAAGTCGGCATCGCCACCGGGTCATAGGCGCGAATCTCCGCCACGTTTCTCTCGGTCAAAAAATTAACCAGATCAATGCTCGGCGAGTTGCGCGTGTCATTGGTGTCCTGCTTGAAAGCCAACCCGATAATCGCCACTTTTTTGTTCGCCCAATCCACGCCTGCATCCCTCTCCGCCCGACCCAAAAATAATTCCAACTGTCGCTTGTTCGCCAAATAACTCTCGTTGACGAGGATGGCATTCTGTCCGGCCGTTTGCAACTGATGAGAAAGCGAACGAGTGTCTTTGATAAAACAACTGCCGCCGGCATACAAACTGTCGTATAATCCCCAACTGCCGATGCGTGGATCAGTGGTCAGGATATTTTTGACGCTTTCAAATTTGACATCGGCGAATGTTTCGCAGGCGCGGCCGATCACATCAAAACAAACCGCCAATTTATTGAACAAATAAAAATTAGCCAATAATTTGCCGGCGGCCGCTTCTTTGGGATTGGTTTCCAGATATTTAACCGTGGACGAATCATAATAGCGTTGATAGACCGCGCGCATGATGGCAAAATCACGCTCCGACCAGGCGCCCACCACCACCCTGTCCGGATGCAATGAATCGCGCACCGCTTTACCTTCCACCAAAAATTCCGGATTGGAAACCACGCCGAAATTTTTAACGCCGAATTTATTCAAAATTTCTTCGGTCTGATTGATCATCTCAATCGGCACCGTGCTTTTGTTGACAATGACAATGTATTTTTCCTGCCGGCCGTTATTTCTTTCCGCCAAACTTTTGGCCAAATTAGTGGCGGCGGCGATATAGTATTTCAAATCGCTCTCTCCGGTCTCGCCAATTTCCGGCGTGGGCAAGCACATAAACACCGCGTCGCAATTTTCCAAAAATTCATTAACTTTTTGGTAGTCGGCGGTGAACTCAATCCGTTCTTGATTGCGAATCAGCAGGTCGCCGAGGCCATCTTCGTAAATACAAGACTGAACGGTGTCACGATCGCCCGAACCCAGTAATTTTATTTTTCTCTCGTCAATATCATAGACCAGCGTGTTGTGGCCGCTGTCCGCCGAAACCGCCGCCGAGCACGAGCCGACAAATCCGGAGCCGATATAGAGGATATTCATAATTTTGGGTTAGTTAAATCTCCCACTGTTCAATGTATTGCTTAAATTTGGTAATTCGAATAGTATCACCGGTGTTAAATAAAAACGGCGCCACGTCTCTTGCCATTTCTTCAAAATTGACTTCGGCGCATCGTGCCAAAAGTCTTTCTTTCAATTCCGGCAAACTGGCGATACCGATTTTTTGCTTTAGATACTCAAGATTGGGTTTGGTAATACTCATTAGATAAGTGATATCATAAAAATCTCTACCCTTACTACGACTTCTTTCCAATGAGGCGATAAATTTTTGACTAAGTAAAATATCTTTTGGATTATGCTTTACTTCAAAGAATATACCAAAATTTTCCATAACAGCGGTTTCTGGGACAAAATTAAAATCTTGCCTCACTGTATCCAGACGAACTAGAATCTTTTCGTTTTCATGAGGCGAAAAGCCATAGCGAAATAACATATCAGAAAACCGAAAATAACAATGATACGCACCTTTGAAAACATTTCTAAATTCCACATTAAAACCAATCGCCTCCAAATCCTTCTGTACTTCCTTGGTTAAAATTTCAAATTCATCTATTGATAAGCCAAAATTATCAAAGTCCAAATCTTCGGAAAATCTTTGAGTATGAAAAATCATCCGCAAAGCCGTGCCACCAATAAAACTCAACTTTGTAGTATGCTTAAAAATTGAACACAATATTTCGTGTTGCAGATATTCAACATACAAACCACGCGGATTGTGAACCGGATAATTTTTACTTTTCGCGTATTGTAAAACTGAATTAAGATCTTCCATATTAGAATTTGGCAATCAATTTTCTTATTAAATCGTTCAATAATTTACTATTGAACAATGCCGAATAATGACACAATTTTTCCTTATCAATTTTTTGTTTTAGATTATAATAATCAAATCGCAATTCATCAATTTGTCCATCATTTTTTAGACGACTCTTATTAAGATAAAAAAAATCCGCTATTGCTTTTTCCGGTTCCGCCATCAACACATCATAATTAAGATATTTTCTGGCGCCGTAGCCAATAAAGCAATCCTTTTTTATTTTCTTATAATCAAATCTACTATTCAGAACATCAGCTACCCAAGTTTTTTTTGGGCTGATAGAAGTAATTGTTTGAGTAACATCAGGAATAAAACCATATTCATACAAGGCTGATTCCAAACTGACATAAGAGGGCTGATAAAGTAAATTAGCCACCAAAAAAGGATGAACCGAACTCTTGTAATCCTCCAACAAATAAACACCATTTTTTAGCTTCAAAATATAACCGCTTTCTTGCCACCGATTCAATTGTCGCGGTGAAATTGGTTCACTCGAAAAAATAACCTTTAAATCATTCAAAGTAAAAATTGGCCTTATTTCCTTAACAATTCTATAAAATGGCTGAAATTGCATAAATTTGCTTTAATACGTTTCTATTTTTTACCAAAAATGATAAAAAACAGAAACGGATACGAAAATTATACCCACATTATTGAAAACAGTAAAGCCGGACGGTGTGGATAAACATCGCACCGATAAACATCGCACCGATTGACTTTGGTCGAGTGATATGCTATATTGGTCTGTCCATCCAAGGAAAATCAGCCGGCTGGGATGCCACTCTAGGTCCCGTTCAACCACAAAAACAACAGCGAATAGTGGCTTCGCTTCGGCTGATTTCGGAGGAAAAATGGAACTCGACCTGACCAAGTCCGACCGGGAGCTGGCGCTCGCGATCATCGCGACCAGCCCGGAGGGCGACGATACCTACGACAAGGGGGAGATCCGCGATCTCCTCTACAACCCGGATAAGGCGGATCGCGCGCGCTACGCGGCGATCTTCGGCATGGCGGCGGAGCTGTCCGCCTCGATCGAGCGGCGGGCCACCTTCCGGCTCGAGCAGGTCAACGGTCTGCGGCGTCAGCCGGGGCTGTGGGACATCAAGGCGGTCACGCGCCTGCTCGAGCAGACGCAGGACATGATTCTCGGCCTGCCGGACGGCACGCGGCGCGACCGACTGAACGAGCTCGAGTGCTACCACGCCGGTCTCGTCTACCGCGAGGCGGGCGACTACGAGAAGGCGATTGAAGCCCAAGTCAAGTCGGCGAGCTTCGCTCACGACATGGCCAGGCGGGCGATCAGCCACTTCTGCGCCACCGTCGAATACTGTCACCACGGGTTGGTGACAGGCGACTCGACGATCATGGCAGACGCCCTGTGCCATCTGATGATGTCTAGCGAGCGGCTTGAGGGGTTCCATGACAACCCGGACCTCACGGTCCGGCAGTGGTTGGAGGCTAACGGACCGGCTCACCGGCTCTACGCCCACGACCTGACCGGACGGAGCTACGCCGGCCACCTGGCCGACCTCCACCAGATGTGCAACCTGTCGGTGGAGCACCGGGACACCTACTCGTCCTGGACCGCTGCCCTCCAGGCGCTCGAGTTCTGGCGACTGAGCGACTACGCCAAGGCGACGCTCTACGCCACCAAGTGCCTGGAGCACGGTACCTTCCTGATCGTCCCCTACCTCATCGCCCAGCTCGTGCTGGCGCGGGTGGCGGTCCGGATGAACCAGCCGGAGATCGGCGTGGGGATCTACCTCGCGCTCATCTACACGCCGAGCCACGGCGGAGACTTCGTCCGCGCTCTGGCGAAGCGCGAGGCGGAGCCACTCCAAATCCTCTAACCCGTTCGCCCGCCATTCGGCGGGTGACAAACACGGCCGATCCTCTCGGCCGTTGCTGACCCTCGGAAGTCAGCAATCACCATTATTTTTCATCAAGAAGACAGCAATGGAAGCTAGTGGTGAGGATTTTGCCAGGGTGGCAAAATCCCAAAATTCGTTCATTTGGCGACAGTGCATCGGCTTCTAAACTCACTCTTTTCCTGCCAAATCACATTCGCGCGATCGCGCGGTTCGTCAAAACACCGGCATCCTCTGCCAGTGGACGGAATTGGAAACCGTCGATCCTCATTGCCATTAAAATAATTTGATGCCAGCGAAGAAAAAACATCCCGATTCGGGATGTTTTCATTTATACCGGACTAAATTGCTTAACTTTTTTCTCCAACCACTCCACTCGTTGCTTCAACTCGACAATATCCGCGGCAAACACATCACTATCCTCGGTAATTCTTTTTTCCAAACTCTCCACATCCCGTCTCAATAATTCCACTTCATATCTCACCGAACGAATCTCTGACATCAGGTCATTTTTCAATAAATCCAACTTGCCATCAAACCGTTTTTCCATTCTCTCTTCCATCGCTCTTAAATCAGCTTTCATGGCAACATTATCCACCAAAAAAACCATCAACTCGTCAAACCTTTTGCTAAGACCTTGAAGGGTGATTTCTTCTTCCGCCATAAAACAAAATTTACTTTTAATTTATGGACAAACTATCTCACAAATTTTAGTCATAGTCAAATTACCCCAAAATCAAATCACACACCTCGCGCACCGCTCCTTCACCGCCCTTGGCCTTGGTAACATAAGCCGCCTTTTTCTTGCACAATGTATGCCCATCGGCAACGGTAAAACCAAAACCCACCCACTCCAAGCAAGCCAAATCATTGATGTCATCACCGCCATAGCAAATCTGTTCCGGCTTCAACTTCAATTCGGTGGCATAGGTTTGTAAAATTTTTAATTTATCATCGGCCGTATCCACCCCGTACCAACATTTAATACCCAATTTCCGGCAACGAGCTTCCACTGTTGGATTAGTCTCCTTGGAAATCACCACGACCGTGATGCCGACTTTTTTAATCATTTCAATTCCCAGTCCGTCTTTGCGACTGCAGATCACTGACTCCACGCCGTTTTGATCAACGATCACAAGGCCGCCAACTGTCATCACCCCGTCAAAATCCAAAGCCAGTAATTTTATTTTTTTCAGACGTTTGGTTAGTTTTTTGGACATAAGTCTGTAATTACGAATTAAGAATTACGAATTAAGAATTTACGATTATGATTGTAAACGGACACAATTCGTAATTCGTAATTTTTAATTCGTAATTAATTTTGTGATTATCTGAAAATCGCGATTAAAATACAGCCGGCTACCACGCCCAAGCTGGCGATAATTCTCTTTTTTATGTTTGATCTTTGCTTTAACATATAATACCCTAAAATTACCTCCGCCACAATCACCAGCCGACGCAAAGCGCTTACATTCGGGACATTGTCAAAAAGAAACATGAAAGTGAAACTGATATTGCTCACAAAAAGCAATAAATTAATCCGAAAAAATCTTCCAATCCGTTCGCCGTTGATTTGCCTCAAAAAATTGGTTTTCCCCTGTGCCAAAAAATCAAATATCCAAGCACCCAGTCCGATAAAAAACAAAGCGAATAGGGCGAAGGAAATCGGATCGGAAGCCAGCACCGCTTTTTTGTCAAAAACAATGGATAGCGCTGGTGGAATGGATGCCAAAAAACCGTAGCGCACGCCCCGATTTTTCCAAATCGCACGAAATGGCGCCGTGATGTTCGCCCATGACTGTCCATCCCCGATATGGAGAAAATAAATGGAGAAGGCGATTAAAAAAATACCCAGCGCGCCGCCGGCGGTCGGAGCTTCGCTGATAATCAACCAGGAGGTGAGAATCGTCAGGATTGGAGAAATGCCGGCGAAAGGCGCGATCATGGCCATGTCCACCAAGCCATACGCCTTGAACCGAAAAATTTCAAAAGTGATATTGATGGCAACCGTTACCGCGAGTGACGACCAGAACAAGCCACTAGTCGGAAAAACAACATAACCGATTCGCCACAAAACCAGCCACAACGCCAACATGTACAAACTGGCAGCCAGCATTGACCCGCCAAGCACGAAGGAAGAACTCCAATGACCGGCGCCATGATTGCCGTCGTTCACATATTTGGCGTTCAATGTCGTCCAGAAGGCGGCGGTGATGGCGCCGATCGCGGTGAGGAGGAAAAGCATACCTATTTATTTTGACATTATTCCACTATCCTTAAGAGCAGATTGAATCACTTCCATTGTTTCAATACCTCGTTCTAATTTTAGTTGTGAATCATCATATAATAATTCCCCGGACAAAATCTTTTGGTAATGATTGACTAAACGGTAAAAATCATCAGTCCTTTTTTTAGGGAAAACTTTCTCTATTATTTCACCTTCTACGCCGATTCTGTACTTAATCAAATCGCCTTCCGGAACACCATTGCAATACCATTCAATGAAGCCGGCATCACCTTGAATGCGTGACCATTTTCTGGTAGGTAATGTAATCACATCCTGAATTACTCTACCCTTATGCCCGCTGTCAGTCACCAGGTTCAAAGCAAAAATAGAATCATAAAAATAATTTTCAGTCTTTACTTGTTCAATAAGGGCGGAAACATTCTTTATTTTACCCCAGCCCAATACATGAGCAAAAAATTGCCACAAATTCAAGGCATGAGAATGTTCACCACTAGCACCACCGCCACGATTAGTAAATCCCAAATAGCTATCATGCGGACCTTTTAGCCATGGATGAGCATTGAATATACCTTGCCAATGCTCCCTAAATTCCACATCCATGGTCAAAATATTTCCAAAACTGTTTTTTTTCAACAGATCAGCAATGCACTCTATGCTTTCCGCTACGACATGGTCATATCCAGTAAATACCATAGTATTTTTATGGATGATATTTTTTTCTTTCAATTCAACCAAGCCTTCAAGCGATGGCGTACACAGCGGTTTTTCAATATGCAAAATTTTTGGATCTTCCTCCAAACAATTGATGGCAATCGCCAAATGAGTATCCGGTGGTGTACCAATAAAAATCACATCAAAACCTCCTTTGGGTTCTTCACTACTTTTGGATAATTTAATTGACTCATCCCATGAACCGTAACGTTTAGGATAAATATCTTCTCTCATTCTACGTAGAGCCTCCTCATCGCGATCAACCACCGTCACTTCCCAATTAATACGACGGCAGGCCTGGGCCAAATGATTGCCGATTGAACCGGCGCCGATAATTTTCACCTTCATACAAATATGCTTAATTAAATTAGTGATATAAATTTTGGTATATCCGCGAGATTATCCAAAACGGTAAATTCTCTTTCAGCGATCCGCCAATTATTATAATCACTGCGGATACCAATAAATGATGCCCCGACGATTTTGGCGCTTGTTTGATCACTGTCACCATCACCGATTACGACCACCTCTTGAGGAGAGACCATAGCTTGCTCAATAATTTTTTTAAGATTGTCAACTTTTGTTCTCGGTGGCGAACCAAAAATTCCCTTAAAAAAAACTTCCCATCCCCTTTGTTGTATTATATTCTCAATTGAGACTTGGGGCGTATTTGAATTCAGATAAAGAAAATACTTTTTTGACAGACCCTCAATTATTGCCGTTGCATCCATTATTTCATTTTCTTTTATTATTTTCTCTTCCACCAATTCACCAAATTTGCGAACATACTCTTTTATTATTTCTTCAGATACTTCAAAATCAACCAATTTATCCTCCTTCAATCCATTTAGGATTCCCTCAATCATTTCATATCTTGAATCTCCAAAATTACGGTCCACATAATTCTTCGCGATTTCCTCGGAACCTTTAATCGAAGAAAAAATATCAACAAATCCATTCAGTTTTATGTGTTCCGATTGAACCAGAGTGTCATCAAAGTCTAGGACAACCACTTTTATCATATAAATAATTAATCCTCAATATTATCAAACTGGTGACGTCCCCAATTATGTAGGTAAGTTTTTCTTTCATCTCGTGCCATCTTGCTTATTTGTCTATCAATATAAAATGAATCATCATCATAATTTCTGGTTGATACTTCCTCAAAAATCACACCTTCATCAGTGCTGAAACCATGCCACACACCACGTGGCACCCACATGGTGTCACCGGGCAATAATATCTTTTTTCTACCTTCCACATCCACTGTCATGCTTCCGTATAAAACTTGAAATGTCTCATCCTTTTTTTTGTGGAAATGCACGGGATGATTCTGCCTTGGCAATTGGATTACCAACTTTTTGGCATACTCCTTATGATTAATACATTCAACAATGATACAGCCAAATTCGTCAAATTTATCCAAACCATAATGGTGGGATATTTCCACATGAAAATCATGACTTAGTGGAATTGAGGCATTATTGATCATTGCTTTAACCGCGTGGATAGAAGAGTAAATAATATCCCTTTTGCTTATTTTTTCCGGTAAAATATTTGATTGCAGAGGTTCTTCCGACAAATAATCCTTGTTCGCCTTCATACCCTCGCGCCACTGCCCGCTAATTAACTGCCCTGGTAAAAGTGGCATAGCAAAATAGACATTGTCCCGCTCAATAATTGAATCAATTTTAATTTCTTTCGCAAAATAAATACCGCGCTTCAAAGTCAGCAAATCAGACTTTTCTTTATCAGAGATAATTCGTCCACTACCCGAACCACAAATTTCCATGGCTGTTTTAAGTGTTTTAACCCAAGTTTCAATCTGGTTCGGATTGCCTGAATAAGCATTTAATTTTATTACATCGGTTTCCACTCCAACATGCTTTTCAAAAATTCTGGCGCCTTTGGCATATGCCAAACCAACAACCGCAAAATTGTCGGGCGCCTCATGGGTGGAAAAACCAATCGTAATTCCGGGATAACGATTACGCATTTCATCAATTTGATTTAAATGAAATTTATCATTGGGAGTAGGATAAATCGCCACGCAATATTCCAAGGCAAAATCTACTCCACGATGTTGAAAAAAACTTACCACCTTGTCTATCTCGGCCATGGTTAAACCGCCAACCGAGCAAATTACCGGCTTGTTTGCTTCGGATATTCTCTCCAGTAGCGGCCAATCATTGGCGGAGCAACTGGCAACTTTAATAATTTCAATATTCATTTTTTCTATAACCTCAACTGAATACTCGTCAAAGGGCGTGCAGATACTTATCAATCCCTTTTTATTTATTTCATCCAGCAATATCTGATATTGATCCCAAGTAAGGCGAGTGGAAATAAAGCGCGGTATGTGTTTGTTGTCAGACCCATTTTTGTGATTCGGATGAATAAGAGTATCAATATTCCGGAATTGAAACTTTATGGCCGCTCGAATTTCGTTTCTTTTCGCGATCTCGGCCATTTCATTGATAATACTCAAGCCATGCTCCACCGAACCTTGGTGATTATTGGCCAGATCAAAGATAAACAGATTCTCAAAATTAAATTTTTTATTGTCGGCTACCATATGGATTAATTAAATTTATTTAAACAATTTTTTTATTTAATCTTTTTTGCAACAAAAATTCCGCTATTTCAAAATCAAGCGGCCGATCGATATTGATTGAATCCTCTGGCGCCATAAAAAAATATGTAAGTTTTTCGCCTGATGTGGATTGCCGGTCGCGTAGCGTCTTGGTACGGATCACATCCATTGCTCCGGTATGCATATATACTTTGGGAAAAAGCTGTCTTGGTAAATTATTCGGTTCATCAAAACCGGTAATTTCCTTTGGTAAAAAAGGTTTGAGCAATTTTTTTTCTTCATCAATCTGCCAAAATTTGTAAGGGTGCTTATCCACCTCGCAAATGGGGCGGGCGGCATCGGCCTCGGGATAATCAAGTAATGTTTTAATGCCTTCATCAATGTACTTCGCTTGATTAAGCGGTGAGGTTGGCGGCAGACGCAAAACAATATCGGGATGATAATTCTGATTTTGTTTCAGCCAATCCAATGCGTGATTCAAAAATTCAACATCCGTAGACAAATCACCGGAAATTTCCGTTGGGCGTAGAAATGGAACCTCGGCACCATATTTTTTTGCAACTTCGGCAATTTCATTGTCATCGGTTGAAACAATTATTCTGGTAAGCAATTTTGATTTCTTTGCTTCTTCTATTATCCAAGCAATCAAGGGCTTACCCAAAAGAAGTTTGATATTTTTGCGGGGAATTGATTTTGACCCGCCTCGAGCGGGAATTACGGCTAATATTTCCATATTTAGGACAAATTTAATTCATTTAATAATTTGTTAGTAATGTTTGTAGAATTTTCCTCGCCATTAACTGAAGAAAATTGGCTATATCTCTTATTAAAAGATCCGTAAATTGATACTCTATCAATTGCATGCAAAAACGCAAATAAATTATCCTGATTCAGTTTGTATCCCGATTTGATAATATCCAAAGCCTTCCGACATGATACCACATCTTCAACTCTAAAAACTCCATCACAATCCATATACCACCCAAACCCAAACAACAAAACCGGTTTTAGACGAATCAAGGATTCGAGCCCGGCACTACCACTAACTGTTGCCACTGCCTGAGCATTATTTATCAGTTTGAAAGTAGAAGTATCAGCTCTCACTAGTCTGACATTGGGTATCTCTACAAGACTGTCGTAATATCCACTGTATCTACCGAAATTACCTTGATAATGCAACCACTGCATTGGATTTTCTTTTACATATATCAACCAATCCGGTGGAATTGACGCCGCCAGTGTACGAACCAGCAGTATTTGATCATCATAAATACCACCCAATGGATTGGTGTTGCATTCCGGTTGAAGATGTAGCGGAACATAAACATAATTTTTATTATAATCTACCTCAACCTGCAAGGATTCATATTCTCGACGATATTTCTTTTTTATTTTATTCCATTTACGATATAACCACCATATCTGAAGACCATTATACTTTTCCTCATCCACCGCCAAAATATCCCTCTTGTGCCCAAGCATAAAAAAATACTTAATGACGGTCGGAAAGAAAATACCCTGTTTGATGTTATTTATAATTGCGCGAAAGCTAACCAATGCCTTCGGTATTTTAGTGCCCTGTTTTATCAATTTATCAATATGAGGCGCGTAAGTGAGCGCGGAGACATTATTTATTTCATTTTGAGTTTGTAAATATTTTTTCATCTCGTCGCTCAAATTTTCATACCTTATTTTGCCGGCCAAGGCTTGCCCATAAGCGAATTTCAATGATTTCATATCACTAAAATCATCGAAAAAGAACAATCTACTCGGCAAACCCTTCATAAAGCGGTACATCACCGTCTTGATTCCCAATTCCTTGGCCAATACATAGACGACATAGCTAAAACCAAGGTGCGGGACATCAGTGAAAACAATCGCCTCCGGCTTAAAATGTTTCAAGACTCCATACCAATAAATAATGTACCGATAAAATAAATCAACTTTTTTGTCATGAGTCATCCCCGTAAAATCGGCACGCGATATCATGGCCAAAACCTGATATTCAATACCAGTCATGGATTTTAGAACCTCTTTTGATGGAAAATCCAATTTCAAATTCATGATTTCCTTGGCGGGAATTGCTTTCAAGGCGTCAAACACGCTGTGGAAAATAGTGTTTGAATATTTTTTTTCTTGTCTGGCATCTCCATAATGCTGTTCTTTTCCTGTCCAATAAACAATATCCACACCTCTTTGAGCAAGCTTTTTAGCAACTTCCTTTTCTACAAAATTAATTAAAAAAACTTTCATAAAAATACATCAATTTATATTATAGAGCTTTCTAAAATAAGAACTTTCATTTTTTAATAACTTGTCAGGTGAACCACTTTCAATTATTTTACTCTCTTGGATCACAAAAACCTTATCACAATCCATCACAGTATTTAATCGATGCGCTATAATGATTATGGTGATACTTCTCTTTAGGCTACTGATGACATCCTTTATTACCTGCTCTGACTCACTATCAAGAGAGCTTGTCGCCTCGTCAAAAACCAATATTTTTGGATTTCTTGCCAGCACTCTCGCTATCACAATCCGTTGTCGCTGACCCACGGAAAGATTTCCGCCTCTTTCCCCAACTTGATAGTCAAGCCCTTGTGATTTGCTTTTTACGAATTCATAAATATTAGCCATTTTTACTGCCTTAATCATGTCTTCTTCTGTAATTCTATTTTCATCATAAAACCTAATATTTTCAGCGATGGTGCTGTTTAGCAAAAACAAGTCTTGAGACACATAACCGACATTTTGTCTCCATTTTTTCAAATCAATCCCGGTAATATCTCTCCCATCCAGCACAATGGCGCCTTTTTTAACGGTATAAAGTCTGAGCAACAGATCAACGACAGTGGTTTTTCCCGAGCCTGAAGATCCGACTAGGCCAATCATGTCTCCTTTATTTATCTTGATGTTGAAATCATCCAAAACCGGTTTGTCCGGTTCGTACGAAAAATCAACCTGCTCAAATTCAAGTTGTTTTTCAAATTTGAACGGTTCAACTCCGATATTAATTTCTTCATTTATCTCGGTTTCTTTCAGATATGCGTCAATATGCTTCACATAGGGAATTGACTCGCCAACAGTATTCATGGATAATTGCAGTTGTTTCACATATTGAAATATTCGATGGATCAAAAAAACAATTACCGTAAATGAGGCAATATTAAAATCCGAATTTTTATAGGATACAGAAAAAATAATAAAAATATATAAAAGACCCAAAGGCTGAATTGCAATTCCGGAGACGGTTTTCCGCAACATCACGCCCATTTGTAATTTGCGCAATCTCTCAAAAAATACATTTATTTTATTTTTGATGGTATCCTCAAGACCGGAAGCCTTCACAACTTTTATTCCCATGATATGTTCTCCCACAAAATTAGCAACTTTTTTTCTAAATATGTTTGATTCATTTGAATCTCTTTTAATCTTATATACCGATGGTTTATATAATAATAATAATAAAATACCAAAGAATACGGTCAGTGATGTTATAAAAAAAGAAATATTAACCGCCAGAACTACATACACCAAAGTGGTGGACAGAAGCATAAAAATATCGCTCAATTTGAGCAAAAGAGCGCGACTATACTTAACATCAATGCTAAAAATATTATCCAGATGTCCAATTTTTTGTCGGGACAGAAAAGTCCATGAAGCGTCAACCGTCCTTTGAAACAATTTCCTCATTATATCTCTTTCATAATTGGTATTGATCAATGAACTAAAATAAACTGTCAAGATTTCCACCAAAAATTTCAATAAAAATAAAAGAAATACAAAAATCAATAAAAATTTTAGGCTATACTCAATCCCCAAAACTGAAAAAAAAACTTGGACGACCCGTGACACCACATCGTCACCCAATTCACCCTTACCGGTTATAAGCGAAAATAAAGGAATTAACGATGTAACTCCCACACCTTCCAATAAACCGGAAAAAAAACCGGAAAAAATTAAAAGCGCGATGCCGTACTTATAGTTGGAGTATGAATTAACAAGAAGATTATATATCTCTTTTATTTTATTCATAATAACGAAGTTTCTTTCTGGCCCCTTTTTCGGTTTCAGCAATTTCCTTTTTACCATCACCTACAATCTCATTAATCCCTCTAATATCATTGACAAGCTTACACAGATCATAAATTTCTATTGAGGCACCTTGATCCGAACCGTACATTCCCTTATTGAGAGTAATATGTCTTTCCAAAGAAGTCGCGCCTTGAATGCAGGCTATAAATGAAACTATCCGACCCTCTTCGTGGCCACTATACCCAACATTGCAACGGTAACGCTCCCGCAATACCGGAATCATTTTCAAATTAGCTTGATTATTTGGCATTGGATAAGTGCTATTGCAATGCATTAATTCAAATGGACAATCGGCATCGCGAAATATTTTCACCACTTGGTCAATTTCTTCGAGTGTAGACATACCGGTTGATATAAAAGTATGTTTTTTTTCAGAAGCAATCTCACTCAATAATTCCAAGTGCCCAAGCATGGGTGAAGCAACTTTGTTGTACTCACAATTAAAAATTCGCATGTCGCGCTGACTTTGTACATCCCAAGCAGAAAAAAACCATTTGATATTTTTTTCTTTGCAATAGGCGTCTATTTCCTTGTATTGATCCATAGAAAATTCCAAACCTTGTTTTTGCTCACGATTGGTACTTCCCCATGGGGACTCCCGAAGCTTGTCCAATTCTTCCTTGGAATAAACTACATCCAAAGTACGCTTCTGAAATTTGACGGCATCGCATCCTGCCAATTTTGCGCCATCAATCAATTGCTTGGCGAGCCTTATGTCGCCATTGTGATTAATTCCGATTTCAGCGATTATTATTACGGGCATACTAATTAAGATTAAATTTTAATTATGTTTTTTATAATGATGTCCTTCGGCAACATCAAAAAAAATATGTTCCAATTCAAAGCACAAATAATGATAAATCGGCAGATGCAATTCCTGAATCCGATGTACCTCAAATTCCGGGACAGCGATGGTAATATCAGCCAATCCTTTGCCACGATTTTCACTCCCGCCGGTCAATAATATCGTTTTTATTTTTTTAGCTCTGGCGGTATGCAGACCGGCGATGATATTTCGAGAATTACCTGAAGTGCTTAGAGCCAAAACCACATCGTTTTCTTTGCCATGAACCCAAATTTGTTGAGCAAAAATAAATTCCGGATGAACATCATTCATAAAAGCGGTCACGAAGGAATGAGAGGAGCTAAGGGATATGGCTGACAAACCGTTCTGCAACATTTTAGGTAAGATGGCGATGTCATTACCAAACAAATCTTTTTCCTTGTGATGTAATTCCCGCCGCAAAAAATTGCCCTTGGTCAATTCAGCGCAGATGTGTTCGGCATCGGCGGAAGAACCACCATTACCCATCACCATCAATTTTCCATCGGCCTTAAATGACTCGGCCAAACAATCCAATGCTTCCTGAACACTCTCCCAACAACTCTCTAATTTTGGATAATTTTTTAATAAATCAACTCTCATATTCTACTTCAAAAATAAAATAATCATACTTAAATCCAGTATACCATTCACTCAAAAAGGTGTCAATAGGGGTCAAAAGGTGCTAATTACCAACAGGTTTTGCCTCCGTCAATCACCAAATTTGATCCGGTCATATAACTAGAGGCTTCAGAGATTAAAAATACTACGGCCGCTTTATACTCATCGTGATTGGACATTCTTCCCAAAGGAACCAAATTCGTTAATTTTTTTACGAATTCTTCCGGTTGTTGATTATACACTCCGCTCGGCGACAGAGCATTGACCCGAATACCATCACCGGCCCAATAAGTAGCCAAATATTTTGTCAACCCGATTAAGCCGTGTTTTAAGACGGAATAAGTGACAGGCTTCACTGGTTGAGCGTCATCCTCTAGCCCGGGCTGACGATAAATTCTCTGATCCGGCGCAATCAATCCTAAATCAGAAGCGATATTAAGTATCACTCCTTTTTTTTGTTTTTTCATCACGGTACCAAAAATTTGCGAACAAAGAAAAGCGCCGGTCAAACCAACCGCCAAATCATTTTCCCAGACTTCCAACGGAAAATTTTCCAATCTTGACAACGCGGTCATAGTTGGACCGTCACTCTTTATTTTCGGATCATTGGCGGCATTATTGATTAAAGCATCAATATGTCCATATTTATCCAATAATTCAGCACACACTGCTACCAAAGAATCCCGTTTAGTAATATCCACATTAAAACCCAAACAATCCACCTCATAATCTTTTTTAATTCTAGCTACTGTTTCATCAATCGCAGTCTCATTGATATCCAAAATTATTGGAATAGCGCCAAATTCCGCCACTGCTTCCGCATGTTTTGGTCCCAAAAAACCAGCACCACCGGTAATAATCACCACTTTGCCGATGAGATCAAACCGGTCCTTAACATTTTTTGACATATTAAATTTATTTTTTAAGATATTGACTGATTAAATTTTGAAGATACTGATATTGATTGCGACTATTTTCTACCGGGTCTTCCGCTCTCGCCGCTTGCAAAGTAAATGGTCCGGAATAGCCAATTTGTTTAAAAATTTCAAATGATTTTGACAAATCCGCGTCTCCTGTTCCGAGTGCGACAGTCGTGCCATGCAAAACCCTGTCTTTAATATGAACATTGCTGATCCATTTACCAAATGCTAAAATTTCCTCTTCCGTATCATACCCCAACGAAGAACTGTTGCCGGTATCATAAGTAATTGAAAATAACGGATGAGCCAATCGTTCCAATAAATCTTTCAACTCTTGCGGTGGCAAAGATGATTCAATGCTCAAACCCAAATTATATTTTTCCATCAGTGGCACTGCCGTCTGCAAAATCTCTACCACTTGGTTTTTTTCAGCTTCATTTTCAATTCTGGAATTATCTACCATTGGCAACTCAATACTTTTTACTCCCAAATTCATAGCCTGTTCCATTAATTTTTTTAGAACCTGCAAATTATTTTCTTTTTGCTCCCTAGAAACACGAACGAACGGATTTTCCATAAAATAATCCGCGCAAATATGATTGAGCATTACTCCGGTTTCCTTCGTCAATTCTTTAATCCGTTTCAATCCCCCGGTTGTCCAAAGCGGATTTTGTAAATAATTTTCGGTTTCAAAAATAAATTCAATGTCATCAAAACCGATTTCGGCGGCGATGCTAAACTCCTCTTCCCAAGAACTCCAAGGAAAAGCTTGAATTTTGTTGTTAATCGGCTGACTTAAACGCCCCTGAATTATTCCAATCATAAAAATTAAGTTATGGTCCAGCCACCATCGATCACCATCGTTTGTCCGGTCATGTATGAGGAAGCGTCAGAAGCGAGATAAACCAAAGCCCCACGCAAGTCATTTGGATGACCCAAACGGCCGAGAACGGTTCGCGCTTTTAGACGCTCCAAAAAAGGATCATCGGATTTAACACTATTCACGGTTTCACTCTCGGTATTGGAAAATGGCCCGGGGCAAATGGCATTACAGCGAATTCCGTATTGCCCCCAGAAAGAAGCCGTATAACGAGTGAGAGCGATTAAACCGGCTTTATTGACGCTATAAGTGGGCGGATTGAAAAATTCTTTTCCCTCGTATAAATGAGGATGCGGCGCCACCAGGCCATACATGGAACTTACATTGATAATGCTCCCCCGCTTTTTTTCCATAAAACGCTTTCCGACTATTTGGGTGGTCAAAACCGCCCAATAGATTCCGGATTCAAAGGCTGATTCCCACTGCTCGTAATTGGAATCCTCCAAACACCCCTCCTTGGTGTTGAAGCCGGTTTTATGACTCATGTCATAAGCGTTGTTAATCAGTACATCCAAATCATGAGTGCCGACAATTTCTTCAAGAACTTTTTTAAGTTTACCCTTGTCATAAAAATCCACATTGTAATCAAAAACATTGTCTTCGCCGAATTCCCGACGATATTCTTTCGCTTGATCGGATAATTTTTCATTCCGTCCCAAAAGCACCACTTTGGCGTCCGCTTCCAAAAAAGTCCGAGCCATATACCGACCGAAAAAGCCGGTGGCGCCGGTAATCAAAACCGTTTTTTCGGCGACATTAAACAAATTTCCCAAATAATCATTCATAAAATTTCAATTATGTTTTCCTGTTATTTATAATCCACTCCACCAATAATAAATCCTTCGGTTCATCCACCTGAAAACTACTCCACATATCCATTTCATAAATTTCAATTTTACCGCCCAAGCGATTATTGTTGACACGCAGTATTTCCGGCTTGAACACATAAATTGAGCCATTTTCACGATATTGCTTGTCCATGGACTGTTCTCGTTTTCTGATATTATAATCATAATTCAGAGAACGAACTCCGGCCGCCTCTTTTGACCAAATCAACCCGAAATTTCTGGTGGCGGAAAACAACGAATCGGCCTCTTTTTCCCGCAACAGATTGATGGCATAATCAATATCGTTTTTCGCTCGTAGCGGAGAAGTGCATTGTAAAAATACCACCAAATCCGGCGAGGGCTCGCCTCGCGCCTCAATTTGATCGAGAACATCCAAAAGCGCCGATTCACTCGTGGCCGTGTCAACTGCGAGCGCGAGCGGGCGCGCGAATACTTCCGCCCCGTATTTTTTGGAAATCGCCGCGATTTCTTCATTTTCGGTTGAAACAATCACGCGACCCACCAATGAAGACTGCCGAGCGTTTTCGATTGAATAAGCAATCAGCGGTTTGCCGGCGAGGAGCGCCGTATTCTTGGATTTTATCCTTTTGGAGCCCCCACGCGCCGGAATGATGGCGATAATATGCTTGCTCATATTTTCAAGTCAATTTAAAATTGCAATTCCTTAATTGACAAAACCATTTTTTTTATTTCTTCCCGCGTCATCAAGTTCTCGGTTTTGGAGGAATACTCCCTTATCGCCGCCGGCCGGCAATTCGGATATTCTTCAGGTTTGAAATCATGGAACACTTCATATTCCACATTCGGCCGAATGATAAACATATCATCTCTTTCCAAAGCGGTTTCCGATTCGTCCAAAGTCAATAATTTTTCGTGTTTCCTTTCGCCCGCTTTTTTGCCTATTACTTTAATCGGCACCTCGCCCGCGATACTGTTTTTCTCCTTCACAATTTCAATCACCGCCTGAGCCAGGTCGCCGATGGTCGCGACCGGCATTTTCAGAATGAACACTTCTTGACCTCTCATGAGTTCGCTCGCTTTGAAGATCAAATCCACCGCTTGACCGATAGACATGAAAAATCTGGTCATGGCGGGATCAGTCACTGTGACCGGTTCTCCCTCTTTTATCTGGCGAATGAATAGCGGAATAACCGAGCCGCGCGATCCGAGCACATTGCCAAAACGCACCGAAGCGAATTTTGTCCGCTTCTTTCCGCGGTAGAAATATGAGGCGAGAATCAATTTCTCCGCCAATAATTTGGCGCAACCCATCACATTGGTCGGGTCGGCCGCCTTATCCGTGGAAATGCTGATTACTTTTTCCACATCGTTCGCGAGGGCGCAAGAAATCACATTCTGAGTGCCCTGCACATTGGTTTTCACCGCCTCAAACGGATTAAGCTCGCAGGACACCACATGCTTCAAAGCGGCGGCATGAAAAACAATATCCGCGCCTTCCATCGCCATTTCCAGCCGTTCTTTGTCTCGGACATCGCCGATCAAAAATCGGATATGGGGATCGCCGTGCAGGCGATGAGCCAACTCAAATTGCTTGGTTTCGTCGCGGCTGAATACTCGGACTTGCCGGACATCGCTCGCCAAAAGTTTGCGGACAATTTCCGAACCGATTGAACCGGTGCCGCCGGTGACCAGTACGGTTTTTCCGGATAGTGATTCTTGCATATTATTCCATCAATTTATAATGTTTGAGGTAATTATTATAGGTTGCTTCCAGGCCTTCTGTCAAACCGAGACTGGGCTCGAAATTCAATATTTTCGCGAGTTTTTGATTGTCACCCACTACGCTTTTTTGCCGACTGTTCCTCTCGCCCGGCGTAATTTCCACCCGGCGACCGGAGATCTCTTCAATCCGCCCGATCACTTGATTGAGGGTGTACCCGACGCCGGTGCAGATATTGTAGATACCGATGCCTTCCGCCTGACCCCAAGCAATCAATCCCGCCAATTGACGCGCGACATCTCCGACATAGATGTAATCGCGCCAATTTTCACCGTTGCCATTCAGTATGAATGGTCGGCCGTCAAATAACGCCAGCAAAATGTTATTGACCACTCCTTTATTCTTGACATCGCCATAGACATTGCCAAGGCGGCAAATCGCTAATCGCCATTCGCGGCCGGTAGCGAATTCTCTCAAAAGCATTTCTTCATTGAATTTTTCTTTTTCATAATCGGTTTCCGGCTCAGAAATGGCCGATTCAGCTTGAATATCTTCCGAATCGGGATAAACGAGAACAGTGGACAAATAGACTATTTTTTTGAGACTTTCACAATTCGCTGTCAAAGAAATGATATTTTTCAAGCGAATTGCGTCCGGCTGAATTGCCAATATCAATGTGTCCACAGTGGGGATAATGGCCGTCAACTTCAAAAAATCCGTATTCAAGTTCATTTCCTCATAACTAACGCCCCTGATTTTTTCTTCCGGTAAAAGACCGGGCAGACAAACCGTGACCACCTCAACCCCGCGGCTAATAAGCTCGCGACACAAATACTCGCCAATGAATCCGGTGCCACCGATAACCAATGCGCGCATACTAATAAGTGATTACTTTTTGCACCGGGGGCATTACCACGGTCTCCAAAATTTTCACCACTTGCTTGGCGGTGTCGCCCTGATCATAAGGATTTTTTCCTTTTTTGACGCGCGCTCGGAATGAATTATCAGTAAGTGCTTTCTCAATCGCTTTCTCAATCGCCCGTCTTTCATTCGGCGCGTCAATCACATTCACGCCTCGTTCCCGAAATTGCTGACGGGAACCGATGTTTACTGTCGGCAAACCAAATGATGGCGCTTCGTGAATGCCGGCGCTGGAATTCCCGACCAACGCGTCCGCAACTTTCAGCAAGCGTAAAAAATCTTCCACTGAAACATGGGGACAAGTTATAAACCCGGAATCATTCAGGTGAGCCACAATTCGCTTACCACCGGCGTCATTATTGGAATAGACCGCGAACACTTGCGCGTCCAATTTTTTGACGACCGCTTGCAGGGCGACAATACTCTCATTGATCTGACGCTCCACTTTTTCCACTTCGGTCGTCACCGGATGCTGTAGAAATACGATTAAAGGCCGACACGGATCCAGTCCGAACTTTTTGGCGATCACTGATTTCGCTACATACTTAGTGTGGTGAATATTGTCCAAACTCGGACTGCCGACCAAAAAAACATATTTCGGATCCTCGCCCAATTTGATGATCCGTTTTCGGCTCTGTTCAGTGGCGGCAAAATGCAGGTGCGCGAATTTGGTGGTGGCATGACGCAAGACCTCGTCAATGGTGCCACTTCGTTCTCCACCTTGGATATGCGCCACCGGAATATTCATATTCATAGCGACTACCGCCGCGGCCAAATGCGCTCCCAAATCAAAACCGCAAAAAACCAAATCCGGCTTAATCTCCCGCACGGCACCCGTAAGTTTAATCACGAATTCGCCGAACGCGTGCGCCATCATCTCGCCGTTATCCGCCTCCTCATCGCGATAAACCGGCAATTCCAAATCGATTTTGAAGCCGTCGTCCGCGAGTGCCTGCTTGGTCTCGCCGAAACTTTTCAAAAAATGCAACCCAGTCGCGACAATATGAATCTCCAGTTTTGAACTTTTCCGCGCCAATTCCAAAATCGGCTTCAACCGACTGTAATCGGCGCGCCGTTCGGTGACAAAAAGAATCCGGCGTTTTTTCATAAAATTATTATATTTTTTCTGCTACCACACCATATCCAAGTATATACTCCTTACCATTTAACACCTGAACATCGGAATTAAATAAATTTGCTATTTTAATAATAAATTTTATACTTTTTTTCAAAAATAATAAAAATAATTTAGGCAAAAATCTTAACCAATAATTTGATATATCCTTATGTAGGTTTTTTAAAAGAGTGACAAAAAAAACATCTATAACATTATCCTGTACTTCATCGATTCCGCCTAATTTTGTTATTTCAATGCTAGAAAATCCGCTTTCTTTGAATAAATGCTCAAGACCAAAATTAGTATAACGAAAAAAATCAAATGGCAATTGATGAAGCTTTAGCATAAAAGGCACGGTAATTAATATTCTACCCTTTGGCTTAAGTACACGAAAACATTCACTTAAAAGATTTTTTGGCTCAGGGATATGTTCAAGTACATTTGAGAGAAATACATAATCATACAAATTATCCTCAAAAGGCAATCCCTCATTTAAATCAGCCACAACATCAATTCCATCATATGCCTTAAAATCGAGAGTTGTTAGTTGACAATTTTGGAAAATGACTCTAAATTGTTGCGGTCCCGCTCCAACATCAAGAACTCTATCACTATTTTCCAAATTTTTAAAATGCCTAACAAAATAATCAAAATTACTCTTTCTCCAATATGTCCACTTGTCACTATTTCTATGATCTTTCATAATTCTTCATGATTGTGAATATGTTCCAGTCTTAGCTGCACATCCGGCTCAAGATCAATTGAGGCAATTCTACCGATGATATTCTCAAAATCCTTGGCCTTGATTTCGCCCGTGCCCGGCCGTTTCACCCAGATATTTTCTTTGCCGAACACTTCCCCTTTCCTGACCGGCCTGATCGTCACCACGCAGGCATAAGCGAAATTAATGACATCCTGTTCATCGGCCAGAATATCTTTCCGACCGCCCAAAGCTTGATAAATGGCCTTGGCGCCAAAGATCAACTCTTTCAATTCGCGCGGATCAATGGAAATGGCAATGTCGGGACCCGCCCAGGATTTATCCGAGGTAAAATGCTTTTCCAAAACGCTTGCTCCAAGCGGTATGGCCGCGAAACAGGTGTAATTACCGAGGGAATGATCGCTTAAACCGACGACCGCGTCCGGAAAAAAATTTTGCAGATCAACCATTCCTCCCAGTCTCACCTTATCATAAGGGGTCGGATACATTGAGGTACAATGGAATAACACAAACGGCGTTTGATATTTCCGGAAAATTTCCACGCTCGGCCGGATGGAATCGATATTATTCATGCCGGTGCTCAACAATACCGGCTTGCCAAAGGAAGCGATATGCTCCACCAGTGGATAATTATTGCATTCCCCCGAACCAATTTTGTAAGCCAAGACCCCGATTCTTTCCAAACGATCAGCGGCGGCGCGCGAAAACGGGGTGCACAAATAAATCATTCCCTTATTCTCCACGTACTTTTTTAATTCTATTTCCTGTTCTTCGGAAAAAGCGCAACGAACCATAATATCCCAAATGGATTCGGTGGTGTGGCCGGGAATAACACTTTTCGCCACCGCCGTCATTTCGTCTTCCACCACATGCGATTGAAATTTGACACATTCGGCCCCGGCCTCATAAGCGTCGTCCACCATTTTCTTCGCTTTTTCCATGCTCCCTTCATGATTGATGCCGATTTCCACTATCACTAATGGGGAGAAGTCTAAACCGATTTTTCGATCACCTACCTGAATAAAATTAGCCATATTGATATTTTATTATCTGCCATACTGGCAATTATTAACTTCAAAACTATTTATAAACAACCGCTGTCAATGCTGTAACGAATCCTAAAATAATACCAGGAAAATTACAAAAAATTATTGGCCAATCTTTTTTAGGTTTCAACCAGGCATACAATGTCCAGGTTATACAATTAAGCATTGTCACTATTGGCAAAATTATTGACCCTACCTGACCTGCCACATTTAATCTAATTTGATCTATATAAGAGAAAAAGACAGAAAGTGCCATAAAGGACGCGAACCAACCAATTCTATTCACAATTTTTTCATTCATACATTTAAGATTTAATATCAATAAAATTATCTAAAAAACTCAAAATTTTGTCGTCTTCCTCAAAAGAATACGGATATTTCTTTTTTCCTTCAATCGCTTCTAGAAAATCACTCATTTCTGATTCGTAGGCTTCTTCACCGGTGTTATATTTGCCAATCTTTTTTCCATCGGTTAAATCAATAATTTTAGTACTTTTAATTTTGGCATCATAAATTTCAATTTTTTTACCCAGCCAATTCCAATCCAAAGTTCCTTCTGTGCCAATTATTTTCAATGTGCGAGTGGCGTTTCTATTCAAAATATCAATCATCATATTGCCAACCATGCCGTTTTCAAACTGAATAATTGAATGATAAACATCATCAGCAGTCATTTCCAAATCAGAAATTTTACCGCGCGCGCCGATAACTCTCGCTACTTGACTTTGAAATATACCCATCAGCCAAATCAATTCATAAGGAAACATTTCGCGCGCGCCACCGGTATCTTTTTTCGCGAAGTAAATTTGGCGATAGTCCTCGTAAGGATGCCAATCCGGCAAATATTGTCCGAGGTAGTGATTAAAAGACAAAGGCTTACCAATCAAACCTGACAACAATAATTCCTTAATTTTCACCACCGCCGGAAAATGCCGGAAGGTGCATGATGGCGCCGCCACAAAAGAACCATCCAGTAAAGGTTGTAAATCATCATAACCATCATTTCTGGTAGTCGCTTCCACAAAAAAATGTTT
>ERZ1292633.1558-Hain-H41-02um-R1-1558-length-24596-cov-5_pt1 | contig 24596 bp, 23 predicted proteins | sample MGYA00564406_ERZ1292633 | MGnify/ENA primary metagenome ERZ1292633 (study PRJEB36523, sample SAMEA6512639) | groundwater metagenome | collected 2019-01-08 | study: AquaDiva: Metagenomics assemblies of 32 groundwater samples | reverse complement strand
TTCTCTTCGACGGCCGCGGCTCCCGCGGCGCGGGGCTCGCGTACGGCACGTCCGATCGCGACCACGTTCTGAACGTCCCCGCTTCCAGGATGAGCGCCATCGCGGAAGAGCCCGACGATTTCCTGACCTGGCTTCGGGGCCCGGGCGGCGAGCGTGCCGCGGATTGGCGCACACCCACCACTCCGGACGCCTTCGTGCCCCGCGGCCTCTACGCGGAATATCTGGAGGACGTCCTCCGGCTGTCGCTCGAGCGCTCCGATCCCGGTGTGGTGCTCGAGGTACTGAGCGAGGAGATCGACGACCTGGTGCAACGCGGTGCGGGGTGGCGCAACCTTGGCCGAAGCGGCGCCGCGTGGATCGCTAGCACCGTGATCCTGGCGTTAGGGTACCGTCCACCGGTACTTCCAAGCGGGATCGGTACCGCGCTCGCCGCGCATCCTCGGACGATTCTCGATCCCTGGAAGCCCGGCGCCTTCGAGGCTGTACTCACCGAGGAGCCGGTGCTCGTGCTGGGCGCTCACCTCACGATGATCGACGTGGCGCTCACGCTCGACCGCCAGGGACATCGTGGCGGGATCATCGCTCTGTCGCCCCGCGGGTTGATGCCGCATGCCCACGGCCCCAGCGACGCGGGCTACGTCGTGGTGGATCTAGATCGGCCGCCCGTGACCGCGCGAGGCCTGGTTCACCGGGTCCGCGCGGAGATGGCGGCCGAGGAATCGCAGGGAGGGTCGTGGCGTTCGGTGGCCGACGCGGTGCGCCCGCTCGTGCCGCGGCTTTGGATGTCGATGGCGGAGCGGGAACGGCTGCGATTCATCCGCCACGTTCACCCGTACTGGGAGGTCCACCGGCACCGGATGGCGCCCGCCATCGCGACCCACGTCGACGCGATCAAGTCGGAAGGGCGCCTTCGTGTCCGGGCGGGGCGGCTCGTCTCCGTGACGGCGCACGACGACGGGTTCACGGTGGAGATGCGGCCGCGTGGGAAGAGCGCGACCGAGACGCTTCACACGGCGTGGATCGTGAACACGACCGGTCCAACTGTCCGCTATCGCGAGGACCCGACGATTCTACTTCAGCGTCTATTCGAGGGCGGAGTCGTGCGGCCGGGAGCGCTTGGCCTTGGACTCGACGCCAAGCCGGGAGGCGCACTTATGGACGCGAAGGGCGAGCCGCATATCAACCTCTTCACGCTGGGCCCTCCGCTGCGCGGGCTGCTCTGGGAGACGACCGCCGTGCCGGAGATCCGGCTTCAGGCCGCCGATCTAGCGCGCTCGCTCACGGGTACGATGGGGTTGGACCAGCGCTAGGTCGCCGGCCGCAGGCGCCGCCAGACGTCGCGTAGGAGCGCGATGGAGCCGGGCGCGTTGCCCGCGTAGTGATTGTTGAAGTAACCGAAGACCTCGATGTTCCGCTCCAGCAGCGCGGCGAGCGCGGGAACCCACCGCTCCATCTCCCTCTCCCGATCGATGATGATCCGCTCCCAGGTTTCGGTCCTCGCCTCGATTCCGTGGCGGTCTCCCAACCATCGCACGTAGGCGAAATCCGCCGTCACGGGATCGGGGCCCTTGAAGAGCTCATCGATCGCCGGCATCCAAGGGTGATCGATGAGCGCGAAGGCGACGCCATGATCCCGGAGGAGCGTCAGCAGCGGTTCGGCGACCCACGTCTTGTTCCGGATCTCCACGGCGAAGCGCCGGTCGCGCGGAAGAGAGGCGAGCACGGGCTTCAGCCGCTCCAGGAACGGCCTTGCCGATGCGAACGCATCGCGCCGGAAATAGGGAAACTGGAAAAGAAGCGGTCCCAGCTTGTCGCCCGCCTCCTCCATAGCCCCCAGGAATAGCTCGAGTTCCTTCTCGACGCCGACGAGAAGCTTCTCGTGCGTGATGACCTGCGAGACCTTCGCCGCGATCCGGAATCCGGCCGGCACCTTCGACGCCCAAGTTCGGACTTGCGCCGCCGAGGGAATCCGGTAGAAGGTCGCGTCGATCTCCACGGTTTCGTACCGGCGCCCGTAGTCGGCCAGGAAGTCGCCCGGCTTCGTTCCCGCTGGATAGAACGCGCCGACCCACGACGGATGACTGAAGGATGACGTCCCGAGGTGAAGGTGGGGATGAACCGTGGCGATCGGCGGCGGTGGCTCGGGCGACGGCGTGTCGTCGGATGGCGAGGGCTTCATGGACGGTAACGTTACCGCGCGGAAGGACGGGGCTCAAGGAATGCCCGTGGGAAGGACGGCGGCGAGGCCATTTCTCTGGGGAGCGGGAACCTCCGCCCACCAGGTCGAGGGTGGCAACTATCGGAACGACTGGTGGGAGTGGGAGCAGCGGCCCGGCGCGATCAAGGGCGGGGGCAGGTCGGGGAGCGCCTGCCTCCACTGGGAGCGCTTCGAGGAGGATCTCGACCTCTTGCGAGCGCTCGGTCTCGACACTTATCGATTCTCCGTCGAGTGGAGCCGCCTCGAGCCCGATCCGGGGCGCTACGACGACGCGGCGCTGGCTCACTACCGAGCCGTGGCCGCCGCCTGCCGCGCGCGCGGCATCACGCCGATCGTGACGCTTTACCACTTCACGATTCCGCGTTGGTTCGCCGGACTCGGCGGATGGGAGACGCATGCGAATCTCCCCCACTTCGTCCGCCTGGCGCGCTGGGTCGGCGCCGGGCTTGGCGATCTGGTCGATCACTGGATCACGGTCAATGAGCCGGAAGTGCTCGGCTTCTACGGTTATTCCTCCGGCGCCTGGCCTCCCGGCGTGGCCGACCGCTCGCGCGCCCTCGTCGTGATCGCGAACCTGCTCGAAGCGCACGCGCTCGCCTCTCACGCGCTCCGGGACTCGGACCGGGTGGACGCCGACGGCGACGGGCGCGCGACCATCATCGGCGTGGCAAAGCACTGGGTGCTGCTCGAGCCGCGCCGGCGCTGGCATCCGCTCGATCACGTTGCGGCGGCGGTGCAACACCGCGTCTTCAACGAGGCCGTCGTCCACGCACTCGCCGGTGGGCCGGTCGACCTCTCGATTCCTGGCGCGAAACCGGTTTGCCGCCGCGTCGATTCGCTGGCCGGATCCTCCGATTTCCTGGGACTCAACTACTACACGCGCTGGATGGTGACGCTCTTCGGGAAGGACTCGCGGAGCGCCAAGCGTGGCGCGCCCGTCAGCGATCTGGGCTGGGAGATCTACCCGGAAGGGATCGAACGCGCCATCGCGGAGTGCGGCGCCTTCGGGCTTCCGCTGCTCATCACCGAGAACGGCATCGCCGACGCGGCCGACCGCTGGCGCGGCGATTTCATCCGCGTCACGCTGGCCGCCATCGATCGCGCGCGCGCGGCGGGCGCCGACGTGCGCGGCTACATCCACTGGTCGCTGATGGACAACTTCGAATGGGCGGACGGTTACGAGGGACGGTTCGGGCTCTGCTCCGTGGACTTCGACCACCCCGAGGGGCCTCGCCGCCCCCGTTCGAGCGCACGCGTGCTGGCCGAGGAGATCGCGAAGCGCCGCGGCTGAGCGCTATTCCCGGGCGCGACCGGCCCCGGCCAGCGCCGCCGCTCTCGGCGCCGTCGCCCCCCCGACGTGGCGCAGCATGCACGAAATCCCACACTGTTGCCGCGCCGCGCACGGCTCGACTTCGGCCGGTTCCGAGCCACACCGATAACCCACGCACGGACAACCGCTTAGCGACGAGTGAAAAGCGCCCCCGTGGCACGCGGATTGCAACCCTACACGCCGAGGCCCTGGCTAGGGCTCCTAATTCCATCGTTCAGGAGGACACCATGAAACGCAGCCTCTACGCCTTTGCCGCGGCCGCGGTGCTCGCGGCGACCGTTACGGCGACGGCGCACGCCGGCACGAGCGTCGATTTCCGGATCTCGGTGGGCGACCGCTACGACGGCGCGACGCTCGCGTTCCGGAGTGAGCCCGAGGTGATTCTCGTTCCGGATACGAAGGTCTATTACGTCCAGAATCGCGATTGCGACCTCTATCGGTATGGCCGCTACTGGTATTTCGTCGAGGACGGATACTGGTATCGCTCCGCCAACTGGCGCGGTCCGTTCGTGCATGTCCGCTCGGCCTCGGTTCCTCGCTCTGTCAGTGGCGTTCCGGTGAAGTACCGCCGCCACTGGAAGAACGGCCCGCCGCCGCACGCGGTGGCTCAGGGATACGCCAAGGATCGGGATCGGGGCGACCATCGCGGCCGTGGGAAGGGACATAGGCACGACCGGCGTTAGTGAGTGAAACGCGCGGCGAGCGCGCAGCACCACCACTCGCATTGCCGAGGAAGTAGACAGGGGATCGCTACGGCGGTCCCCTTTTCGTGGAGGCTGGGGCTTTGTGAGCGGGCGCCCTGGCGATGAGGCTTCGGTGCTACGCGAGGATCGTCTCGCTGGAGCTGCTTCGAGTTTTCGGACCCTCCGGGGGCCCGGTCCTGGGCTAAACTCGTCACCATGCTGCACAATCCGAAGTCCCGCCTCGGCACGCAGGAGATTGTCGGTCCCCAAGAGTCGGGCGGGATGGGCAAAGTCTATCGGGCCCGAGGCGCTCGCTTGGGTGTCGACTCTGCGGGCCGGTCGATGCGCGTCGGATCTCATAAGATACAATCGACAGACTCCGTAAGTCTCTCCCACAAGCGGCGAGCGCGACTGTGGATCGCGAATTGGGCCATTGTCTCGCTCGCGTTCATCCCGGGCTCGAACTCCAAAGCGGCTGGAACAGGGGTTTTTCTCCGACCCGGTGCCTTCGAGTCGGGAGGGTATCGAGTTTATCTCCATGGTCCTGATTCTCCCCGGAGGGCGAATCTTCCGGACTTGGGACCAGGCTCGGAAGTTGGGCTTTCACCGAGTGGCACCCTGATCGCCTACACGATAAATCGCACCGGAAACCCAGGCATTCAACGGGGATCATCCGATGCCTACGAAGTCGCCGTCGTCGACACGGCCGGCCACCGCGTGACCAGCTTCCCAAGAGCGATCCGATTTGCATGGAATCCGGCTGGAGACACGTTGGCAGTCGCCATCGGGCGCACACCTTGGGAGATTCTCTCCGGCTTCGACAGCATCCTCGTTTGGTCGCCTCACGGCGGGATGATCTCGCAGGGCCGCGTCTCCGCTCGAAGGGGTCCGATCGGATGGGCGGGACCTGATACGGTACTCGCTGGATCATGGCCCCAGGGGCCCGTCGACGCCATTCCGCTGAAGACTGGCGTTGCGACCGTGAGTAATCATCGTGGAACCAATGTATCTCCTAACGGTCGGTTCTCCTTCTATCCGAGGATGGGTGGTCTCGGCGTGGGCGTATGGGACGATCGTACGGGTGCGAACTTCGCATACTCATCCGTCGAGCTCCTCGGCTTTCCAAGGCTCGGTGAGATCGGACCGACGCGATGGGTGCGATCAGGGCTCAGTGGCAACGCCCTGGCCATCTCTGCCTGCACGCCGAGCAATATTGGCCCCAAGGGCCGTCAGACTGAAGTGGAGTGTCTAACAGGGCTCATAGATGCCGGCTCCACCCGGTTGCTCGGATGGACGCGCGGTCGGCTGATCGCAATGAGTTCCAACGCCCGTGAAGTCGTCGTCGCACGCGACACATCAATCGTGCTCGTGGGAGAGGGTGATTGGGAACAAGGACCGGTGCCCACGCAGACCTCACCTTGGCCGGAGCGTCGTTCCATTCCCTCGCCCAGGCGTGTCAGCCCCGTACTCGCGTTCACGGCGTATCAGATTCGTTGCTGCGATAACGGAAGGTTCGCGGTCCCTCCCGGTTATCACTTTGGGCCTGTCTACACGGTCGGGTCCGACGGCCAGACACGAGTTCTTCTGCACCGCCCATCCGGTTATTGGCCCAGTGAAGCTGCTCTCAACCGCACAGGCGACCTCATCGCGATCGCTGGCCGAACCAACGATTCCGATCAGAGGACGGCCGTCTTTGTGGCGGACACTTCCGGAGCCATCGTCGAGACGTTTGCAGACAAGGTCCGCTTCCGATGGGATCGTGATGGCACGCGTCTCGCATTGATCGGAAAAGACGTCGCGGTCTGGGATCGATGGAAAGGCGTAACGAGCAGGCTCTCGATAAGCGCCGATGACGAGGCCTGGACCGCATCAGGATCTTTGATGCTGAGAAGTCACGATCGCGTGGTGCAATTCGACCCGCGATCCGGAGACACCACGAGCACGAACCACATGGCGGTCGACGTCTCGCCCGATGGCCGCTACTCCCTCGATGGTACGCACTGGGACGCTGGGCCGCGCGTTTTCGACGATGTGGTGCGGGCGAATATCACGAAATGTGCTTGGGGGGAAGTTCGAGATCTCGCCGGAGGACTGAGCGGAGACCCCTTTTGGTCCCCGGATCCGAACAAGCCTCATCACCTCTGGGTCAACAAATGCGATTCCCGACTCTTGGGAATCGAAGAAGGTAAGCTGAGTGGATGTGAATTCACCCTGATCGATGTCGACCGAATGGAGCAGGTCGACGCTATTGAGGGCAAGCTCCTCGGGAGAACCCCCGATGGTCGCTCCATCGTTGTTCTGCGTGGCAACGCATTTAGCATTGTATCCCTCGAGCCGCGAATAGGAGAGCAGCCAAAGGCGAAGACCTACACCGCACGTGGAGCCAGCGCTCGTATTCAGGCAGTCGTCTTGGAGTGGTCCTCATGGAGACTCTCCAGAACGCCTTCGAAGAGTGACACCGTCGGGGTATATACGGTGGACGTTCGCGAGTCCGAGTGGTTGCCGGACTGGTCAGGCTCCAATCCTGGATGCGGCCGCGGGATGAAGGTTCGACAGATATCGAACGCGGGCAGCGTTGAGATCGAGTATGGCGGGGGATGGCTTGGTGCCGGGATCGCTTTGCTCGTGCCCGGGAGCGAGACCCGCCTAACTACGAACTCAAGTGACGGCGGACGGTACCTTCATCTTCGCGTCATACGATGAAGGCGCTATAGGCACTGGCTCGTAGTATCCGAGAAGTCGAGTCGGGGTACCTGTCTGATCGCCGACCTGAAGATGGGGCGGGTCAGTTCAGGAGCACCCCTCGTAGGGACGCATCGTCACATTCTTGTTGACTATGACTGTAGTCTCAGACTATCATCCCCCTTGATGAAACGCCCCCTCTCCCAGCTCGAACTCGCGGTCATGGAGACCGTATGGGCCCTCGGCGAGTGCTCCTCCGCCGAGGTTATCGAGGCGTTCCGAAGACGCCGGCCCCTCGCTGTGACCACGATCCGCACGGTGCTCACGAAAATCCTGCGTAAGGGCTACATCTTCAAAGTCCCGTCGGTCGAACGTGGCTTTCGCTACAAGCCTGCGGTCGGTCGAGACATCGTGGCGGGCCGGTCGCTTCGGACATTGCTTCGGGAATTCTTCGAGGGCTCCCCGAGTCGCGCGATCAGTCACCTCGTTCGCGACGAATCCATCGACGACGAAGAGCTCGAGAGGATACGGCGAGTGCTGCCGTCCCGGAGGGGAAAGAAATGACGTCGCTCGCTGCCCTGCTCTCCGACAGGCTCGTTCTGGGCGCCATCGATCTGAGCCTGATGGCACTGGCCGCGGCCGTGATGCTCCGAGTCTTCGGCAGTGACCGCGCCCCGCATGTGAGCGCATTCGTATGGCTAGCGGTTCTCGCGAAGCCGCTCATCAGCTTGGCCGGCGGAACGCTGGTTCACGTCACCGCCGTTCCGCGACAGTGGGCCGCGGCGGAGCCGGTAGGCGGAATGGCCGCGATTGCTCCATGGGTCGCCCTCGCATGGCTGATCGGCGTCTTCGTGTTTGCGGGGCGGATGATTCGGGACTGGTGGCGTGCCGATCAGATTATCCGGAACGCCGTCGAACCATCCGATGACCTCGCCGACTTCTATCGCCAGCTTGCCGGCCGTTCGCGTGCCCCGCGACTGCGCGTCTCATCGGCGGTCACGTCGCCAGCGATTGCCGGCTGGATTAGGCCCGTGATTCTAATCCCGAGTTGGATGGCGACCAACGAAGCGCCGCGGGAGCAACTATTCTGGAGTCTCCGTCACGAGTTGATGCACGCAAGGCGGCTGGACACGCTGGCGGGCCTGGTACGGAGGATCTCGGAAGCATTGCTCTTCTTCCATCCCCTGGTGTGGTGGGCAGGGTCGAGATGGGAGAGGAGCGTGGAGTTGGCATGCGATCGGGCGGTGGCGCGCTCTTCGGAGGAGGCCGCAATTTACGCGTCCCAGCTCTATCGAATCCTCATCGAGATGCGTAAACAGGGTGAGCGCCCGCCCGTCCCGGCGATGTCTATGATGAAAACCGAGATCGGTCGACGCATCCGCACCCTTCTCGACCGGCCGGCCAGGCCCGCGCGGATGCTCCCGGTCGCGGTTCTGATCTTCGCCGCAGCGGCCGCATGCGCCGGACTCACGTACCAACCACCGCGGCCCGCAGCGAATCCCGACAACTGTCCGGACGCGGCCAAACACGCGCCAGTTAGTCCAACCGCTCCGCGATGAACCAAAGTCGGTCAATTTGCGGGGCTGTTTCACGGTTTACGAACTATAATGATAGTTGTGGACTACCGCCGGTAACGCAGGAGGTCTCATGATCCGCAAGCTCTTCTTGAGTGCCATCACAGCACTGATCGCGTCCACGGCCGCTGCCAACGACGAATGCCCACCCCTGAATGCGTCACCCGAGACGCGTGCGGTGATCTGTCGGATGCTCGCCGCTCATGGGGATATGGCACGTTGGCGTGCGGCGCCATCGGTGGAGTTCCATCATGTCATGCGCATCCCCGACAGTCCCGAGGTCTGGAACTCCTGGGAAACCACGGAGCAGGGGCGCCGGCGCACGTACCAAGAGTGGCCGCTCGACAAGGCCAGAATTGCCTATGACGGCGCAAGAACGTGGAGTGCCAACTGGCAAAAGGGGAATCCGCCGTCATTCATGGTCAACACCGTCTACTACTTCCTCAACTTGCCCTGGATCGTCTTCGACCCGGGCGTGCGTCTCGGCGCTCCAGGCGCTGGTACGCTGCCGGGCGATCCCGTGTCTTACACAACCGTGAAGATGACGGTCGATCCGGGGGTCGGAGCTACGTCGAACGACTATTACACGATTTATATCGATCCCAAGACAGGGCTCATGAAGGCGACCGAATACATCGTGACCCACGCGGCGCTCCTAGATGTCTTTGGGCTACCTCCCGATCGGACATTCCTGGGGCCGTTCATTCACGTCTACGATTCCTATATGAAGGTCGACGGCCTCGCGATCCCCTCCTCGTACAGGACGTTCAATCCTGAAGGGAAGGTGTACGGGCTCCACGAGGTGAAGGAATTCTCACTCTCGAAGGCGTTCGACGAAAAACGGCTTGAAATGCCGGCCGATGGGAAAGTCGATACGTCGGATCCGAAGCGCCGCAAGGTGCAATCATCGGGCGGACCCTCGAGTTCCAAAGGTGGAAAGGAGTGAGGTACGGGGCAGGAGCAGGTTCGGGCGACTACTCAATTGGGGGTTGGTGACCAGTTCGAGAGGGGGATCGACCGGTGGCAGCGACTTCGACACATGAACCCTAACGACCTATCGTTGGCAGCTATCTCGCGGCCCTCGCAGCCCTCGCAGCCCACCAGCGCTCCAGCGGAGGCGCGATCCGATCGGCCACGAACGCCAGCGCGACGCCCGCCAGGATGTCGACGACCCAGTGGTGGCGGAGATAGACCGTTCCCGCGATCAACCCCACCCCGAAGAAGAGCATCACCGGAAAGAACCACCGGAGGTGTCTCCACGAGAGCAGGATCGCCAGGAACATGACGCCGCAATGAAGCGACGGAAACGCCCCCTTCGCGGTGAGCGGCACGGCCGCTGTGGCGGCGCGCGTCGCGTCGAGGATGGGGAGCATCCCCTGCAGAGGCGCTCCGAACAGCTCGGGGATCATGTAGCGTGGCGGCCCCGCGGGAAGCAGGACGTAGCCGATGTAGCCGAGATAGAGACAGATCACGATGCTCACCAGCGTCTCGCGGAACGACTGCCATTCCCCGCGCAGGTAGAGCAGGAGCCCCAGGAGCGGCGGCAGCACGTAGAAGAGCCAGTAGCAGACCGTGAAGAAGTCGGTCAGGAGCGGATGCGCGAATTGCTGCGCCCAGACCGTCGGCTCGACGCCGAAGAGCTTCATGTCCCATTCGTAGAGCGGCCGGGTGATGTCGGGAGCGTTGAAGAAAGCGATCATGTCGTGGAGATTCGCGTAGACGTTCGTCGCGAAGAGGAACGGAAGGACGTCACGCGCGAAGGTCCACTGCGGTTTCGTTCGCACGACCCAGAGGAACACGACCACGCTGCCGGCCATGCAGACGAGGCGGGTGAAGGCGTCGGGGTAGTTGGCCGCCGCGCCCTGGAGTGGCATGCCGCCGCCGAAGGCCGCGATGGAACCGAGGGCGTAGGCCATCGGCACGAAGAGTAAAAGCGTGGCCACTTCTTCCGGCCGGAATGAGAAGAGGAGCCGGGCAAAGCCGCCGCGGCCAGCCGTTCCCTCTCGAACCACGTCGGAATTCGGGGTCGTCACCGAATCGGCGGCACACCCAGCCGCACGCGCGCGTCGAGCGCGATTGAAGGGGTGTCCCCGGGAAGCGCGAGTACGGGGTTCAGATCTAGCTCCAGCAGGTCCTCGTGATCGCTCGCGAGGAGAGACACGCGATGGAGTAGATCGAGGAGCGACGCCTCGTTCGCCTTGGGCGCCCCGCGGAATCCATCCAGGAGCGGATAGCCGCGAATCTGCCGAATCATCTCCTCGGCATCGGTGTCGGTCAGCGGCGCCAGGCGGACCTGCACGTCGCGCAGCAACTCTACGGCGACGCCGCCAAGTCCGAAGAGGACAATGGGGCCGAATGCGGGATCGCGCGTCATGCCGATGATCGTCTCCACGCCGCCCGAGAGCATCCGCTCCACGGAGACGCCCTCGATCGTGGCGTCGGGCTTCGCCTTCTTCAGCACCGCCTGAAGCTCGTCGAACACCTGCGCCGCTTCCTCCTCGCTCCGGACGTTGAGCCGCACGCCACCGACGTCGCTCTTGTGCACGACCTGCGGAGAGCGAAGTTTCATGACCACGGGAAAGCCGATCGACTTCGCCATCGCGGCCGCGGCGCCGCGGTTTGCCGCGACGCGGGCGACGTTCAGGCGGATTCCGTAGGCCGCCAGCAGATCGCTCATCGGGCCGGCGGCCATCCACCCGCCCTCCGTGCCACCGCCAGTCATCCCCGCGCGCGCCGCGGAGATCGCTTTCTCCGCCTGCTCCCGGTTGACTCCAGAAAGCGCCGGCGTCTTTCCAACCGGCCCGTTCTTCCAGAGCCCGTACTGCACCACGCGCGCCAGCGCCTGTGCCGCCGATTCGGGAAACGAGTAAGACGGAATGTGCCCCGACTGGAGCGATCTCAGGCTCTCCGGCACGCCATGACTTCCCATGAAACAGGAGAGAATCGGCTTCGTGTGCCCTTCCGCGCCCGCAAGGATCGCCTTGGCGACTTCCTGCGCACCGGTCGTGAGCGGCGGGACGAAGATCACGATCACCGAGTCGACATTCTTGTCGGCGTGGAGGAGCCGTACCGCCTTCTCGAACGACTCGGCATTCGCCGAGGCGATCATGTCGACCGGATTCCGCGTGCTCGCCTCGACTGGAAGGAACGCGCGGAGCGCCTTCACGGTCTTTGGCTCGAGCGCCGGGAGCTGGAGCCCGCTCCCCTCGCAGGCGTCGGCCGCCATGATCCCGGGGCCGCCGGCGTTCGTGAGAATGGCCACGCGCGGGCCGGCCGGAATCGGCTGCGACGCGAGGAGGAGCGCCGTGTCGAAGAGCTGCTCGATGGTGTCGGTCCGGATGACGCCGCTCTGTCGGAAGAGGGCGTCCACGGCGATGTCCGATCCGGCAAGGGCGCCGGTGTGGGACGACGCCGCGCGCGATCCGCTTTCGGTCCGTCCGCTCTTCACGGCCAGGATCGGCTTCTTCCGCGCCACGCGGCGCGCGATCTGCGTGAACTTGGCCGGGTTTCCGAATGACTCGAGGTAGAGGAGGATGACGTCGGTGCCGTCGTCCTGCTCCCAGTACTCGATGAGGTCATTGCCCGAGACGTCGGCCTTGTTGCCGACGCTCACGAATTGAGAGATTCCCACGTTCAGCATGCGGGCGTAGTCGAGAATGGCCAGCCCCAGCGCGCCGCTCTGCGAGGAGAAGGCGACGCGGCCCGGCGGAACTTGCAACGGCGCGAACGTGGCGTTCATCATCACGGAGGGATCGGTGTTCAGGATTCCCAGGCAATTCGGGCCGACCAGGCGCATCTTGTAGCGGCGGACGATCGCCCGGAGCGCGAGTTCGCGCTTCGCTCCCTCCTCGCCAATTTCCTTGAATCCCGCCGATATGACGACGAGCGCCTTCACGCCTTTCTTGCCGCACGCCTCCACGGCTTCCAGCACGCCGGCCGAGGGAACGACGACGATGGCGAGATCGACCTCGCCCGGCACGGCGTCGATGCTTGGATAGGCGGGTAACGACTGAATGTGCGTCGCGTTGGGGTTGATCGGATAGACGGGACCCTGGAACGGCTGCTGCGTCAGATTGTGCAGAATCGCCCCGCCGATGGCATCGCGGCGGCGCGAGGCGCCGATCACGGCGATGCTTCGGGGACGAAGCAATGGTTCGAGCGATGCTGGCATTCCGGATGTCACCTCCCGACGCGCCTCCGTGGCGCGGCCGGCGGGAAGTGTATCACTTCGGGGCAAAGTCGCAGCCTCGCCGAAGTGCGAGCCATGGCGCGGGTCGCATCCCCGATGCGCGATTCGCACGCCCGCGAGGCAGGAAAACGCTCCGCTCGTGAGAATCTCCTTGACGAGATAAAGGGGTCACGGCGCGAGCGCGCCGCGTTCGAGCAGGGGGAGGGCGCTCAGCCCGCCTGGGAGGGCCGAGCACGCCAGATCGTGAGCGTGGGGTCGTGAGGGTCACGAAGCCTCCTCACAGCGCACCCTGCGGTCCCGCCTGAGTGCTGAGATCGCTCATGGTATAAGAGAAGAACCCCCCAGGGAGCTCGGCCGAGGACCGGGCTATTCGAATAACCGCCCCGTGAACGGGTCACCTCATGCGCGAGTACACGTTGTCCTACCTCCGTGACGAGGATCTCCTTCGCGACTTGGCTCAGCTTGTAGCCAGAGATCGCGTGACGACCGCGGCGCTCCTGGCTCACGTCGCCGAGGTCGATGCCCGCCGCTTGTACGTCCCGGCCGGCTATGCATCCATGCATGCCTATTGCGTCGAGGAGCTGCACCTCTCCGAGGACGCGGCGTACAAGCGCATCCAAGCGGCACGGGCGGCTCGTCAGTTTCCCGCGCTGCTACCCGCGCTGGCCGAGGGCAGCCTTCACCTCTCCGGCGTTTGCCTCCTCGCACCACATCTCACGGCGGAAAACGCCGGGGAGCTGATCGAGACGGCAACCCACAAGCGGAAGTCCGAAATCGAGGAGGTTCTGGCCCGGCGCTTCCCGCCCCCGGAGGTGCCGGCCTTGGTGCGAGCCATCCCGCATATCCCGGAACGGACCTCGCTGCAACTTGCCCCGGGGCAAGTTGGAAATGAGGCACCGGAAGTTGCCCCCGCCGAATACACCCCGGAAGACGAGGTTGGGGACCCGAGCGCGGAGCAGACCCTGCCCTCGAACGAGCGTTTCCTTCTCCAGCTCATGATCGGCAAGAGCACGCGTGAGAAGCTGCGGTACGCGCAAGCCTTGCTCAGCCACGCCGTTCCCTCCGGAGATGTGGCTCAGATCCTCGACCGGGCCCTCGATGCCCTGATCGTGTCTCACGAGAAGCGAAAATTCGGCGCGATCACCCGGACGCCGCGCGCACGCGGAGTCACTACGCGCCGGCCATGCAAGACCGACCGAAAGCGCTATGTCCCTGCACGGGTACGGCGCGCCGTGTGGGAGCGGGATGCGGGCCAATGCACCTTCGTCGGCCAGACCGGACACCGCTGCAAGGCGCAGAGGTTTCTCCAATTCGACCATATCGAGCCCGTAGCGCGAGGAGGGAAGGCGACGGTGGAGGGGATGCGGCTTAGGTGTCGCACGCATAACCAGTACGAGGCGGAGCGCGAGCTCGGGTCCGCGTTCATGCGGCGGAAGCGGCAGGAGGCGCGGCGCGGCGCGGCCGAAGCGCGAGCACGGGCTGAAGCAGAAGCCCGAGCACGAGATGGGGCCAAAGAGCAGACTCTGGACGTGTTCGCCGGGCTACGCGGACTCGGATGCCGAATGGACCAGGCGCGTCGTGCCGCTGAGTTCTCGGCGACGCTTCATGGTGCAACGCTTGCGGAGCGGATGCGCGCGTCCCTGAAGTTCCTTGGCGGAAGACCGGGCCAAGGTCCCGCGCCATCGGAGACCTGAAGTGGTAGCACCAAATCCGATCTAGAGACTCTAGGCGAGGCCAGCCTTACGCCTCGCCGCTTCCACTTGGTGCGCGAGCGCGGCGTCCTTCTCGGTTATGCCGCCGGCGTCGTGCGTCACCAGGGAGAGCGTGATGTCGCTGTAGCGGATGTCGACGTCGGGGTGGTGATTCGCCACCTCGGCCAGCTGCGCCACGGCGTTCACGAAGACGACCGCCTCGGGGAATGTGGGATGCGCGAATTTCTTCCGGAGCATTCCACCGGTCACGCTCCAGCCGGGCAGCGAGGCCAGCTCCTTCGCGAGGTCCGCTTCGCCGAGCCGCGGCATGGTGTCTACCACCGTCCCAAGAGGTCGGGGTCGGGCATGAGTTCCGGCGACCACGGGTCGGGGAGAATCTCGACTTCAGCGTCCTTCCCCGTCACGCGCTTCATCACGTCCTTCACCTGCTGGATGATTTGCGGCGCGTAAGGGCAAAACGGCGTGGTCAGGAGCATCCGGATCATTGGCGGCTCCGAGACCAGGTCGACTTCGCGGACCATGCCGAGTTCGATGATGCTGAGATGGATCTCGGGATCCACCACCTCTTCGAGCGCCGTGCGGACTTCAGCTTCGGTGGCCATTCGTTCTCCTTCCCTCTAGTCGGGGAGACCGACCAGCAGGTCGTCCCCCTCCACGCGCACCGGATACGACTCCACCGGGGCGATGGCGGGCATGCAGGTCGCCGCGCCGGTCGTCACGTCGAACCGCGCGCCATGGCGCGGGCAGATCACTTCCAGGCCGTCCAGTTCGCCTTCGGCAAGCGGACCGCCATCGTGCGTACAGACGTCCTCGATGGCGTGATACGCGCCGTCGATCCGGTAGACCGCGATGTGGCGGTCCTCCACTTCGAATACCTCGGGACGGCCCTCCGGAACTTCTCCGGCGCGCCCCACCTTCACGAACCTCGCGGTGCTGGCGCTCATGACTCGTCCTCCTCTTTCCAACCTTGGATGCCGTAGACCCCAACCTTCAGCGTCTTGAGCGCGAGAAGCGCGCACTTGAGCCGGACGGGGCCGAGTTCGATGCCAAGCAGTTCGAGGACATCGTCGCGGTTGAGCGCCTTCACCTCATCGAGCGTCTTTCCGATGATCTCGTCGCTCAGCATCGACGCCGCGGCGCGGCTGATGGAGCAACCGGTGCCGCTGAACTTCACGTCCTCGACGCGTCCGTCCTTGATCTTGAGATCCATGCGGATCCGGTCGCCACAGAGCGGGTTCGAATCCTCGGCGCTGACGTCGGGGTGCTCGAGGGTCCCCCAGTTGCGCGGGTTCTGGTAGTGGTCGAGGATGTTTTGCCGGTAGAAGTCGTCCAGGCTCATCGGTGGAATACCGCTTTCACCTTGAGGATTCCCGCCGCCAGGCGTTCGATCTCCGATGATTCGTTGTAGACTGCGAAGGATGCGCGCGCCGTGGCGGGAACTCCGAGCCGGGCATGGAGCGGCATGGCGCAGTGGTGTCCCGCGCGCACCGCGATCCCCTCGCGATCCAGCACGCCCGCGACGTCGTGGGCGTGGATGTCGTCCACCGTGAAGCTGACCACTCCGCCGCGATCTTCCGTGACCGGGGGACCGTGCACCGTGACGCCCGGAATCGCCTGAAGCAGGCGGATCGCCTGGCAGGCAAGTTCACGACCGTGCGCGTGGACCGCGTCCATGCCGAGCGGAGTCAGGTAGTCGATGGCCGCCGCAAGTCCGACCGCGTCGGCGAAGTTGGTTGTGCCCGCCTCGAACTTGGCCGGTGGATCGGCCCACGTGGAGCGCAGCAAGGTGACTTCGCGGATCATCTCGCCGCCGCCCTGGTAAGGGGGCATGGCCTCGAGATGCTCCCGCTTCGAGACAAGCGCGCCGATCCCGGTCGGGCCCAGCATCTTGTGGCCCGAGAAGGCGAGAAAATCGGCGCCCGTTGCCTGGAAGTCGACCGGCATGTGCGGCACGGCCTGTGCAGCATCCACGAAGACGAGAGCCCCGGCCGCGTGCGCTCGGCGCGTCAATTCCGCGACCGGGTTCAGCGTGCCGAGTGCGTTCGAAACCCACGTGAAGGAGACGATCTTCACCGGCCCGTCCAATAGCGCGTCGAGGTTAGTCAGGTCGAGCCTTCCCTGCCCATCCACCGGGATGTGGCGGAGATTGGCCCCCTTCTCCTCGGCCAGGAGCTGCCACGGGACGAGGTTCGAGTGATGCTCCATCTCTGTCGAGACGATGACGTCGCCCCGAGCCACATTCGCGCGTCCCCAGGCGCTCGCCACCAGATTCACCGACTCCGTCGTCCCGCGCGTGAAGACGACGTCCCGCGCCGAGCGGGCATTGACGAAGCGAGCCACCGTCTCTCTCGCCTGCTCGTAGGCCGCGGTCGCCTCCTCGCCAAGCAGGTAGACCCCGCGGTGAGGATTCGCGTTGTGGAGCCGGTAGAAATCGTCGAGAGCCTTCAGTACCGAGGCCGGCTTCTGCGTCGTCGCCGTGTTGTCGAGGTAGGCGAGCGGCTTCCCGTGGATCTTCCGTTCGAGAATCGGGAAGTCCCGGCGAATCGCCGCCACGTCGAGGCGCCGCGAGGGCGCGGCCGTCGGAGTCACCTAGCCATCTGCCTTTCGATCCACCGCGGCCGTGACCAGCGCGCGCAGGGAATCCGCGGGAATGCGCTCGAGGACCGGCGCGAAGAAGCCGCCGATCACGAGAAGCTCGGCATCGTGCCGCGTGAGGCCGCGCGACATGAGGTAGAAGAGCTGCTCATCGTCTACCTGCCCGACCGTGGCGCCATGCGTGCAGCGGACGTCGTTCGCCTCGATCTCGAGACTGGGGATCGAGTCGGCCCGCGCCTTGTCGGATAGGATGAGATTCCGATTCGCCTGGTAGGCGTCCGACCGCTGCGCCCCGGGGTGAATCTTGATCAACCCCTGGTAGATCATCCGGGCGCGGCCGCGCAGCGCTCCCTTGAAGAGAAGGTCGCTGACGGAGTGCCCGGACTTGTGATTCTGGTAGGTGTGGAAGTCGTAGTGCTGCGTCTCGCTCCCGAAGTAGCAGCCCGAGAGCTTTGCCTCCGCGCCCTCTCCCTCCAGGTACATCTCGAAGTCGGCCTTGCGGAGTTTTCCGCCCAGTTCCGTGACGGTCCAGTGGAAGCGGCCGTCCTTCCCCACGCGGACGCGCTCGGTGCCGAAGTGATAGACGTTACCGCCCCAGCGCTGAAACGTGGCGAAGTGAAGCGTCGCCCCGTCTCCCACGGTCAATTCCGTGACGCCGGCACAGACGCCATTCCCCTGCTCTCCGACCGAAACGTACTCCTCGATGACCGTCGCTTCCGCGCCCGCCTCCAGCGCCACCACGATGTGGGGGAACTGGGCGAGATGCGGCGTTTGCCGAGTGACCACCACCCGGATCGGGCGTTCGATCTTCACGCCCTTCGGCACGTGCAGGAAGGCGCCGCCCGTACGGAGCGCCGCGTTAAGTCCGGTGAATCGGCTCTCGTTCGGCCGCACCGTCGCGCCGAGATACTGCTCGACGAGCGCCGGCTGAAGCCGGGCGGCCTCGGCTATGGAGGCGAAGGTGATCCCCTTCGCCGCGAACTCGGCCGATTGCTCGGTGTAGACGATCTCGGAGTCGATCTGCACGAGCAGCGCGGAACGCTCCTCGGCGGGGCCGATCGCCTCGTGAAGCGATTCGGGAAGGGCCGCCGCCGATGCCACCGTCGGATGCGGAGCACGGAACGGAATCAGCTCGTCCCACTTGAAACTCGAAATGTCCGTGCGGCGCCAGAGTTCTTCCAGGCGGCTCGGGAACGCGGTGTCCTGGCAGAAGGCCCAGGCCGCGGCGCGGCGCTTCGTCAAGAACTCGGAGTCGCCGCTTCGCGTCGCGAGCGCGGCGATATCTCCTTGCGTCATCGACCCGATCCGCGGCGCGAGTTCCGTCGCCGGATTGGCGGCGCGGGCCGGGATTGTGGCCGGGGTCGGGGTTTCTGTTGGGTTCACTAGCATCTCCTCGTTCACGCTGGCAGTTCAGGGACGGTCAACCGACCGAGCCTTCCATTTGTAGTTGGATCAGCCGGTTCATTTCGACGGCATACTCCATCGGAAGTTCCTTCGTGATCGGCTCGATGAATCCGCTCACGATCATCGCGGCCGCCTCGTCCTGCGGGATGCCGCGGCTCATCAGGTAGAAGAGCTGCTCGTCCCCGATCTTCGAGACCGTCGCCTCGTGACCGATGGAGACCATGTCCTCCTCGATCTCCATGTAGGGATAGGTATCCGAGCGCGAGTCCTCGTCCAGGATGAGCGCGTCGCACTTCACGGTCGACTTGCATCCCTTCGAACCCTTGGTGACCTTCACCAGCCCGCGATAGCCCGCTCGGCCGCCGTCCTTGCTGATCGACTTCGAGATGACGTTCGACGTGGTGTCGGGCGCGGCGTGAACCACCTTCCCGCCGGCGTCCTGGTGCTGGCCCTTGCCGGCGAAGGCGATGGAGAGAATCTCGGCATGGGCGCCGCGGCCGACCATGTAGACGGCCGGATACTTCATGGTCAGCTTCGATCCCAGATTCGCGTCCACCCATTCCATGGTGGCGTCCTCGTGGGCCATGGCCCGCTTGGTGACCAGGTTGTAGACGTTGTTCGACCAGTTCTGGATCGTCGTGTAGCGGCAGCGACCGCCCTTCTTCACGATGATCTCAACGACGGCCGAGTGAAGCGAGTCGGTGGCGTAGATCGGCGCGGTGCAACCCTCGACATAGTGTACGTAGGCGCCCTCGTCGACGATGATCAGCGTCCGCTCGAATTGTCCCATGTTCTGCGCGTTGATGCGGAAGTAGGCCTGAAGCGGAAGGTCGACCTTCACGCCCTTCGGCACATAGATGAACGAACCGCCCGACCAGACCGCGCTGTTTAGCGCCGCGAATTTGTTGTCCGACGGCGGAATCACGGTGCCGAAGTATTCGCGGAAGAGATCGGGGTGCTGCTCCAGCGCCGAGCCGGTGTCGAGGAAGATGACTCCCTGCGCCGAGAGCGACTCCTTGATCTTGTGATAGACCGTTTCCGAGTCGTACTGGGCGCCGACGCCCGAGAGGAACTTCTGCTCCGCCTCGGGAATTCCCAGTTTGTCGAACGTCCGCTTGATGTCGGCGGGGACGTCTTCCCACGACTTGCCCTGCTCGTCTACCGGCTTCAGGTAGTAATAGATGTCCTGAAAGTCGATGTCGCTGAGGCGTCCGCCCCACGTCGGCATCGGCTTCCGCAAGAAGTGCTCGTACGACTTGAGACGGAACTCGCGCATCCACGCCGGCTCCTTCTTCATGTCGGAGATCATGGTCACGACGTCCTTGTCGAGACCCTTCCGCGACTTGAAGATCGGGGCGATGTCGTCGTGGAATCCGAACTTTTCCTTGTAGCCCTCGCGGATGTCGAGGACCGGCTGCTGCGCCTGCTGGTCGCTCATCGTGCTGCTCCTTGCCCGAGGGCGGTTAGGCTGCGCTCGCTTCGCGGATCTTGTCGTAGCCCTGCGCTTCGAGCTCGTGTGCGAGCTCCGAACCGCCGGACTTCACGATGCGTCCGTCCACGAGGACGTGGACGAACTGCGGCTTGATGTAGTTGAGGATGCGCTGGTAGTGCGTGATGAGAAGGACGCCCAGGTCGGGGCCGGCGAGCGCGTTCACGCCCTCCGACACGATGCGGAGCGCGTCGATGTCGAGTCCCGAGTCGGTCTCGTCGAGTACTGCGATTTCGGGACGGAGCACCGCCATCTGGAGGATTTCGGCGCGCTTCTTCTCGCCGCCCGAGAAGCCGTCGTTGATATAGCGGCCCGCGAACGACTCGTCCATCTTGAGGAGCGCCATCTTCTCCTTCACCAGCGCGCGAAATTCCTTCGGCGGCATCGGCTTCTCTTCGCCCGCCGCCTTCCGCTTCGCCTGGAGCGCCATGCGGAGGAAGTTGGCGACGCTCACGCCGGGAATCGCCATCGGGTACTGAAATGCCAGAAAGAGCCCCTTCCGGCCACGCTCGTCCGCTTCCCACTCCGAGATGTCTTCGCCGTGGAAGAGGACCTTGCCCGAGGTGATCTCGTACTTCGGATTCCCCATGAGCGCGTTCGCGAGGGTGCTCTTTCCGGAGCCGTTCGGCCCCATGATGGCGTGGATCTCGCCCTTGTTCACGGACAAGGTGAGGCCCTTGAGGATCGCCTTCCCCTCCACGGCGACGTGGAGGTCCTGAATCTGAAGTGTCGGGGTCATTCTCGCTTCTCCTTCATCGGGCGCGGCAACCGCGCTTGGTCAATGGCCGGAGCCGGCCGTTATACGTTGAAGCTCTCCCCGCAGCCGCATGACTTCTTGGCGCGGGGGTTGAGAAACTGAACGCCGGAACCCAGGAGCCCGCGCTGGTAGTCGACCGTGGTTCCCTCGAGGATCGCGAGAGAACGCGGATCGATGACGACGGTCAGGTCGTCGTACTCCAGCACCAGATCCCCCGGACGCGCGGACGTGGTGAAGACCATCACGTAGTGGTACCCGGAGCAGCCGCCCGCCTTCACGCCGAGGCGGAGAATCTGCCCTTCCTTCCCTTCGCGCGTGCGCACCTGCTTCACGTACGCGACCGCGCCAGGCGTCAGCACGACGGTGCCAGCCTCGGCGTCCGGCCGCGTCTCTGGATTCGGCGTGATCGCTTCGCTCATCGGCTCTTCGATCCGAGGGGGATCGGGATCCCGCCTCCGTTTGCGCCGCCCTGCGGGCGCGTCGCGATATGAAAGCCAGCAACCAGCGCCGGCTCTTCCTTCACGCCGTGATCCTCCGGGCAGTGCGGACAATCGTCCTCGGTCGTGCGGACCGGCCGACACTGATCGCAGGTGTGGAGATAGTGGAGCGTCTCGACAAGCTCCTGCTCCAGTGCGCGGAGGCGGCCGAGTTGCTCGCGCGTCTCGGTCAGGCGCGCCAGAAACGCTTCGCGCAGCACTCCCATGGCCTTCGGCCCGTAGTGGGTCGTCTGCCACTCGCGCAGAAGTCCCTGGATCTGATGGAGCGTGAATCCGCTCTCCTGAAGCAGTTCGATCCAGCGGATCTGGCGGAGCGCCGTCTCGTCGTAGAGTCGAAATCCGCCCTGCGACCGGGCCGCGGGCGTGAGGAGACCGAGCTCCTCATATAGATGTAGAGCCCGGACCGATTTCCCGGCCTGCTTGGCGAGGTCGCCGACCTTGTGGAGCTTGCTCAGGTCGATGGTTTCCATGGTCTTGTCGGTCATTTAGATGCCGATCGTACCCTTACGTGCACGTTAGAGTCTATTTGAAATTTCGGGAGATCCTGGCGGTCGGGCGAGGGAAATCTGGAGGCTTTCGCCCCAAGACAGTGCCTGGCTCGCAAACTATTGTAAATTAGAACGTTATGGACATATCCACAGTGGCGAAACTCGCCTTTCGATCGCCACTTCCGGCAACTGGCCGAGCCCTGCTACCACTTTGGTGGTATCTTACAGGTCGATTTTCGGACGGATTCGGTAACAGCCCAGGAGGTTGACCATGCTTCGACAGCGCGCGCTTCGACTTACCGCCCTTGCCCTGCTCACCATCGGCGTGGCACTCATGTCCCCTGGCTGCGGCGGGGATGACAAGAAGCCGACCTCGCCGGGCGGCGGAGGCGGCGGAACCGCCAATGTCACGATTAACATCGTCGGAAACTCCGGGGCCAGTTCCTTCTCACCCAGCCCCGATACCGTCACCGTTGGTCAGACAGTGTCATGGAAGAACAATGACACGATCACCCACACCTCGACGGCGGATGGAGCGAGCTGGAACACCAACAACATCGCCCCCGGCGGAACGAGCACCCCCATCACGATGAACACCGCCGGCTCCTTCGGCTACCACTGCACGATCCACCCGGGCATGATCGGCACCCTGGTAGTGCAACCGTGACCGAGTTCTTTCGGATCCTCCACGTCTTCGGCGGAGTCGTCCTGATCGGAGACTTACTCTTCGCCGGCTTCTGGCTCTCGCGCGCCGTCGCGCGGGGCGACGCGGGGCTTCGCTCTTACGTGCTCGCGACGATGGCCTGGACCAGCAAGTCGTATGCGCTCCCCGCGATCCTGATCAATCTCATCGCGGGACTCGCGCTGATCCACTTCAAGAAGACGCCGATGGCGACCGCGCTCTGGCTCTGGATCGCTATAGTGCTCTACATTGTCGTGACGGGGTTGTGGCATGGGGTTCTGATTCCGAAGCGGAAGAAGATGGCGGCGATGTTCGGGGAACCGGAGAAGGATGCGAAGGCGGGAGCGGCCGCGACGGGAGCGGCGGGAGACTTCGACTCGATGGCGCGCGCGTGGCTTGGCGTCAACGGCGTGACCGTGTTCCTCCTTTTCGTGATCCTCGCGCTGATGGTCTGGAGGCCGACGCTTTAGATTTCGGCTTCGGTTTCCGCTTGGACACTCGTTTTGATTTCGGCGCCGGGGCTGCCCGCCTCGGCGCCGTCCCTTTTTCAACGGTCGTCCATCGAACAAAGGGCAATAGCCGCGACACGCCGCCATGCGTGCCAAGCGGCGTCGGGCGCTGGAGCGATCCGACCGCGGTGATTCGCGGGACGCCGAGCGCGGCCAGCCGCGTCTCCAGCCGATCGCGGCGGGCGCCGCGCTCTTCCAGGGCGATCGCCTCGAGATACTGCTCCGACCCGGAGATGGCCCGCGCAAATTCCTCCACGTCTTTCACGGCGTGCACGCGGACCACGCGATGGCGTGGTCCCGGCTCGAAGCGCGCGCCTCCCTCCGCGATCACCGTCCACTCGGTCCCCCGCTCCGATTCGAGCACACGGGTCACGCGGCCGGTCGCCGCCTCGAGCGCGGCCTGAGCGCGGGCGAGTTGCACCGACGCCGCCTCCGCGATCGCCGGCTCCCGGCGCGGCAGACGGCGCGCCGCCTCATCCAGCGCCGCGCCCAGCGCTTCGGCGAATGCCACGGGCGCCACCATGCCGCCACGCTCCACATAGTAAGCGTGTGGCGAGAGGCATCCCTGCTGATCGTAGAGCGCCACGTCGTGGGCCGCGCGCGCGGCTAGCCTTTGAAGCGCCCCGCGGCGCATGGCCCCCGCGCCGATGTAGCCGACGCTCACCTTAGGACCCTGCAACACCACCGACGCGCCGGGCCGCGCCGCGTGCGCGATGCTGGTGATCGCCGTCTCCCCGCCGAACGCCAGCACGGCGGGTGCGCGCTCCAGCGCCACGCGATCGAGTTCAGTCTGTCCACCTTTCCACCAGACCACCGCCATGCACTCACCCAGCACCGGATCGACCTCCGCGATCGCCGCCGCCAGAAGGGAGGCGAAGAGCGGCTCCTGCGCCGCCGTCTTCGCGAGGAGCGCCGACTTGAGGAGGAGTGCGGAAAACATCGGCAAGACCGGCACCGTCGGCACGTTGCCGGCATATATCTGGAGCATCCACTCGGGACCGTGCGCGCGCCGGCGCGTGCCGCCAGGCCCCGGCATCGGGCGATCGAGCGCGCGGGCGGAACCGAGTTCGGCCGTCAACCATCGGGAAAGGCCGCTCCGCGCCAGCGGCTGGAACGCGTCGTCGAGCGCCTGCGAAACCATGGGGGCCGAGAAGGTCCCGGTCCGGCCAAGCGCGTCGATGGCCGCGCGCCGCTGCGGGGACCGTGGGTCGAGATAGCGCGTCACGACACGATCGAGCGACCGGATCGTCGCCGCGATGGGGCGCCCCGCCAGGAACTTCGCGCGCGCCGCGCGGAGCTGCTCGATCCACTGCGCGAGCGTTTCGGGCGTGAGGAGCGGGAGGCGAATCTCCAGCGGATCGTGCGGAGGCCCGAAGCGCTGAATCGTCGTCTCCGTGGAGCGCGCCAACGCGGGGGGGAGGTAGAAGGCGTCTAGCGGCTGATTCACGCCCCCCCCTCGGCGAGGAACTTCTCGAACGGGAGCGAGCAGCCGCGCGCCTCGGCGCCGAGGAGGCGCCCCTCCAGGTAAAGCCGATCCCCGATCCGGTAGCCGATGTCCTCGGTCTGGATGGCGAGGGGGATATCGACGTTCGCGAGATCGTAGTGAACCAGGATGCCGCGCTCGCCGTCGGGTTGCTCCTCGAGGGTCTCGGGGTGGAGCACGCGCGTGCGGACCCAGGGGGGGATCTGCTTCCCCGCGAGGCGCGCGCGGCCTTCGTAGTGCGCGAGGAAGTTGTCGTCGTAGAACTGGCTCCCGAGTTCCGCCATGCCGTACTCGTTCACGAGGT
>ERZ1292633.1557-Hain-H41-02um-R1-1557-length-24606-cov-7_pt1 | contig 24606 bp, 9 predicted proteins | sample MGYA00564406_ERZ1292633 | MGnify/ENA primary metagenome ERZ1292633 (study PRJEB36523, sample SAMEA6512639) | groundwater metagenome | collected 2019-01-08 | study: AquaDiva: Metagenomics assemblies of 32 groundwater samples | reverse complement strand
GGATAAGGAGATCGAGAAGCTGTCGGGCCATTACGTGATTTGAGGGGCGGGGCACACGGGGGGAGTGATCTGCGCCGAGTTGAAGAAAACGGGGCGGGACATCGTGCTCATCGATCACGACCGCGCCGCCATCGCGATGCTCGCCGAGCGCCTGGGCTACGAACCGCTTCACATCGTCGGCGACGGGGCCGACGACGCCGTTTTAAGCCGCGCCGGCGTGGAACGGGCGGCCGGCGTTTTCGCCGTGCTCGCCACCGATCAGGACAACGCCTTTGTCGTGCTCAGCGCCAAAGGGCTTAATCCCAAGGCCCGGGTCCTTGCCTGCCAAAAATCGCTTGGGGTGCGCGCCAAGCTTTTTCGCAGCGGAGCCGACGGCGTCGTCGACCCGGAATTCATCGGGGGGCTGCGTTTGGCCTCGGAGATGATTCGCCCCGTGACGGTCGGTTTTCTCGATTCGATGCTGCGCAACAAAGACTCCCACTTTCGCTTCGACGAGATCGCGGTGCCGTCGAATTCCTCCCTCGTGGGCGCGCCCGTCGGCTCGGTCAAAGGCGCGCAGGGGGGCGCGCCGCTGGTCGTGGCCGTCGTCGCGGCGGATTCGGATCAATACGAGATCAATCCTCCCTCTTCGCGTCCGGTTCGAGCCGGCGATCGCCTCGTGATTCTCGGCGAAACCGGGGCTTTGGGGGGGCTGCGCGAGCGCATCCTGTCTGGATCAAATAATTAAAGCCTGGCACCGGCGTTCGATTGTGTGCTAGAATCCACGGATGGGACGTCCGATGCGCATCCAGTTCGCCGGGGCCTGCTACCTGGTTCGCCTTCAGGGCAATAACGGTCATAGCCTGTTTCTCTCCAATCAGGACCGCCGGCAGTTCTTGGCGATGCTCAAGCAGCAGAAGGAGCGGCACGGCCTCAAGGTGTACGCCTACAGCCTTCTCGTCGACTCCGTTCAGCTTCTCCTCGAGACGCCCACGCCGAATCTGTCCGCCTTCATGCAGGCGTTCAACACCCAGTACACGAAGTATTTCAACTCCGTCCACGATGCCTCGGGACACGTTTTTCAAGGGCGCTATCGCGCCTACGTGGTTGACAAAGACACCTACCTCCTTGAGACGTCGAGCTACGTCCATCTCGCCTGCGCGGGAGTTTCCCCCACGGACAAGCCGTGGCGGTACCAATGGTCCTCCTGCGCCGCCTACGTCGAGGCCGCCGACGGCCCCGCGCCCTTGGTCGACGCCGACAGCGTATTGCGCAAGTTTGGCGGCGGGCGTCTGAAGCAATCGGTCGCCTACCTGCAATACATCAAGGACAAGATGAAAACCCCCGGCGGTCATGTCTTGCCCATCGTTGGCGCCGTCGCCATCGGCGGCGAGGCGTTCCTGCGCGGACTCGAGGCGCGCGGCGGCGTTCGTCCGGCGCTTCGTCCGGCGCCGGTGGCTCTTGCGCGCAAAATCATCGCGGATGTCGCCGCTCGCCACGGGGTGGCCGAGGAGACGTTGTTGAGCCGGGCGCAGTGGCGTTCGGTGTCCGCGGTGCGCCGCGAGGCCGTCTTTCGGGTTTGGAAGGAAACCCGCATGGGAGTCAGCGAGCTGGCGCGTCTGTTTCAGCGCACGCCCAGCGCCATCAGCCAGCTCCTTCGCGCCCTGGAGACGGCCGCGACGTCCATGAATTAGGCCGTTCGTCCTAGAAACGCGCAGGTCCTATGCCTGAGGGCGAGGAGCCCTTCGGGGGCTGACGCAAGGCGCTTTTCGATGTATGTTTCCAGAGATATGCCAGGACCACTGCGCTTAGCCGCACGAAAAGCCGCGGCGGCCGCGCTCGCGGCCTGTCTTGTCGTGTGCGACGCGGGCTGCCCGACGGCGGCCCTGGCGCGGCAGCTGCGTTCCGTCTCGGCCGCGCCGGGTCCGATCGCGGCTCAGGGATTAGGCGTTTTGCCCCTTGGGACGCTGCCGGCGCCGCTGCTTGCGACGGGTCCATTGACTTTGAGGAGCGCCGCGTCTTTGGCGGTGGCGCCCGCGCCGATTCCCGTCGCGCCGCGTCGCGTCGCGGGCGCTTCTTTCCGGGCCGGGGCGGCTGCGCGTGTCGCCGTCGCGGCGAAAGCGGCGCTTGCGCCCGCGGTCGCCGTGACGCCGTCCTTGGAAATCCCCGACGTGGATGCCAAGACTTTCGCCGATAAGTCGTTTCGCCTTCTCGTCGACGAAGCGCCGGCGCAAACGCAGGGGCGGGAGGACTTGCCGGGCGCGCCAAGGCCTTCGACGGCGCGCGGGCGCGCGCGCGCCGCGGCGTCGTCTTTGGGCGCTTTTGTCGGGGGCGCGGCCGCGGTCGCAACCGTCGCTTCGCCGCCGGCCTCGTTGCCCGTGCCCTCCCTGTCCGAATTGGGGGCCGGGTTGGGCCAGTTGGGCTATTTATTGGGCAACTTCCTTTCGTTCGCCTTCCCGTATCCCGAAATCAAAAAGGCGGTCGTCGACGGGCATGTCAGCTCTCCGCTGTCGCGAGTCGCCATTTTAGTCGTTTTCAACACGCTTTTGGCCGCCATCGTCGCGCCTCTGGGAGGGTTGGCCGTTTGGGGCGTCCAAAACGCCTTTACAGCGCTTGCCATTGTGTCCGCCTGGCCCGCCGCCTATTTGAGTCGGCGGTTTGCAGGCGACAAGGGACTGGGCCGATGGCAAGCCGAGGCTGTGACGGCCGCGGCCATGCTCGTTTCCGCGGCTGCGGGCGTGGCTCTTTATTTCGCGGCAGCGGCCGTGATGCCCGGCGTCTTGACGTCTTGGCTGGGAGCCGCTGGAGCGGCGGAGCTGGCGTCTCGAACGCTGCAGGTCGCAAGCATCGCCTATCTTTTTCTTTTTCTCCCCGACATCCTCTCCGTTTTTCGAGGACAACCGGTCCGGGGATTTACTTCCTCCTTCGCGCTCCTGTTCATGATTTCATCCCTGGCTATGTTGATTTGGAGCGGACGATTGAGTTATGTGGCGGCCCCTGATTCCCTCGACCGGGGCAAATATGGGGTCATGGCTGTTTCCAATGTTATATATATGTTGGTTTCGGGTCTGAGTTGGTGGTTTTCCCGCCATGAGGATCGAAAAAAGACGTAAAAAACTTAATTAATTAAGCCTGACACCCAGGGGTCCTTGGTCCCAAGGACCCCTGGGTCTTTTACTCGGCTTTTCAGGGGTCTTTCGGGATGGATTCGGGGGGCCGGGGCGGTATATGCTTCTGGAGATGCCTACGCATTTCTGGCTTAGGGTAGGCCGCAAGGCCGTGGCTCTGATCCTGTCCGGCTGCTTCATTCTGAGCAGCCCGGGTCCTGGGGCGTTTGCGGCGGTCCACAGCGTTCGCGCCGTTTCCTCGAGGGGGGAAATGAGCGGCGTTCGCGGGCCGACGGGCATCTCCCCCCTGCCGGCGCTGCACATGGCGGTTTCGGCGACTCCGGCCTCTTTGGTCGTTCCGGCGCTGCCGGCTCCAACCCCGTTGTCGACTCCGGTTCGCGCCGCTCAGGCGCGGGTCGCGGCCCAAGCGGCGCCCGAGCCGAAAACGCCCGCCGCCGCGGTTGCCGAGTCCGCCGCCGCCGACGCGAAAACCTTCGCGGACGCTCAATTCCGCCGCCTCACCGACGAGGAGCCGGCGCGGGCGTCCGCAGAGGAATTGGCGGGAGCGTCGGCGCCGGTCACGGAGCCGGCGGCGCAGGGGCCGGAGGCGGCGTGGACGAGCCGCTGGGCTCGTTCGCTGAGAGGCGTTTTCCGAGGCGGTTCTCATCTTCCGCCGCCCGCTCCGCCGGAGCCCGAAGCGCCGGCCAAAGAGGGCGATCCCAAAAAGGCGGTCCGATACATCTACGAGAACTTCTTGGGATGGCGCAGCGTCAGAGGCGTCGTTCACCGGCCGGAGCTTGGCCGCCTGCCAGATGGCGCGTCCGTGGACCGCATCATCGATCAGATTTCCGGCGAGTTCGGCGTCCCGCGGACGCAGCTGCTGGAGCTCGGAGCGCATTTTCGGCTCAGCGAGGCGAGCCCGCGCAAGGACTGGCTTTTCGTTTACGACTGGATGAGGCGCCACAATCACGAGCTCGGCAAGCGCCATGACTCCCACAAATACGAAGGGCCCCTGGAGGAAGCGCAGACTCCGCGTGTTTATCCCGAGGGTTGGCGCGGGCTCGGCGTGCGCTTCTCCGAAGGCCTGTCCTTTTTTAAACCCGCCGAACTGAGCAAGCGCTTTTCCGCCTTCCTGCGCGGCGAAAAGGCGAGCTATCGCGCGTTGGCCAATCGTTCCTACGCGGATGGTTGGCGCGGGAAGTTGCAGCGAGCGGGCGAGCTGCACAAGCATTTCCTCGGCGTCTTCGTGCGCTTTCCCTACCACCTCTTCGACACGTTCATCTTCGGCTATTTCCGCCAGGCCGTCGCGTTCGAATTTTTCCACGAGGGCGAGGATTTCTTCGCCTTGTCGAAAAAAGAGGGGCTGGCCAAGAAGTGGCTTGAGGCCGGGATGAAGGAGCTGTACTACAAAGGCGCGGGCGTGCTCGGGGGGCTGCGCACGCGAACATGGTTCCGTCAAACCGAGCGCTGGCTGGTGCGACCGCTGCTCCAGCCTTTGGCGACGTTCTTGTCCCGCCGCGTGACTCTGGCGGTGATGAGCGCGGTTGCGATGGGTCTGCTGGGAGCGTTCGCGCCCGTGCTGCCGTTGTCGTTCGCTTTGACCGCGATCCCGGTTCTCGGCCCGGGCCTGGTCGTGCTTCTCAACGGCTTGCCCGTGTTCACGGCCGCCGTGCCTATTCTGGGCCCGCTGCTGGCTCCGGTGGTCTCGGCCGCGACCACCGCGCTCGTTCATGATCTGGTGCTGGGGCCGCTGGTCAACACGTTTATCCTCTCGACGCTGATGACCTTCCCCGCCGCCGTGCGCGAACGCCTGGCCCAAGCCAAGGACCAGCACCCCATGTCGCCGTTGTCCCCGAGTGAGTTCGCGTGGGCCGTGGTCAACGCGACGCTGTCCTGGTCGTTCTGGCGAGCCGACTTGAAATCCTTCTTCGGCCTGGTCATGGTCGGCGTCGAGATCGAAGGCATCATGAGCTACGCGGGCCAAATCGACTCGTTCCTAGATCCCGCCTTCGAGGCCGTGGTGGGCCGAAAAGTCGGCTTGCTGCACGCCATCGGCGCGGCGGTCGAGCGGCCCGAGGGGGAAAGCCCGATCCCTTTTGGCGGCGCCATCACCTGGGGCAACGTGCTTCTTTACAAGTTCCAGGCCTTGCTCGGTTTTAATATTTCGGATGCGGTCATGAGGGCGACGCTGGTCGCCAGGTCCACGGTCGCGGGCGAAAGCGCCCTCGATGGGGCCATCGCCTCGGGCTCGGCGCAGGCTTTGGTCTCGGCGGCGGGCGCGCGCGATCCCGACACGGGTGGGCTGCCTTTCGACGCCGACCTTTGGAAGAGGCCCATGGACGAGGCGTTGTCGCGCATTCGCGAATTGGCCGCCATGGCGGGAGGCCTCGACGCCGAGACCGCCTTGGTCAAGGACCACCTCATCGCACTGCGCTCGGAGCTGGGAGACACGCAAGCCAAGCGCGAGCGCCTGGAGAAAATCAGCCGTCCCGTCACCGACGCGGAGTACGCCGAGTACGCCCGGCTGCTGCGCGAGCTGTCGGCCAAGTCCGATGAAGCCGCCGTGCGCGAAAAGCTGGCCGAGAAGCGGGACTTGCTCCATCCGCCCTCCGACCGGGACGCGCTCAAGCGCTTGGAGGAGCTGCAAAAACGCTACGCGGCGCTCATTGCCCCGCCGCCTCCCGAGCGCAACGGCTACTGGGAGGATTTGGCCGCGCGCGACGCCTCCCTGAAATCCCTGTCTCATCGGCTGCAGGACTACGTCGAGGGCCGTTCGGCCGCGGCCCCAGGCGGCCCCGCTTCCGTGCTCGACGGCGAAACGCGCGACACCATCATGACCTTGATCACCGAGATCAAGGCGCTGCGCCTGGAGGCGCAGGCCGAGCTGGCCCAAAGGGACGCGACCTCCTCGCTTCTTTCTTCGGTCAACAAGACCCGCAATCGCGCGCTCATGGAGCGCCGAGACGGCACCGACATGCGCCGCATCCGCACCGACATGGCCAAGCTCGCGGTCGTCATGGACCTGGCCTTGGCGCTCAACGAGATCGGCGCCGCGCAGACCGCCCTGCAGCAGATGATGAGCCTGGTGGAGGCCAAACGCGCGAAAATCACCGCCTCGCGCGCCCAGAATGTCCAGAATCAAGCGGCGGCCGACGCCAGCGCGGCCAACGTCGGGGGCTGGCGCGAACAGGTCAACAAGGACATCGTCGCCGACGACGGCACGGCCAAGGACCTGGCGGAGTCCCAGGCCAAGGCCGGGATGGCCAGCGAACGCGTCAAAGCGTTCCAGAGGGACATGCGCGCCTTCATCGACGAGGTCAACGCCGCCGATCGCGGCGCGAGCGCGGACGCCGCCGCGGAGTATCAGCGCCTGATCGACGTGGTGCTGCCCCAAGTCAAGGAGTGGCGCACGAACGGCGGCAATCCCAACGACGTCGACGCATTCTCTCTCAAGAAGTTCAAGGAAAGGCTCGTTGAGGTCGACGACAATATCAAGAAAGCCCAGGACGGCCTGTCGCGTTTGCCGACGGTGCCCGTCGAATATGCGGGCACTCTCGTCACATTAATTCCGGGACCCGAGGTCACGGTCCACAACCCCACCCCCGAACAGGTGTTGCAGATACTCGCCGACCGCCGCGTTCATTGGCAGGCCAAACGCGCGGAAATCGCCGATGACCTCAAGTCGGTCAAGCGCATGCTCGACTCCGGCAATACGAAGTCCGTCAACGACGATTTCGGCGAGCCTCACCCCGAATCCCTGCCGAATTGGCGTGCCGAATCCGAACGTGAATTAGCCGGGTCGCAGGCCGCCGCGCGTCAATTCATCGGTCAACTCGACGCTCTGACCCAGAACGTCAATCGGACGACCGGCTCTTCCATCCCGACGCTGGGGGGGTTGGCGCTCAAGGATCTTCAAGACGCGCTCAAAACCTTCGGAGACAAGCTCAGGGCGGTTCGATTTTCAGATGATGAAAGCCTGGCGACGACCGCGGCTCAAATGGACTTGATCGGCGCGGCCAAGCTCGTGCCGTACGCGGCGCGAGAGGTTGTGCGCTGGTCAAAGGCGGACGCGACGATCACCGCCATCGATGACGCCTTGCACAATGTCTTGCCCAAGGCGCAGGAGGGACTGACCGGGGTTGTCAGCCTGCTCGATTCCGTTTTGGCCGATGTGAGCGTCGATGAGGCCTGGGTTAGAACCGGAGCCGGGGGCGGACAGGCTTTGATCGACCGGAAAACCAGCCTGTTGCGCGACAAGGTCCTGCCCGGCCTTCAAGGGGCCCGCTCCATGCTCGCCGAGACGCTCATTCCCTACCAGGAGAAGTCGATCGCGCAAGTCACCGGGACCGACACCGACTACTTCAAGCTTTACGACGCCAAGAGAACCTTGATCATCGAGGCCACCAAGCTTTATCACCGCACGCTGCCCCAGGCCCTGGCCACCTTCGGAGCGCCCGAGGGCGACCAGGGGGCGGCCGCCGCAAACATCGCCAAGTGGCGCCAGCGCCTGGAAAAGAATCTCGTCGGCTACGATGACGCCTCGGGCCATCACAAGGGACTCAACGAATATCGAGTCGAGGTGGCCAACCGCAAGGATCCCAACTTCACCGGATCCGAGACCCTCTACGACGAGGTCCAGCCCTTCAGCCTGCCGCGCAAAATATCCCAATACTCCGACGAGTTCTCCCGCCGCGCCGCGGAGATCAACGCCGCGCATGCCTCGATCAACGAGATTTTGGCCAAAATCGAATCGCACTCCCAAGGCAAAATCGATTTGTCCGCGTACCGCCTGCCCACCGGGGTGAACGCCGACGCCTCCGGAAAGGCTCGAATCCAGGCTTTGGTCGACGCGAAAACCCTTCCCAATCTCGGCGACCGGCTCAAGGCCATCGCCGACGAGGCCCTGGCGGCCGGAAGTCCCAATCTCTCGGTCGCCAGCACCTCCGACGGCACGGTGCCAGTCGGCACCCAGCCGCCGATCGCGATTTCCGCCAACCAGGCGATCGCCCTGCTCTCGCGCGACACGGCCGTGCGCTTGGCTCCCGCCGCCGGCACCCCGTCTCAAAGCGCGACGTTGGCCGTGGCCCGGTTTCTTTACTCCCACGCGGTCGTCGACGCCGCGACGGACGCCCTGAACAACCAGATTCCCGCCGCCGAGCGCTTCATCGGCCGCATGTCGCAGGCGCTGGGAGACGCCATCGCCGATATTCCTCACGACGAGTCCTACTCCGCCTCCGGCGGCTCCAGCGAGACCGCCGACCAGGTGTATGCGCGCAAGGTCCGGGTGTTCTCCAGCCTGGACGCGGTCCTGACCGAAGGCGTCGAGTTTTTTAAAGTCAAGCAGCAGTGGAATCGCGACAAGTTCAAGACCCTCGACCGGGTGGAAACGCTTTTCAAGTCCCTGCATGACATCTCCGTCGGCGGCCAAAAAGCCAACGACGGCGAGGAGAAGGCGGTCGACACCATGCTGAGCTCGCTGCGCAAGGTCAGCGACGAGCTCGAGACCAAGCGCCAGAGAATCTCCTCGTGGATGAGCCAGCTCAACCCGCGGGAAAAAAGCGCTCTGAGCAACGTCAGCGAGGACATCTCCAAAATCATGACCAAGACGCGCGCGGTCCTGGATGCGAACATCGACTGGCACGCCTTGGAAGAGCAGCTGGGCCGTTCAGGAGAGATCCTCCGCTCGAAATACGCCGAGATCGACGAGAAGCAGACCGCCTTGTCGGCCGTGCTGGCCAAACCCGGGCTGCAGGGCCGTCTGCCCGCCGAGCTCGCGCGCGAGATCGAGTCCCTTCGTCTGGGACGTTCGGGCTGGGCGACCGGAGGCCAAGGCGAGGCGTCGAGCCTCGTCATCCGCAAGTCCAACCTCGACGCGTTCATCGACGCGACGCTCGGCCTGGTGTTCAAGGACGTGCAAAGCGCGGCTCAAAGCATCTCGGCGATCAAGGCCGAGCTCTTGAAGAATCCTCAAGGGCTGCAGTCGTTGATCCCGCACTCGAAAGTCTTGGATTTCGGGGATAACGCCGACGGTTTCTACCTGGTCTATCAATCTTGGCTGGCCGTGCCGCACGGTTTGGAGACGGGGTCATGGGTCACGTTGGGAAATCTCGGCCGCATCCTGGGCAGCAACGTCAGCGTCACGGGCTATCAGTTGGCCAGCCCGCCCAGCAAGGACGGCAGGAACGCACCCTTCGGCGACAAAGGGGTCGGGATCGATATCGAAAGCGTCCAAGGCGAGAACTGGGTCAATTATCTCAATGTCAACATGCATCGCTTCACCACGGACATCCCCGGAGACACGTCGATCGAGGCGGGCTTGGGCAAGAGCCGTCTGATGATATTCGACGATTTCGCCATGATGCTGCTCGACGATACCCTGTACGTGGGCCTGGCGGGTTTCGTCGACGGCGCGCTTTTCGATCCCATGAACAAGCAGCTCTACTACGGAGGGAACGTCAAAACCTCGGTGAAAATGACCCCGGTGGTGCGGCTGGACGCCGAACAGCGCGTGCTGTTCGCCAAGGATCCTCGGCGCTTCCTCCAGGAGCTCAATCTCGATTTCACGGGTTATGACCCGACGCTCAACCGCAACTTCCGCATCGAGGCCGGCGGCGACAACAAGAATTATTTCTACAGCAAGATCGGTCCCCAGTTCGACCTGAACCGGCTCATGAACCCCGAAGGAGGCGGCGACACCTTCACCCTCGACATGTACTACACGAAAACGGGGGGGACCGACGACATCGCCCAGCAGACGGGCGGGGTGAGCATCCTCAAGGCCTTCTCGATCAAAAACGACCAGGGCCGCACTTGGATGAAAATCGACAATCGCTTGACGGCCGAAAAGGGCGTGAAGATGGATGAAATCGGCGACCGTCTGTCGGTGTCCTTGCCCGACTGGGGCTTGGCCATCAGCGGGGAAGGCCGGCTCATCGGGAGCGCCGGGACGTATGCCGCTCAAATATCCAAGCAGTTCGGGGATCGCACGAGGGTGGACCTCAGCTACGGTTCGCCCTACATCGGCTTGAATAAGCGGCTGTCCTTGACGATGAACACGGCGTTCACCGTCGAGGAGCTCTGGCGCAAGGTGGTCGACAACTCCGCCGAGAACCTGCGCGGCGGGGAGGTCTTGAAAGAGTTCCAGGGCGATCTCGACAGGTTCTTCCGGGAGGAGGCGTCGGGCGATTCGCGCACGGCTGCGGAACTGCAGCGCGTCTTCGAACGCGATGTCGCGCGCCAGCTGATCACCCAGGACATCGGCCTGCTGCAGCGGGAGATCTCCGAATTGCGCAAGGCCGGGGCCATTTTGGGCAACACCCGGGTTCGAGGCATGGTCGGGTTCATCTCGAACCCTATCTCGGATCATACGACCGAGCGAGCCGTCGGCGGGGGCTTTACCACCGGGACTTACAGCGAGTTGCGCCTGACCAAGACGGAGAAGGATCTGATCGACTTGAAAATTCAGTCGCTGGTCGCCGAAGGCCTGCGTCTTCAGGAGCGGTTGCTGGCGATCACCAAACAATGGCAGTCCGCCGTCGTCGATGTCACCGAGGCCCAGTGGGCGCTCAAGATGGCCGATTTCACGGTCGGCAGCGCGCCGTCTCCGGCGGCGGCACGCGAGGCGCAGGTGCGCCGGTCCGACGCGCTCGCCGCCCTCAACCAGGCGGTGCTGCGCTACAACGCGGCGACCGGGCGTGATCCTCGCGCCGAGCCGCCTTTTTCCGACTTAAGCTCCGCCGACTTGCGCCAGACGCTGGGCAACGTCAATCGATTGATCGCCGCTCCCGACCGCTTGAAGACGATTTTGAGCGGTCTTGACGAGGCGGCGCTGCGCGAGGCTCTGGGCGAGAATCCCTTCAACGTGGTCGACTGGCTGCCCAGGATCGACCAGCTGAGCCTGGGCATCGGACTCCAGTTTCAGGATATGCTCGCCAACCAGGCGTTGATGCTGGGAGGATCCGTGCGCGTGCCGTTGTACGATCCCGCCTCGTCTCACACGGACGAAGCGTACCGCATCGAGAGCAAGGCCGTCATCGAGGAAATGGCCCAGATGTACGCCGAGCGCGCGCGCGCCGGCTCGGTCGCGGCCGAGCAGGCGCGGATTTGGGACGACAGCGCGCGGGTCGTGGAAGCGAAACTCCCCGCGGCCGCGGCGGCGTTGTCCGACGCGACCCGCGCTTACCGCAACGGCCTGATCGGTCCCGCGCGGCTGAAGGCCGCCTTCGACGCCTGGTCGTGGTATATGTCTTCGACGGTGTCGTCTCTGTCGCGCGCCGCGGTGCTGCACGCTCAAGCCGGCGTGGACGGGTCGCCCCGCTCCTCGGGGACGGATCAAGGCCCCTTGACGTTGACCTCCATTGAAGACGCCTTTAAGACGGCTTCGGCCAATTCCCACAGCCTCGCGGAGATCGCCCGACGCCAGGAAGCCGCCGAGGAGATGGCGCGCGCGGCCGATCAACGCATCAGGGCCTGGCTGAGCTTGAACGTGGGCCTGGGCATGACGGCCGGCGGCGTGGGCTGGCTGCCCTCTCTGGGGGTGACGGGAATTCCCGTGACGCCGATTTTCAGCTTCGAGCTGAAATCCGAGGAAATGCGGGAGCTGCAGGTCGCCCGGCACGACCAGCAGGCTCGCTACTACGAGGCTCTCAAGCAGCGAGTCGAGGCGGGGCTGGCCGTGCAATTCTATCAGAGCATGGTCGCGCTGCGCGCGGCGCAAGACCGCATGCGGGTCTTCGACGCTCAGCTGCTGCCGCGCCTGCAGGCGGAGGCGTCCTCGGCGGGGGCGGAGGGAGTCAAGCGTTTGGACGAAGCCCGGCTTCGGCGCCAGCAGGCGCATCTCGAGTACGCCCAAGCGAAAGGAACCCTCAATTTTCTTCTCGGCCGCCCCCCGGACGCTCCTCTCGATGTCGCGGTCGACGAGAACGCCGCCATGGCGTTTCTTTCACGCGTTCTCGCCGGCAAAGACCCCGTCGGCGCCCAGCGCGCCATTCTCGACGCGCGCGTCAAGACGGCCAAGGCCGTCGCCGAGATGATCGACAAGAACCATAAAATCGAGATGCTTCAGCTGGAGCCCGTGAGCCTGGTCGCGCGCGCTTTGGGCCGGGTGATCGGCATGATGTCGAATAATCCCGTCTACAACGAGGAACATGCGGCCATCGCGCAAATGCGGGTGGCGGGCACGGAGCGCGAGCGCGACGCCTACGACGGTCGGCGACGCGCGGAAGCCGCGCGACTGCGCATGGAGCTGGCCGCGGCGCGCGGGGAATTGGAAACGATCGGGTCCCTTCCCGCCGACGAGGCGCGCATCGAGACGAGCCGGCTGAGCGCGAGGATCTCCTCCCTGCAAGCCGGCTTGATGGCCCTGGGACTTGAGCCCGAAGGCGCCTTGGCCGCGAAGGCGGCCCTGCCCAAGAAATGGTCGCACCTCAAGCGTTTGCTGGTCGATTCCGAACAGGCCTTGACCACCCTGAACGTCGACGACGTCCGCGAGCCCATCGAGCTGGAGCGAGCCCATGTGCGCGCGGAAGCCTTCGCGCGCTATTACTACGCGCATCAGACCCTCGGCCACAAGCCGCTCAACGAATCATTCGGCGAGGGCTGGGCCGAACTGAGGCTGGCCGACCCGAGCAGCTCGCGCGAGGTCCGCCAGAAACTGGCCCAGCTGCGCACCGACAGCGTCTCGCGCCTCTACCGCGACGCGCTGCTGGGAGCCGAGGCGCGCGCGCACATTCTCGCCGCTCAGTTCGAGGGAGACGTGCGCCTGCTTCGCTTGATCGAGAGAAACGCCGCCGCGCTCGACGGCGCCCAGGCCTTGGAGGAATTCAACGGGGTGCGCCTCGCGCTCCACGCCCGCCTGGAGGAGGCCCGGCGCCAAATGGTGCTGCGTTTGGGCTCGCCGGCCGACACGCCGGTGGCGGACTTCATGGAATTGGTCGACGAGGATTCCGTTCCAGCCGACACTCCCCGCGATCTCGCCTCGCGCCTGATCTCCGACATTCGCGAGCGCCAGATTGACTCGATCCAGCGCACTCTGTTTTCGGCCGGCATTCCCGCCAGCTGGGGGAGCGAGGAGGGGCTCATCGATCAGATCAAGGCCGACAGGGTGGCCGAGCGCATGAGCTACAAGGGCTTTACGCCGGTGGTCGCCTTCGGCCTTTTCCGCGGGCGGCCCCTCATGGGCGCATTCTTGGAGGCTCCCGATCCGCGCGAGATTGAAACCGGCCTGGAGAAGCTGATGTCCGACGTTTTGCGCAAGGAATTGAAATCAAACGGACGCCTTCAGGAACTGTCCGTGCGGCTGCACTCGCTGATGCTGCGCGTAGAAGACGGAGCCAAGAGCCTGGAGGCCCGGGGACGCTTGATCGAGGCGGCGGAATCCGAGCTACGCTCGCGGACTGAATTGTCGGCGAAAGCCTCGCAGGACACTCTCGCCGCGCAAAAGGCTCTGATCGACGCCTGGAAGGACTTCATCGCGGCCATGACCAGCACCAAGGCCGATTTCATCGCCTTGGTCACCGAGCTCGAGGCGCTGGGCGAGAGCTCTTCGGGCGGCTTGCGGCCTTTCGTCATGCCCGATCGACCGGAGATGAGGGGCGCTCGCTCCGATCCCAAGGACGAATTGCTGGACTATTGGGCGCGGCGTTTCTCCGATCCGTCCTTCGAGAGCGCTCAAGACGAGCTGCTCGCGCGCATGGGTCCGGCCGTGACGGCGGAGCAGCGCGCACACGTGCGCGCCGCGGCCGCGGCCTATCGCAACGGGCTGCGCGACGCCGATTCCGTCCAAGGCAACGATTACACGGCACTCGAGCGTCTCGACTTGCTGACGCGCGTCGACATCGAAGGCAAGCGCCTGGCTCTTCGCGGCCGGCTCCTGGAGGTGCTGCGGGGCGTGGGCTTGCTCGATCCCGCGGCCAATCCGGCGGGAGGGCAGTTCTTGTCCTTTATGCGCGCCGATTTGAAGAGGGCGTCCGAAGCCTTCGCCTTGGAGCGGGGCGAGAAGGTCCGAATCGGCGCCGCGCTTGCGGAAACCTACTGGCGCGCGCGTGAACCCTCGCCCAAGGAAGCCGCATCGTTTAGGAAGCTCGCCGGACTTGACGTCGAGCTCGAAGGCGCCCGCGACGAGCTGCTGGCCAGTTACTTGAGCGAAGGCGGAGCCGGCGCCAAGAATTTCTTGATGAAAAACATCAAGCTCGACGCCTATTTGAAGGCCGAAGAGGCTTTCGACGCGGCGCTGGCGTCGATGCTCGACGAGGGGCCGTCGACCCAAGGGCTGCGCGCCTTGGAGGGACTCTACGACGTGCGCGGCGTTCTCGACCGCGCCGCGGCGCGCGCGCGTCACGGGCGGGGGTTGGCCGCTCTCGACGCCTTGATCATGCTGGAGAGCTCGCGACTGCGCGCGGCGCGCTGGACCGCCCAGACCCCGGCGCGCATCGATCCGATCGCCGAGTCGCTGCGCTTCCTCAAGGAGACGCGCTCGCGGTGGGTCGAGGGAAAAACCGACCTGGAGCCCGTCTACGCCGTGGTTCGCCTCGACGAGCGAGGCCGGCGCACGTGGTCGGTCGCGCAATGGCTGAGCGCCGAGGAATTCACCCGTCTGGCCAGGTCGGGAGAGAAGGATCCCTCCGCCGCCGGCGCGATCGTGCGGCGCGCAGCGGGATGGTTTATCGACCGCCCGGCTTCCGCTGGAGACACGGGACGCTATGAAGTGGTCGGGGGCATCGATGCGGCCGACGCCGCGCGCGATTCGGCTCACACGGGTTTCGCCGACAATCGCGTCGTGGCGGCCATGCATAGGGCGATGGAGTCCTTCGACTTCGTCGCGCCGGGCGAGCTGGGCAAGGAGGCCGTGGGCTATCCATTCGCGCAGATCTTCGGACCCGGCGGGCGCCACTCCGAGGGCAAGGTGTTTTTCTTCGAATCTCCCGTCGCGGGAAAACCGGCCAACGCCCTTCATCCGCTGGCCGCCTTGTCCTTGCCTCCTGAGAGCGTCGTCATGATGCTCTATCTTAAGGACGACGCTCCGAGCCGCGAATCGTTCCCGACGCTTAGGAGCCTGGAGTCGTCCGCGCAGGCCGGGGACTTCCAAACGCTGACCCTCTCGCCGCGCGGGGCCGCGACTTTGCAACGCGCCGTCCGGGATTTGAAGGCGGCCGAGCTGCGGCGCGGCTGGATCGAAGTCAAGCTCAATAGCTTCGGCTTTGCCCTCGATGAGACGGGAGAGCCCGTCCAGCTGTATCGCTCGCAGGACGATTTCAACGCGCAGTGGAAGGCGTTCGACAACGCCGGAGGCGATCTGGAGGCCGCGCGCCGCGACCTTGTGAAAGCCAAGCTCGAGGACGAGGCCCGAAAGGCGGAGACGGCCAAGGCCAAGTCCGCGGTCGATGGACTGGCGTTGTCTTATCAAGCCGCCCAGGGCGGGCTGCGCGAGAGCCTGCGTCAGTCGATGCGCGGCGGGGAGCTCGAGGAGGGCTCGGACGCGTTCAACGCGGAGCTGGAGCGCCGCGTCGCCGAGCCGAGGTTCAGCCGATTGCCCGACGTCCAGGACGCCGAGCTGGCCAAGACGATCAAACAGCGCCATCGGGACTACCGCAAGGAGTTCGAGCGCATGGGCGAAGCCTCGAAAGTCCACAATGAGGCGATGAGCGATGCCAAGTTGGCGGCCGCCCGGGTCGTCAACTCCGCGCGGGCGGTCACCGAGGCCGAGAAGATGCTCGCCGACAGCGCGGTGCTGTCCCTGCACCGCACCGAGGATTTGACGTTGGGTCTAGACGCCGCCGACAAAGCGGTCAGCGTCGACGCGCCGGTGGCGCGCCCCTCCGAGAAGACCAAATCCGGACCGCGGCTGAGGATCGGGGAGGGGACCGAGGTCAAAACATTCAAGGGGCGCCTGCTGGCCGCGATCGTCGACGCGGACGGCGCGCTTGTGCGCGCGTATCGCGACAAAGATGAGATCGAGGCGGACTTCAAGAACTGGAGCCTGGTGTCGCTGCAGGCGGGAGGCGACGTCGAGTCCTCCCAAGACGGGAAGGCCTTGACCAAGGTTCGCTTCAGTCATTACGAAACGAAGGTGGGTCAACGGTCTTTGCCCGTGTTGATCGGCCTGCCCACCCTGATCGATCGTGTCGAAGGCGCTCAGTCCGCTCAATGGAAAGCCGAACGCTGGGCGTATCTCCCCTTCAATTGGGTCAACCTTCCTCTGGAAATCCCGCGCGCCATCACGGGCATCCCGGCCGAGTTCGCCGGCCGGGACCCGATGAACAGCCATTACTTGGGGCGGGCGCACATGTACAAGTCCGAAGGGGGATCCACCGAGAGGCACGGCCTGGCCCGCACGGTCTTGGGAATGATGGATATTCTCAATCTGATGCCCGACCCCGTCCAGCGGTTTTTCGATCCCAGCCAGTTCCCCGACAAGGTTCGCGTGGACTCGGCCCTGCGTCCCGACGAGGGCCTGTGGAGCAAGACCCTGACCAACGAGGACGAGTTGGCCGCCCCGCGCACGTATCACCTCGGGGCGCGGTATTTGCAGCGCGAGGCCGTCCACGCCGCGGAAAACGTGGAGGCGGTACGGCTGCGCACGTTGGCCCGTTTCCAGGGCGGCGTCGAGGAGTTGACGTTGGAGACCCGCCGCGGGCGCGGCGGCTGGTATCAATCATCGTTCCGGGGCGTGGAGCTCGGGCCCCGCGCCGTTTCCGAGCGGGTGGCCGATCCGGTGATCGGTTCGTCGCGGCTCTCAGAGGGAGGCGGCCCGGAGGGCCGGGAAGGAGACGTCGTGACCTCTCAAACTCCCGGGAGCCTGTTCGTCGATCGCATCGAGCGGCGTGTGCGCGTTCGCCCGGGAGCCCAGGCGTATGAGGGACAAAGCCGAGTTCTCGAGGGGTATGGGGATCGCGTCGCCAGTCGCGGCGCCGAGGTCGAGGCCGGTCGCGCTTCCCTTGAGAGCGCGTTGGCGGCGGCCGAAAACGAGCGGGACGCCGCCGTCGACGAACGCGCGGACGCGCGCTCGCGCAGGGCGTCCGTGCTTCGCGATTGGCACGCGATGGTCGAGCGCATCGCGACGCAATCCGAGATCGAGCGCCAAATCGCGGCTTTGACCGCGCAACTCGGGGAGCTCAGGGACCGAATCTCGTTTTGGGAGCGCTATGAGCGTCTTCTTGAGGACGCTCGCCGCCCCCCCCCGACCGACCCGACCGATCCCGTCAGGCCTTTGCCTCCCATCGGGCCTAACCCCATGTTCTGGGTTTGGGCGTTCGCTCTTTTCTTATTCGCGTCCGTGATCGCGGGAGTGCGCCGCCTCTACAGAAAATTTAGTACACTCCGGCCATGATGGCAGTCGTCTGTTCGGCGTTGTACGCGGTCGTCGCGCCGGCCTTCGCGGGCGTCATAGCGCCCGTGAAGATGACGGTGCCCGAGGTCCGGCCCGCGCCGGCCGCGTCATGGAATTCCGGTTCAACATCGCGTCTCCATATCCCGTTCGAAAGGCTGGATCTTCGAGGGACTTTGCCGTTGCTTCCGACACCGGCTCCGGGCCTGACCGGAGGGCGTTTGAATTTCGCCCCTCCTCAGACCGGGAGGGGAGCGGCGTCCTCCGTGGCGGCCGATCTTCACGCCAAACCCGCGACGATCGGGCGTCCCGCGCGCCGGGATTTGAAGGTGCCCGCCCGGCCGGCGCCCGGAACGCGCGCGCTGTCCATTGCTGACGTCGAGCGCCTCGGCGAGACTGATCCAGTGGACTGGCCGGCGTCCTCCCCGCGCGCCGGGACCGAACTCGGCTCCCTCTCCCCCGAGGCGGCGGCCGACGACGGTCGGCGACGATTCGATTTATCCGCCCGGGTCGCGGGCGGGGCTCTCACGCGCGAAATCCAGGGCTCGACCAGTCGCATTGCCGACGCGCCGGCGCCGGCGTCCTCTCGACCTTCGTTGGCGGAGGGGGGGGGCGGGGTTTCTCGTCGCGGCGCGGTGTCGATGGCCGAACGCGTTCTCGAGGCCGCACCGGCGCTGGCGGTCCCGGCGCCCGATGACGGGATTTCCGTGCCCGGAGTCGATGGCGGCCCGCGGCTGGAGTCCGAGCCATCCGAAATGCGCGATGCCGTCGCGGCCGTGCCCATGTCCATGCCTCAGGCCGCCGCTCTTGCCGGCGCGGCTCCGGGCGCTTCGCGGCCGTTCATGTTGGGGCTGACCAGGGAAGGCTTGAGCGTGCGCGTGCGTTCAGCGCTGGACGCGGTTCTCGGCCCCGCCTCGTCCAAGGCGAATTTCGAGCCCGTGCTCCAGGAGGATCGTCCGTTACGGGTGATCGCGGATGGGGGCCCGACGGCTTGGCTGGAGCGAGGGGCGCTTTTCGAAGCCGTGTCCGTCGCCGACGCCCATGCCGCGTGGGGGGGCGCCGTTGTGAGCGCGGCTCATGCGGGCGTCGTGGCCAGCCCTTTCGAGCCGTTCTCGGCGCCCGCTGACTTCCGGTTGTGGTGGATGTGGGCCGCCGCCCTGCCCCTGCTTCTCGCGGTTCTGCGCAGCGGTTTCTAGCCGGGCATTGACACCGTTGGGCCTGCGACCTATCCTCCATGGAGCTTCATGGATTGGCTGCGCTCGGGGTTATTTCGTCACGTTGCGACGGTCATGGGGGCGTTGGCCCTTATTCCCGTTTTATTCCTGTCGTGGCGAATTCTGCAGTCCAATAAAGCCGCCGTTCAAGGCGCGGTTCTGGAGCTGCACGTCAAGCTCGCGGAAAAGACCGCCGTTCAGGTGACCGATTGGATCGACTCGGTCGACCAGCGGGTCAAAATAGCGATCGTCGGGTTGAAGGCCCGCATGGATTGGGGCGATAAGAAGGAGCTGACGAGGTCTCTGGTCGAGGCCGGCTCGGGAGTGGCGTCGGTGGCGCTGCTGCGCGAAAACGGAGGAACGGTTCTCGAGGCGTTTAGCCCGGTCTTGCAGGAGGCTTCAGCCGCTCTCGACGCAGACGCCGCGCGCGCGTCCTTGCGCCGCGCCGTCCGCGGCGGCGCCGGAGTCGAGTTGCTGCGCGGACCGGCCGGGCCGATGTTGGTTTTGTACCGCCCGATCCAGGCCGGGGTTTACGCGCGAGTGGTCGTTCCTTTGAGCGCTTTGGCCGAGCGCGTCGCGGCCGAGCGCGTCGGCGGCACGGGGTTCACGGTTCTTGTCGACGCTCAGGGTCGCGCGCTGGCCTTGCCCGAGGGGCGTCCCTTGACCGGATTGGAACAATGGACAATCACCCGCGCGGCTCTCTCTTCGGGGGGCAGCGTCGGCTCGAGCGAATTCGTCGACCCGGAAGGGGTGTCTCGGGTGGGCGCTTACGCTCCGGTTCCGGTGCTTGGCGGCGCGGTGCTGGTGCTCCAGGCGCGCGAGGAGGCCTACCTGGCCTCCGATGAGGCCCGCCGGGCGGCGGGGTGGGCGGTGCTGTTCACCCTGTTGGCCTCGTTGCTCGCCGCGTTTTTGCTTGCGCGCACGATGACCGCGCCTTTGTTGGCGCTGACGCATGCGGCCGAATCCGTGGCGCGGGGGGACTTTCTCGTCAACGTGGATTTGAACACCGGCGATGAACTGCAGAACCTGGCGGAGACCTTCAACACGATGACCGCGCGGCTGCGCTCGTATTCCGTTCTTCAGGTCGATCGCTTGATCGCCGAGCAGCGCAAGACCGAGGCTATCATGTTCTCCATCAACGAGGGCATCGTCTTGACCGATCGCGAGGGCCGCGTTCAGCTCGTCAACCGTCAAGCGCGGGAACTGTTCGGCCTGAGTCCCGAGGCGGATATCGAGGGCAAAGTCATCACCGATGCGTTGCCCTCCGGGCCTCTGCGCGAGGCCGTACTCGTCCTAGGGCGGGAGGCGGGAGCCGCCTTCAAGGAAGTGGAGATCACCGGGGCCAAGGCCCACCGCACGCTTCGGGTGTCCTCGAGCGTGGTCGTGACCCCGGGACGCGCCACCGAATTGGGCGTCGTGCTCGCTCTTCGCGACGTGACTTTGGAGCGCGAGCTTGAGAAGATGAAAGACGATTTCCTTCATTACATCACCCACGATCTGCGCAATCCTCTGGGTTCGGCGATGGGTTTTCTCGAGGTTCTCCTCAAGGGGACGGCGGGCGTGCTCAATTCCGAGCAATACTCCATCGTGGCGTCCGTGCGGCGCTCGACAAGCCGCCTCATGAGCATGATCAACAACATTCTCGACATCGCCAAAATGGAGGCCGGCCGCGCTCATTTGAATTTAAAAGACGTCTCGGTCGCCGGCATCGCGGGGCGGGCCATCGATATTCTCGAGCAGTTGGCCAAGGCGAAAAAGATTTCCGTGAATTTGGCCGCGGTCGAGGAATTCACCGTGGCGTGCGACCCGGATATGATCGAGCGGGCCTTCACCAATCTCGTGGGCAACGCGATCAAGTTCACGCCCGAGGAAGGCGTCATCACGGTGTCTGTCACCGATGACGGGGACTCATTGCGCTGCTGCGTCGCCGACAACGGCGATGGGATCGCGCCCGAGCATCTGGCCCGGGTGTTCGAGAAGTTCGAGCAAGTTCCGGGTCAACGCGGCGGCGGCACGGGGCTGGGTTTGACCATCACGCGCTACTTCGTCGAGGCCCACCTGGGGCGCATTTGGGTTGAATCCGAGCTGGGGCATGGAGCGAGATTTTTCTTCACGATTCGCAAGGGGCTCTCGGTCAGCCCCGATGGGGCCGTCGTCGCGGGGGCGGTGAGGGCATGAAAACGGGTCTCTTACTGCTGTTGTTGGGCGCGGCCCGGATTTCGCAAGCCGCCGCGTCCGGCGGCGAGACGCAGTTTCAAGCCGTCGTCGTTCGTCCGGGCGATACATTATGGGCGATCTCCAAACGCTATTTGAAGGATCCCGCGCGTTGGGATGAGATCCTCAAGTACAACCGGCTTGCGACCCAGGATCCGACGGTGGCTTTGCCGGGGATGACCCTGCGCGTGCCTGTCCGCCTCATCAAGACGCAGCTGCGCGCGGCCCATCTGGTCTATTCGGTCAACCGCGTTCTCTTCAGAAGGATTGAAACCCCCGACTGGAAGGCGGGGCGCTTGCACATGGAGCTTTTCCAGGGCGACTCTCTGAGAACGCTGGAGGAGTCTCGGGCGCGCGTCAAACTTCTCGACCAAGAGCTGCTGAGCCTCGAGCCCAATTCCATGGCCATCATCAAGCCGCTCGAAAAAGACGGGGATTTGGAGCTGCGCTCAGGCTCCGTTTTCGCCGGCCGAGCGCGCGTGGTGACGGCCTCCGCCCTGGTCACGCCTCGGACTCGCGACACGCGCTATGCCGCCACCATCGAGCCGGATTTGACGACGCGCGTCGACGTCTATAAAGGATCGGCCCAGGTGGACGCCCAGGGCAGCCGCGTCGAGGTGCCGGCGGGCATGAGCACCCGGGTGCAGCCGGGCTTGGCCCCCGAGCTTCCCAAGGCGATCGCCGATCTGCCGGCCGTGGAAAATAGAGCCTTTGAATACGCCTCGGCCGTCAAGGTGGGCGGGGGAGCGGCTCCGGACCCTCTCGGTCCCGCGCCCGGATCCGCCGACGCACAGGCCGACGTGAGGGGATTGCGCGCGGACTTGGAGACCTTGCGCGTCGGTTTGCCGATCATGGGCTACCGCGTTCAGGGCGCTGTCGACCGCAACTTCAAGGAGGTCGTCTACGACAAGAGATACGAACCCGATGAACGCATGCGGCTGGCAGAGTCGGGCTTGAAGCCTGGGGCCTACTGGTGGCGCATCGCGATGATCGACCTTTTGGGAACGGAGGGGCGTTTTTCGGAACCTCGACGCTACACCATCGGCATTCGATACGATCAATCCAGCGAAGACGTCGATTTAAAGAAAGCCGTGGTCATCACCTCTCCGGCCGAGGATGCCGTCGTTCGGACCGATACGGTGCGCGTCACCGGCCTATTGCGGGACGATCGCCTGATACTCAGCGTGTCGGGCAAGCCGGTGCGTTCGGATGAGGACGGGAACTTTTCCGTTGTGGTTCCCCTGGCCGCCGGAGTCAACGAAATCCGCGTCATTGTCGCCGACAACAAGGGCAATCAGACCCAGATTTCCCGTCGCGTGACCCGTTCTCGCTAAGGCTCCAGACGAGAGGCGGACACGCGCGAGGCGGTCCGCGTCAAGACCGCCGTCTGGACGTCTTTAGGGGCCAGCAAGCCCAGGAGAATCGTTCCATTGGGCGCGACGAGAGGAGCGCTGGGGCGGCGGTTGGGGCGGGCGGGGTCCTCGGCGAAGGCGACGATGGCCCAACCCCAGCGCGCGGGGTTGCCGCGCATGGCCGAGCGCGGGACCGTCACCGTGACTTCGGGGCGCCCGGAAGACCAGACGGCTTGAGGGGCGGCGATCTCCTCGGGGTCTCCTCCGACGCGAGCGCGGTAAAGCCAAGCCTGCGCGCCGGCGATCGAGAGCACCAGTTCCCAGGCGTCGCGAGCGGGGACGATGGCGCCGCGTCCTTCCAGCAGAGGCACGCTTCCCGCGCCGAGAACATGGTTGATGTCCATGTAGATTTCATACACGGGACGGGGAACAGAAGTCGAAGCGCGCGTCGTGCCCAAGATCAGCTTGACGGACGCGTCGTCCCACTCCGCGCGAAGGCTCTGGATGCGCCAGGGATCGGCCGCCGCCCCCCCGTCGATAAAAGGGGCCGTCGACGCCGCAACGGGGGCGCTGGAGAGGACGGGTGCTAGAGCCAAGGTTCCGGCGGGTCCGCGCAACTCGATCCAGGAGGGGCCCGCGGCGATCTTGACTCCGGTCGGCCCGTCTCCAGATGAGCCGGAAGCGCTCGCGTCATTGGGGCCGTAGAGCGACTCCGGCGCTGACTGTTTTAAGCGTTTGTAGAGGGCTAGAATGGGCGCGCGCAGCTCTTGCCTGTACGCCTGCGCGTTGGCGCGGTAATGGCGGGACGCCTGGGCCTTGCGCAGAAATTCGACGGCGGCATCGAGCGTTTTTAATTCGGCGGCTCCGGAGTTCTGATAGCGGTCGATCGCGGCGGCGGCCGCGCCGTAAACGTCCCAGGCCGCTTTGCCCTCGGGCGTGCTCGGAGAGTTCGCGACGTTCGGGTCCCAAGGGGGCCAAAGAGCGATTTCTGAGGCCTCGCGGCGAGGTTCGCCCTTCGTGCGCGCGATGTCGCTGACGGAGGCCCAGCCGCTGTCGGGGTGAGCCGCGGCGAATTGGGCGTTGAGTTCGGTCACGAACACCGAAGTCGTCGAGGAGCTCTCATCATAAACGCAGGCTCCCGGAGCCGCCCAGGCCTCCGAGGCATTTTGCGGCAGCGATCGCGTCGGAACCAGCAGGGATTTTCCCGCCGCGACCCAAATCGCGTCGTTGGAAGCGTAGGGGCCGGCGAGCACCCAGGTCGCCCCCGTCGCTCCGATTCGGGCCGTCAGCGACGGGTCCAAGGCGCCGGAGCCGACGACGAGTCCGGGCGCAGGAGCGCCCAGCCTTTGCTTGAGGCCCTCCCGGGCTTCCACGGCCCGATCCAAGACGTCCTGAGGACGCGGCGCAACGGGGTGGGAGGCGACCCAGGTCAGAATCGGATCACCGGGTATGCGGGCGGCGACGTCGATTCGGCCTTGGCGGATCCAGGGATCGAGAATCGATCGGGCCGAATCGGACGCCATGTCGGGCGTCAAGGCGAGGGTGAGCTTGAGAGAGGGGCGGGCGCGCAGCAACGTGTCGACCTCGGCCCAGCTCGAGAACGTTTCCGGAGGAATCCAGACCAGAGCCGTCGGCAGGGACTGCGCGATGGAAAGGGTTCCCGCGCCCACAAGAGCGGCGCAGAGGCAGGCCGCGCGGAAGAACTTTTTCATTTGACCATCCTCACCATGACGCGGCGGCCCTGGAAACCGTTTTCCGTCTCCACGGTTTCATCGATGCGCGGCTCGCCGTCGACGATAAACAGGTATTTATGCCGGCCTTCCGGAATGGGAATGACCACGCTCCACGTCCCGCCGGCGGCCGGCGACATTTTGAGGAGACCTCTTTTCCACGCGTTGAAATCTCCGACCAATTCGACGGATTTGGCTTTCGGGCCATGCCAGCGGAATTCAACGGGGCGCAGCACGGGCTCGTCGAAATTCCGGCCGGTCTCGTGCGGCGTGGAGCTGGTGATCGTGCTTTTCAAGGGCGGCGGGTGCCAGCCGTTGAGAAAAATCCGGTAGGCGTTGAGGCTGGAAAAGAGATCGATGGAGGGGATGCTGACCAAGGTCATGACCGTCGCGACCGTCGCCCAAAACGTCCAGCGATTACGCCAATTCATGGGCGGATTCTATCATTTGACGGAGGTGTGAATTTATGTAGAATCGGCTCATGAACACCAAGATAACACCGAAACCCCTGCCGCCTGTCAAAGTCCCCGAACACGTGGAAGCTCACGAGGCCAATCCGTGGCATCAGGCCATGGAGCAGCTCGATCGCGCCGGCAAGGCGATGAAGTTGGAACCCTTCGCGCTGGAGCGGCTGCGTCACTGCAAGAGAATTTTGACGGTTTCGGTTCCGGTGAAGATGGACGACGG
>ERZ1292633.1555-Hain-H41-02um-R1-1555-length-24624-cov-5_pt1 | contig 24624 bp, 22 predicted proteins | sample MGYA00564406_ERZ1292633 | MGnify/ENA primary metagenome ERZ1292633 (study PRJEB36523, sample SAMEA6512639) | groundwater metagenome | collected 2019-01-08 | study: AquaDiva: Metagenomics assemblies of 32 groundwater samples | reverse complement strand
ATAGGTTCATCACTTTTTAGCATAACTGATGGTAAAATCAATTCATCCCCTAAATCTTTTTCTAATAACTGTTTTATAATGTCTTCTGCGGTAATAAGACCTGTTACGGTTATTCCTTTTCCAAAAAACTCATTTTTTATAGCTACAAGGTTAACTTCAAGATTTTCTATTTTATTCATCGTTGCTACTGGTTCTTGTAAATATTTTTCTGCTATTTCACCACAAATAACTGTTACTTTTCTCTTTTTTGAAAGCTTTTCTGGTAGATTTTTTTTATTTTTATCAAAAATATGATAAAAAAATCTTGTTGTTCCAACACCATCTTCTGTATATTTAAAACCAGAATAATGTGAAGAAGGAGGAAGTTTTTTTTCTGATAAATAATAAAATTCATCGCCCAAATAAACTATTGGTTCTCCATACTCTTTTTTAAATTTATCTTGCCATTTTTTTACTTGATCTATTGTTTCTATAGATAATTCCTTATTCCATGGTTTCAAATAATTCAAACTTTTTCTATATTGAGTCAATCCAGCTGGAACAATAGCAATACCTTTCATATATGGATAAAGTTTAACTAAATCTTGAATAGTTTTATCTAAATGCTCTTTATCATTATATCCATAACATAAAACAACTTGGCAATGAAAAGAGATATCATGCTTAATTAGTTTTTTTAAATTTTTTAAAATTTCACCTGATTTTTTATGCCTAACCATTTTTTCTCTTATTTTAGGTTCAGTTGCATGAACTGAGATATAAAGAGGGCTAAGATTTAGTTTATATATTCTTTTCCATTCATGAGGTTTTAAATTTGTTAAGGTTATAAAATTACCATCAGAAAAAGAAAAACGATAATCATCATCCATTACATATAAAGATTTTCTCATTCCTTTTGGTTGTTGATGAATAAAACAAAAAACACAAGCATTATCACATTGAGTTATTTCTGGAGGTAAAATAGATATTCCAAGCGGTTTATTGTATTCTCTTTCAATTTCTAACTTAAAGAATGAACCATCTTTTTTTTCTATATCAATCTCTAGAAACTCTTCTGAACTTAAAAAAGAAAAATCAATTTGATCGTTTATTTCTTTTCCATTTATTTTATTTATTTTATCGCCATTTTTTAGCCCAGATTTTTCAGCCTGACTATTTTCTTCTATTTTTACTAATAAACCCATTTTTTTTTACCTGAAATATGTTACCTATTTATTATACTATGGTGAGTAAAAAAAACTGAATTATGAATTATGAATAAGTGATTTTCTTTAGAAAAAAATAAACTATTTATATTTTAAGTTTGTATTTAAAAAAATAAAATGATACTATTTTAAATTAACCAATTATATTTAAACTTAAAAAATATGACAAAAAAAGATTTATCAAGAAGAAGTTTTTTACAATATTCAGCACAATCTATTTTATCTTTGGGTCTTATAAACTGTTCTTCAAATTATGTATTAGAACAACCAACTTTTTCTAATATATCTAGTGAAATGAAAGGTTCTAAAGGAAAAAAAATCGCAATAATTGGAGCAGGAATGTCTGGAATATCAGCTGCGTATCAATTAAAAAAAGAAGGTTTTGACGTAACCATATTTGAAGGAAGAGATAGATTAGGTGGAAGAGTTTTTTCAAAACCTACTTCTGATGCTGGAATTGCTGAAATTGGTGCTGGTTGGATACATGGAAATAAAGGAAATCCTCTTATTGATTTATGCGAAAAATTTGGTTTTGAACATGTAAACACTTATGAAAATGAAGAAATACCTTTGTTTGATTCAAAATCAGGGTGGATGAATAAAGGAAAAGTAGCAAATCTTAGAGCTGAATATGAAAAATATATAAAATATGCAACTGATATATCTGGAAGTAATTCATCTGTTGAAGACTTATTTTGGAAAAAAGCAGGGCAAACACCAAATAAAGAGATTTTAAAGCATATATTAAGAACTACTTTTACAGATGAATATGCAGCCGAAGCTAGTTTGGTTACGTCAAAAATAGAAGAAATGGAAGAAAGTTTTGAAGGTGGAAATCATGTTGTTTTAAATGGTTATAGTCGATTAGTGGAATCATTAGCGAATGGATTAGATTATAAGCTTAATACTATTGTAAAAAGAGTTTTATACAAAAATAATACAGTTCAAATACAAACAAATAAAGAATCATATAATTTTGATGCTTGTGTAGTAACAGTTCCTTTAGGTGTATTGAAAAAAGGTTCTATAGAATTTAGTCCTGCTTTACCTGAAGAAAAAACAGATGCTATCAAAAAAATAGGTTTTGGACATTTTTCAAAATTAATAATGACTTTTCCAGAAGTTTTTTGGAATACAGATTCTTATTGGATAGAGTATTTTGATAAAGATGATAATAGATTACCTTCTTTTTTTAATGCCTATACACCAACCAAAAAAAATATGCTTATTGCAATAGCAGGTGGAAAAAATGCTTTAGAGTGGCAATCTCAAGGGCTTGATAAAATGGTAGAAAGAGCTGTAAGTCAATTAAAGAAGATGTATGGAAATTCAGTAGCAAACCCTACAAGTGCTTATCTTTCAGAGTGGAGTAAAGATCCTTTTTCTTATGGTGCGTATTCTTATCTTGCAAATGGTTCAACTGTAAAAGATATAGATAATTTAGCAAAACCTGTTTCTAATACTTTGTTTTTTGCAGGAGAAGCTTGTCATAAAATACATATGTCAACTGTTCATGGGGCTTATGTTTCTGGTATTGATGTTAGTAAAAAGATTTTTGCAAAATATTAGTGAAAATGATTTTATTATAATAATAATTTTTTGTCTTGAATAGGATAAACAAGAGTAAGATTTAGGATATTTATTTTTCTTTTCTGTTTTTAGATTATTTTAGTAAAGAATACAGAGGTTTAATTATGAAAAAAAATACTAATAATAGTCTTAGAATAACTATTTCATTAAATAAAAACTTTTCTAAAGATATAGATTTTTTGATAAAAACTTTAAAAGTATCTAAATCTAAAGTTTTTAAGTTAGCTTTTGAAAAATTTTCAGAAGATTACAAGAAAAATAATTTGAAAAAAGTTGCTGAAATGATGAGAGAAGAATATAAAAATAATAAAGAACTTACATATTTTTACTCTCTTGATAGTGAACTTTTTTTATGATTTATATGATAAAAAATGATTTAATTTTTTATCTCTATTTTTTGTTTTTTTGTCTTGAACAGGATTAAGGAAGATTATAAGATAACCTGAGTTCGACAAATTTATATTCTAGAATATACTGATAATAGGTAATACAAAATAAATAAAAAACATTAAAATTATTTTTATTGAAACTAATTTATCCAGAGCTATTATTTTCAAGGGGCTGATTCGTAAATAAGGGTATTTACTCACCTTGTTCAATAAAGATATACATGTATACTCCTGAACAAGGGTGCTTTAGTCCCTTGTTTTTTGCTCTAATTTTACTTTGCTATTATAATTTTTTATCGAACTCAGGTTAAGATAGACAAGATAAGATTTAGGATATTTATTTTCTTTACTATTTTTAGATTATTTTAGTACAAAAAATATGAATAGAGAATCCTATTAATCAAATAATCCTATGAATCCTGTTCAAGACAATTTTTAAAATAGAGAAAAAATAACTTTAATTTTAATAGGTGATTAAATTATGTTAAATATATATTAATTATTAACGTAAATAGAAGGTTTGAGTTAGGTGAAACGTTTCACCTAACTTTTACTTTTTTCTGAAAATTATTTTTGATTTTTAAAAATTAAATATAAATAAAGTGCTTTATATAGATAAATTTAATTATTCTAATATAAAAAATCGCTGATACTTTATTTTATGAGATACTACTTAATTTTTATCTCTCACACAAATCATAGTAGCCATCATTTTTGCATAAATTTTTTCTTCTTTTGGATCTGTTATTATGCCTTCACATATTACTAAAGTTTTTCCTGCTTGTACTACTTTACCTATAGCAATTACTTTTTCTATATTTGCAGGTTTCATAAGGTTTATTTTAAACTCTACACTCAAAACATCTGCATTATCTGGCATAACACTTAAACCAGCATAACCACAAGCAGAATCAACAATAGACGTTAAGGCTCCTGCATGAAAAAATCCATTTTGCTGAGATACTTTTTCTGATAATTCACAACTAATAGATACTTTTCCTTCTTCAATAGAAACTAATTCAGCTCCTAAAGTTTTCATTAGACCTTGTTTATTAAAACTATCAATAATTCTTTGTTTATTTAGCATTTTTCTTTTTTTCTAAAAATAATATTTGATTATAATTCCTTATACCAAAGTAATTGTATTTCATCAGGAAATTCTTTATAAATATTTGGATGAATACCACCTAAATAACAACCTTGTTTTGCATAAAATTTACAAGCTGGAACATTATTATTTTGAGTTTCTATTTTTATTATTTTACAATTATGCTCTTTAGAAAAATCTACAGCTTTTTTAAATAATAAAGACCCAATTCCATTTTTTCTATAATTAGGATGAATTCTGATATCCCATAAAACAGTCATGTCATCTCTTCCTTCAAGCATATGATTTCCTTGAGTTTTGTAAGCAACTGCTAAACCACCAATATTTTCAGAAAATTCGTTTTTAGCAATAAATATTCCCCAATTTGTTAAATCAAAATCATTTACCCATAAAGTTGGATTTTCATATTTATCATAATCCTTCAAGTATGGTTTATCAATAATTTTCTCTGTTATTGTTATTCCTTCAAGTCCATTTTTTTTTAATGAAATATCAAAAAAAGAATTTATCTCAAATGACATAGGAATTTTAGAATATTCTATTAACTCTTCTTTATCAATTTTTACTATTTTTATTTCCATTTTATTTATTATTTTGATTATTTAGCTAATTCTTTCAAAAAATCCTGAGCTATTTTATTTGAAGGATCAATATCAAATGATTTTTGAAATTGTTCTTTAGCTTTTAAAATATTTCCTAATCTTATATAACATTCTCCCATAGAAAATTCTGCAATAAAACTTTTTGGATTTATTGATAATGATCTTTGAATATCTTTAATAGCTTCTTCCCATAAAGATAAATCCATTTTACAAAAGGCTCTATTATCAAGGGCTTCAAAAAATTGTGGAAATAAATAAATTGCTTTTGAATATTCGTCTATTGCATTACTATATTCTTTTTGCTCACTTAAATAATAAGCTTTTCTATAATACTCATTTACTAATAAACCAATACTATTAACATCTTGAGTTTGCTTAAAATATTCATGATATCCAATAAGTTCATGAGCATTTATTCTGGTGTTACCTAAAAAAACAGGATTTTTAAGGCTTTTTATATCAATCGGTAAATGATATATTGCAATAGTTTGTTTTTTTATCTTTTCTATTTCAGGAATTTCTTCGCTTAATTCATAAAATAAAAGATGAAAAGCTTCATTTTTCTCATCAATTTTAAGTACTTTATATGTTTGGTATTTATTTTCAGAAAAAGTATAAAAAATATCTCCTTCTTCAAGTTTTTTATTTTCTTGATTATCCATTATCTATCCTTCTATTTTTTATAAAGAAAAAAAATATTTATCATTTAATTTTATTATAAATTCAATTATTAGTAAAATATTAACTTAAGTAGTTACTTCTATAAATTCCTTTGATTTTTTTATATTATTAAAATCCTTATCTTTTTTAGCTCTTTCTTTCAATTTTATATCTACTTTTATTGCTTTTTTTAAATTTTCAATAGCTTTAAGTTTATTATTTTCAATCCCATATAAACAAGCAAGATCATAATAACCTGTTGATTTATCTGAACTCATACTAATAGATTTATCTAATAATTTTTTTCCAGCTTCTTTTTGACCAAGGTTAAACTTAATTGTTCCTAATAAATCATATAAATATCCATTATCTGGTTCTTTTTTTATTAATCTATTTGTTTCAATTTCAGCTTCTTTAAATTTTTTATCTTTCATTAAAAAAATGACTTTTATCGCATTTCCATATTTTAAAAGTTCATCTATTGAATCTAATGATTTTGATTTAATTTTCTCATCTTCTAAGAGATTTGCATAATATCTAGCTAATTTTAAACCTTTTATATTATCTTCTTCAGTATTTTTCATTGAATTTTCCATTACTAAACCAAGAAATGAAGCTAAAAGAAAAGTATTTTTTACTTTATTTACTTCACTTTCTTGATTTATTTGAGATAATGTAAGTATAACCTTTTCACATTCATCTTTATCAAGATAGTTTTTAGCTTCATTGATAAGATCAATTAATTCTTTATCAGTAAAATTACTTTCTGGAATTTGCTCAGGATCTTTATAAATCTCTTTAATTTTTACTTTTGTTTTTACTTTTATATCAATTGCTTTTTCATTTTTCTCTTCTTCTTTAGAAAAAGCCATATTTGAATTTAAAAAATTACAAATTAAAACAAAAAAAACTACATATTTTTTACCCATTTTTTTCCCTAATTAACATAAAAATAAGATTATTCCTATATAATATAACTTATTTAATAAATAGAAAAAATAGCTTAATAAGATAAATATAGTATTATGAATAGTAAAATTTAGGTTTATCTAAATGTTTTATAAAAACAAAAAAGAATTGTTATATAATTTAGAAAAAAGTAATAATTATTTATTTCATGGATCTCCAAATAAAATAGAAGTTTTTGAACCTAAACAAGCTTATACTTTTATTAATGGTCAAAATATTAAAGACGATGATCCTGCAATTCATGCTTCACCGATAATAGATATTGCTATTTTTATGTCATTAATAAATAGAATTAATTGCCCTAAAGGTTCTTATAGTAAATTTGAATATAAAAATAATAAAGTAGTATTTGAAGCAACAAAAGAAACATTAGAACAATTAAATAAACCAAAAGGTTATATATATGTATTTGAAAGATCTTTTTTTAAACAACGTGATTACATTGAATATGTAACATATAAAAGCATAATATATAATATGGTTATTAAAGTTGGAATTGATGAGCTTCCACAAAATATTGAACTAATTTCTTTTGCCTCTTAATTATTTATATAGAAAAACTATTTTACTAATTTTAATTCTGACCAAGGCAATTTTACTTAATTTATAAAATTTGCTATGATTTAATAGTGTTATAAATCATAAATTTGAGTATAAATATGTTTGGAATTAAAAGCTTTTTTAAAGATATAAAAAAACAGTCAATGGATTTATCTATTGATTTAAATATTGTTAAAGAACTGGATGAAAAAACAGAAGATAATAATAAAAAATTTGATGATAAATTTTATTTTTTGATAAATAAAGGCACTTCTTCACTTGAAAAGTTTGCTTTAGACGATAATTCAGAAAAAGAAAATTTAAAAGATGCTATGATTTTTTTTAATGAAGCATTAGAACTTAAAAAAAGTAAGCCAGAGGCATATTTTTATCTTGGGTATATATCATATTTACTTAATGAAAAAGAAATAGCAAAAAATTATCTTGATATATGTACATCTATAGATACTAATTTTCCAAATCTTCAAGTTTTAAGAAATAAAGTTTTATCTAGTTTATAATTATAAAATCATTTTTATGGAAGGAGTTTTTTATGTCAGGTATTGGTTCTAATTATACACCAACATATTTAAATACTAGTGTTATGGCAACTAGTTTTACAGATAAAGTAAAAAAAATTGAACAAAAACAAGGTGATGTAAAATTAACAAAATCTGAATTTCAAGATTTAGCCAAAGAGATTAAAGGTGGCGAAAAATCCCTTTTAGGAATGATAGATAAATTAGATACTACAGGAACATTAAAACAACTTGTTTCGAGCTTAGATAAAAAAGGCGTTACTATTACTCCTCAACAAAAAACTGAATTGCTTTCAATACTTGGAAAAGTTCAGCCTGAACCAATTCCTAGAAAAGAATTATTTGGTATGGTAAAAGAGATTGAAGGATTAAAAGGAAAAGTATCTTCATTACAAACAGATATCCGTGAATTTAAAAATGATATTAGAAATTTACCAACAAATGATCCTAAATTTAGTCAAAAAATGTTAGAATTAGAAGGTAAGATAAGCAAATTAGAATCAAAATTAGTTGAAAAAAAAGATAAGTTATCTAAACTAGAAGATAAATTTAATAAATCTCCAAAAGATGAAATAACAACCCTGATGCTAGATGCAGGAATAAAACCTGAAGAATTAAAACCAGTAGAAATAAAAAGAACTGCTTGGGAAAGAGTAAAAAGATGGGCTAATATTGCATTCGGTAAACCTGATGTAGCAAGTAGTGCAATATCTGGTGCAGCTTTTGTAACAACTAAATCTCTTCTTCAATCTGGTCTAGAAACTGCAGGAAATGTAGCTGGAACAGTAGGAAGTAGTATTACCATTGCTGGTGGTGCAATAATGACTTCAAAATCAATTTATGATACAGGTAGTGCTATTGCATTAAAATCAAGAGCAAACGATTTTCTTAATCCTGAAGAAACATTAAAAAAACTAGAAACTAAAAAAATGCCTGAGGTTAAAGAAAAAATAGATGGATTAGAAAAAAAGATTACAGGGTATAAAAATGATATTCGTGAATTTAAAAATGATATTAGAAATTTACCAACAAATGATCCTAAATTTAGTCAAAAAATGTTAGAGCTAGAAGGTAAAATCTCAAAATTAGAAGGTAAAATTTTAGAAAAATCTAGTAAACTTGATACATTAAAAGTAAAACTAGCTTCTTATGAAAGCAGAAAAGAAGCCATAAAAGGTGGTGTTTCTGAAGAAATGAAAGCCGTTACTACAAATGTTATCGATAATACTGATATAAAAAGAAAAGCAGCTGGAATTGTTAAAGGCGGTCTTATGATAGCCTCTGGTGCTGTAGTTGTTGCCTCTGGTGTTGCATTATTAGCAAATCCAGTTGGTTTAGGTCTGGCAGTTGGAGCAGGCGTTATTGCTGTTGGATGTATGGCATATAAAATACATCAAGAAAACCAAAAAGAAAATAATGTTGCTATGCTCAGAGGACAAAAAAATGCAATTGACAATGCTTTAAAAAATCCTCAACTACCACAAGATAAAAAAGAAAAACTTGAACTTGCTTTATCTAAAATAAATCTTGAAATGATCAAAACAGATCCTGCTCATGCTACTAAATATCTTCAGGAAACACTTACTCAAAAACCTAAAGATTCTGTAGAATATAAACAAGCTGTTATGTTTTGTGAAAAAGTACTTAAAGTTGATCCTCAAAAATTAGTAGATGGTTTTGAAAAAACTAAAGAATCACCTCTCTATAATGGAGGAACTGAAAACTATCAAGCAAGTGAAGCAACAAGAAGAGGCTCCATAATGGGAAATCTTCAACCAATTAGAGCCTAAAAAGGAAATTTAAAATGATAAATAGAGTCCCAACTAGAATAATGCCTGCTAAATCTATTTCAGCTAAAAAAATAGAAGTAAAAAAAGAGAAACCTTTAGAAGAAAATATTTTTGCCGAATTAGGTAAAGTACTTGATTTTTTGGGTGTAGAAAATCAATATGTTCCTATAGATCAAAAAAATAAAATGGAACAATTATTAGTGAAATTAAAAAATATTGATACATCACTTGATCCTACAGTTATGGAAATAGTTTTTCTTAATGATATGTTTAAAATAGCTGAAGGTGAACCTGATGAAGATGAATATAAAGACGAAGATGAGCAACCATCAGAAATAATTCAATTTTTTGCTAAACTTCCTATTAGTACAACAGAAAGTAATTTGCTTGGGATTGGTAATATAATTTTAAGATTTAATCCTTATATAAATTTAGGTGGTTTTGGATTAACAGAAGAAAATGAAGTTTATTATCGTTATTGTCTTATGAGAGAAAATCGTCAAATAAATAGCCTTATGGTAATGGAAATAATAGATATGGCTGTATTTTTTCTCAATATTCTAGGAAAAGAAATTAAATGTTATTCAGAGGGAGATAAAACAATTGAAGAAGCTCTTACTTCAGGACTTCAAAATTTAGTTAATATTACTGTTCCACCACCCATAGAAGAATAAATCTTAATTTTATGAACTTTGATTTTAATAAAATTGAAATCAAACAAATAACTGAAATAGCTTACTTTATATTAATCTTTATTAATTCAGAAAACATATCTAAAATATAAAATCATATAATATATAATGTTTTTATCAAATTTATAGGAAATAATTTTATGTCACTTGAAAATGAAGAAAGATTTTTGTCAAATCGAGTTAAAAATATTCAAGAATCTCAAACTCTTCAAATAACTGGAAGAGCAAAGAAAATGGCAAGCGAAGGAAAAGATGTTGTTAGTCTTTCTGCTGGAGAACCAGATTTTCCTACTCCAGATTTTGTTTGTGATGCTGCAATAAAAGCAATAAAAGAAAATTTTACTAAATATACTCCTGTTCAAGGTATTATAGAATTAAGAAAAGCTATTTCTGAAAAATTTTTAAAAGATAATAATTTAAAATATTCGCCAGAACAAATCGTTGTAAGTACTGGTGGAAAACAATCATTAGCAAATATTTTTCTTGCTTTATTAAATCCTAATGATGAAGTTGTTTTTCAATCACCTTATTGGGTTAGTTATCCAGAAATGGCTCATTTGGCTGATGCAAAAGAAGTTATTATACATACAGATATAAGCTCAAATTTTAAAATGACTCCTGAACAAGTAAAAAATGCACTTACTGAAAAAACTAAAATATTTGTTTTTAATTCTCCTTCAAATCCAACAGGTACAGTTTATACTGAAAAAGAAATAAGAGATATTATGGAGGTTTTAAGAGATAGAGAAGATATCTTTATTATTTCTGATGAAATTTATGAATATTTAGTTTATGGTGATGCAAAACATTTTAGCCCAGCAGAAGTAGATGGCTTTTTTGATAGAGTTTTAACTGTAAATGGAGTTTCTAAAGCTTATTCTATGACAGGTTGGAGAATTGGTTATGCTGCTGGCCCTAAATGGATAATGGATTCTTGTACTAAAATTCAATCTCAAACAACTTCTAATCCTACATCAATTGCTCAAAAAGCGGCTTTGGCAGGAATATTAGGTGGAAGCGATTTTATAGAAACAATGAAAACAGAGTTTGTTAAAAGAAGAGATTTTATGTGTGAGCAACTTAATGCAATTGAAGGACTAAAAGTTAATAAACCTGACGGTGCTTTTTATATTTTTGTTTCTGTAGAAGCTTTAATTGGAAAAACTTTTGGAGGAACCGAAATAAAAACTTCAGCAGATTTTGCTACTTACTTATTAGATCATTTTTATCTTGCTACCGTTCCTGGAGACGCTTTTGGTCTTGAAGGATATTTAAGACTTTCTTATGCAGATTCTCAAGAAAATCTTCAAAAAGCTGTAGATAGAATGAAAAAAGCTATTTTAGGATAATTATTTTATTTTATTAAAACTATCTATAAGCTTAGCTAATAGCTTAATACAAAGTACGATTTATTAATCGTGGGTATATTTATTTTATAAAATAAATACCCTTTATTCAAAAGAGAAAATAAAATATGGAAAAAAATTTATCAACCTTTTATAGGAAAGATATTGATGGTCTTAGAGCAATAGCAGTATTATCTGTTATTCTATACCATTTTGGATATCTTCCAAATGGTTATTTAGGGGTTGATATTTTTTTTGTAATAAGTGGTTATTTGATTACAAAAATAATATTTAAAGAAGTTATTGAAAATAAATTTTCTATCACTCAATTTTACTTAAGAAGAATTAGACGAATAATACCTTTAGTTTTATTTACAACTTCAATAGCATTAATAATTGCCTCATTTGTTATGCTTCCAGATGATTTAGATAATTTAAGTCAATCCGTTATTGCTACTAATTTTTTTGCGAATAATATTTTATTATTAATTACTACAGGGAATTATTGGAATATTGTAAATGAATATAAACCATTAATGCACACATGGAGTCTTGGCATAGAAGAACAATTTTATTTAATTTACCCTTTAATATTTTTGACATTTCAAAAAAAAAGAATTAGATGGATTTTACCCATTTTATTATTACTTACAATAATCTCTATGACTATGTTTATTTCATCTTCAGATGAAGCATATAAATTTTATTCAATTCAATTTCGTTTTTTTGAATTATCTCTTGGTGGTATAGGTAGTATAGTTTTTAGAGATAAAATTATAAAGACAAATTATAAATTATTATTATTACCTATTATTTTTCTTATTCTTATATCCAATATTGATTTACCAAGTAGTTTAAAACTATTTTTAATTATTATTTCATCATTAGGTGTATTGCTTTCAGTCAATAATAAAAATAAATTAGACTCTTTTATTTTGGAAAATAAAATGATGGTTTATATTGGTAAAATAAGCTTTAGTCTTTATATGTGGCATCAAATTGTGTTGGCTTTTGCAAGATATTTTATTTTTGAAAAATATAATGTTATAGATTCTGTTTTTATTTTTATTTTTATTTTATTTCTTTCTATTGTATCATATATTTTTATTGAACAACCATTTAGAGATAAAAATAGAATAAAAACTAGTATTTTATTATGGTATTCATCTATTTTATTTATTATTTCTACTTTTTCATCATTATATATTTATTCTAAAGCTGGTATTATAAAAGATTTTTCTGAATTAGACCTAACAAAAGATAAACATCAAAGAGATATGAATATTAAATATAATAATAGAATAAATGATTTAGATAAAGATTTTACTACTAATAATAAAATAAAGATTTTGGCAATAGGAAATAGCTTTGCAAGAGATTGGTCTAATATATTATTAGAATCTAAATATGGAAATTTTATAGAAATATCATATATACCTAATATCAATAATTCAAAAAATTTAATCAAAAAACTTAATCAAGCAAAATATATATTCTTTTCAGAAACTGATAAAGATTATTTTGATAAAATTGTCCCGCAATTTAAAATTGATAGCTCTAAGGTTTGGAATATTGGAACAAAAAATTTTGGATTGCAGAATGGAATATTTTATAACAAAAAACATGATTCTGATTATTGCAATCAAAGAACAAATATAGAAAAATCTTTCTTTGAAAAAAATGATTTATTAAAAAAGCAATGGGGAAATAAATATATAGATTTAATAGGAATGATTGTTGATAAAAATAACACATTACCTGTTTTTACACCTGATTGTAAATTTATAAGTGAGGATTGTAAGCATTTAACCCGTAATGGAGCTATATATTTTGCTAAATTAATTGAAAATAATAATAATTTTAAAATTGAGAATAATTAAAGATATATAATATATAATGAATCTTAAATTTGATTTAATCTTAAAAGGATAAAAAATGAAAAAGTTATTTCTACTTTTTTTGCTACTTTTGAATTTATCTGTTTCTTTTGCAGAAACCACAAATTTAATTAATCAACCTAAAATATCTAAAGATACGTATGAAAATCTTTTATCAAACCTAAAAAATCAAGAAATTAAAAATGAAACAATAAAAATTGAAACTGATATGTTTGGACATATTATAAATGTTGAAACTAAACAAGAAAAACTAAAGAAAATTTTATTAGAGACATTATTAATTCCTTTTTTAAATCCAAATAATGAATTAATTTCAGGCAATTCCACTTTAACAATAAATAAAAATAATATAAACGAGTTTATGATTGATGATTTAAAAAAAGACTCAATTACAGGACAACTTTATACAGCTATAAGAGTTTCAAAATTAATGAATGAAAAAAAATATGATGAAGCTATTAAACTTTTTTCTAAAAAGCAAAATGAAAAAATTAGTACAATGAAATTACAAAATGAAGATGCTTTTGAGTATTGGTGTTCAGCTTGGACATTAAATAAACCTCAACTTAAATGGTATTTGGGAAGAATAATTTTAGGTAAAGGGATTTTTATTTTTGAAGATGGCGAATGGAAAATAAATGAAAATTAAATTATCATATCAAAAATATAATCATCTTCATCATCATCAGAAATATCTTCAATTGTTTCTGATAAATTCTCTAGGCTTTCAAACAAAGATAATTTTTTATTGTTAACAACTCTTGAAACTAATTCTATAGAATGAACTTCATCTATTTCTGAATTAAATCTATTTTTATCTATTAACGAAGTACTTAAACTAAAATTAGGTGAAGTTAGAGATTTAATATCAACAACTTCTTTTTTAGAATAAGCTTTTTCCTGTATTCTTTTTGACTTATAAAATATTTTTTTTTCTCTTTTATAATTGTCATCAAATTCTTCTAATAAATCAAGCCATATATCTATAGCTTCATAAGATTCAGAAGAAATAGGGAAAAAGCTATCCATTTAAGATAATCCATTAATTAATTTAAGATTTCTAATTTTTTCATTTAATTCTTGATTAGTTATATCTTTATATTTTTCTGGTAACATACTTCTTGAAGAACATTCAAAAACAGCTAAAAGTTCCATAAACTCTATCATAGAAGAATCACGATTTGGAATAAAATCTTCTATCGCAAATAAAAACTCTTCATCATTTAAAATATTTTTTTCTTTATCATAAGCATTATTACTAGCACTTAATATTATTGCTTCTATGTCTGCACCAGAAAAATTTATTAATAAATTAGATATTTTTTCAAAATCAGTTATTTCATAATTAATATTATTTTTTTTCAGTAGAGATTTTATTAAATTTTCTACTTCAGGCTGATTTTGCGGATAAAAAAATGGAATTTTAGAATCAAATCTTCCAGATCTTTTTAAATCTATATCAAGTTTATCCGGTCTATTTGACATCATTACCCATAAAATTTTACCTCTATTTGTTGTATCACTCATAAAAGCTTTTATTTTTGCATAAACTCTACTACTTGTTCCACCATCACTTTCAGATTTATTATCGCCTAAAGCTCTATCAACTTCATCCATAATAATTAATACATACCCTAAGGCTTTTACTATACTAAATATTTTTTCTAAATTTGATTCAGTTGCTCCAACAAGAGAATTTACAAAGTTTTTTAACTTTAAACAGGTCATTCCAGATTCTCCTGCAAAAGCTTCTGCTACATACGTTTTACCAGTCCCCATAGGCCCTACAAAAAACATTCCCATAGGAACTTTACTATGATTATTAGATTTTATATTTTTCAAAACTTTATTAAGATAGTCTTTTATATAATCCATTCCACCAATTGAACTAAGATCATGTTTTGTTTCTATAACTTCAACCAAATCAAAACATTCTGTTTCTATAATAACTTTTTTTCTTTCGTTTAATTGTTGATAAGATATTTTTTCTCCTATTTTACTTGCTTCTCTAAAAATACCTTGAATTTGTATTTTTCTTAACCCAGCTGTAAGATTGGCTAATTGTTCTATTGTTAAATCAAATTCAACATTAGGGAATTTATTTATTGTATATTTTATAAAATCCAATCTTTCTTCATAATCAGGCATTGGAATTTCTATAGAACAAATTTGAGGGTTTTTTACTAATTTGCTATTAATATCTGACAATGTTTCACTTATCATTATTACCAAATTATCAGAGTTTAACATTTGTGGATCATTCGCCCATCTTTGAACCGTTATTATATTTGCTCTTTCAGTTGAGGTAAGATAATTCATTTTTTCTGCCGATTGAACAATTGTTTCTGAATAACCTAAAATTATTCCTGTACTTTGGTTAGGAACTTCCATAACTCTTTCAAAAAGAGCCATTGTTTGAGATGTACTTTGAGAAATAGGGTCAGAAATTAAACTTTCACCAGAAATTGCCTTTCTTACATTTATTGAAGAAATAAATTTTTTTCTCATTTCAGGTAAACCAAAAACCAAACCTTCACTTTCATCAAAATAAATTGAAATATCTTTGTTTTTAGTTAGTAATTCATTTAATAAAAAATCTTTTAGTGTTATGTATGTATCTTCATATTGAACAAGATCTAAAACATTTGAGTGTAAAATAAAAATTATACTTTGTCCTGAAAGGTATTTTTTTCTTAGCTCTTTTAACCAATGTGATTCTTTATAGCTTTCTTTTTTTACAGTTTTTTTACTTAGATCTAACATTTAAAATACTCTTTTTATCTATTTTAGATACAATTATTTTATTCAAATTTTACAGTAAATTTTTTGCTAGTCAAATATAAAATAACTCTTTTTTAGTATTTTAATAGATTTGAATTAATTTAAATTATAAAAACATTTCTAAAACTAGTAAAATACTTATATCTAATACTTGACAACTTTGCAAAACTAATTATATTTTAATTATTAATGAAATCAACTAATAGGAAAAAAAATGAATTCTGATGAGCAAGAATATATAATAAAAGCACCTGGTAAATTAATTTTATTAGGTGAATATGCTGTAATAGAATCTGGTATGCCTGCGGTTGCAACCTCTATTTCTAAATCTATATATTGCTATATAAGACTTAGTGAAAAAATTCTTTTTACTTCAAAAAGGATCGATATTTCAAAAATAGAATTTGAATATTCAAATAAAAAACTTAACTTAGTTTCTGAAATTGAAGATATTGATGTTTTATCTTTTTCAAAAAACGCTATAGAAATAACTTTAAGATATTTGGAAGAACTTGGTTATGAATTAAAAAAATTTGAAATAAATATCCTTTCCGATTTAAGTAGTAAACATGGTATAAAATTTGGTTTTGGTAGTAGCTCTGCGGTTACAGTTTCAATAATTTCAGCAATATTATATATTCATGGAATTGAAATAGACAAAGGTGTAAACAGAGAAATAATTTTTAAACTTAGTGCTTTATCACATTTTATTTCTCAAGGTTCAGGAAGTGGTTTAGATATTGCATCATCTGTTTATGGAGGTTTAATTGTTTATCAAAGTTATACTTCTGATTGGTTAAAAGAAAAATTAAAAAACCTTACCTCAATAAGCAAATTGATAAAAGAGCCTTGGCATACCTTTAAATGTGAGAAAATAAACTATCTTATACATTTTTACCCTCTAGTTGGTTGGACTGGAAAAGCTGCCTCTACTCGATTTTTTTAGAGAAAGTAAAAAAAATAAAAGAATCTCAAAAAGCAGAAGATATAAAATTTTATGCAGATTTCTTGAAAACAACAAAAACGATTGTTAATGCTTTTGTTTCAGGAATAAAAAATGATAAAAAAGAATTAATTGATAAAGCTATAACAGCAAATAGAATTTTATTAAAAGATTTGGCAAAAAAAGCAGAAGTTGAGATGGAAACAGAATTACTGACAAAACTTATAAATATTTCAAAAAAACATGGTTGTGCTGCTAAGTTTTCAGGTGCGGGTGGTGGAGATTGTGGATATGCAATGCTATATGATTTAGATAAAGAAGAAATATTAAGAAATGAATGGAAAAAAAATGGTATAGAACCTTTAAATATAGATTTAGATGAAAAAGGTGTTTGTACTCTTTCTGCTGAAACAGAAAATATTTGAAACTGAAGTTGAATTTATTTCTATTTTCGATTTTTATTTGATAAAAATTTTGAGAAAAAACAATTTATTTAAAATTTAACATCCCAAACCTAAAAATATTATCTACAGTATTATAAGTTGGCGACCAATGTGAATAAGGATTTAATTCTTGAGGTCTAGTTCTTGAAAAATTTACTCTTAATGAACTTCCATTCTGAGGTAAAAAATTTATGGTTTTAAATGGTATTTTCATTTCTACAAACCACTTATCTTTTTCTATATTTACAGCACTTTCAAATCCTGATTTTTCTGTTATGGCTTTATTATTTTTCTGGGCTATTTTTGCATTATTCATATTAACTGTAAATCTAAAATCTTGATTAAAACCTGAAATATTTAATAAAAATTCAACATTATCATCATTAAATATTTTCCAATCATCATCATTATCAGTTTGTCTAAGTGTATTAGCCATTTTTGGTTCTAAATTTTCAAATAAAACATACATATTTTCATTACCATAAGCAACTTTTACAACAGTTTCAGTTTCAGATTTTGAAAAACCTAAATGCCAATAAAATCTACTTAAGGGTTCTATTTTATTCCAAAAATCACCTTCTATTTTCCCATCTATAATAGGAGGAATACCTATTTTGGTTACAGATGCATTAGGTAATTCGGAAGTCTCTTTAAGTGGTTTAAAAGGAGGTAATTTGGGGATAATTTCTTTATTTTTTGAAAGTTCTCTTCTAATATGTATATCAACTATTTTTATTACATAATCTAATTGCTCATTAATTTCTTTGCTCAAATTATTTGGAAAAATATTATCTTGTTTATTTTCTATAGATATTTTTTTTAATTCATCTAATTTATTTTTTAAATTAAAATGATCTTTATAATTTTTTGAATGTTCTGGTAAAGAATTTTTTAAAATATCAATCTTATAAATATAGTTTTTCAAATCTTCTTCTGGAATATCTATTTCAGATTTTTGTATTTCTTTTAACCAAATAGATATATCATTAAGCAACATTTTAGAAGCTTTAATTGGGTTTTTATCAGGAACTATTGCATTTTTTCTGAATATACCTATTGGTAAATCATTATAAAGCTCTTCATTAAAATATTGCAAAGTAAAAATAGTAAAGCCCGTAACTTCCCTATTATACAAAACACCATATTGTGAATACAGATCTTCTGGTAAAGCAAATTTATGAAAGCCTAAGATAGGATATAAAAAATCTTTTCTAGTTTCTAAATCAGTTTCAGCATTTAGCCATTCTTTTAAATCTTCTTTATTATTTGTATAAAGCATAGAAGAAGCATAATCTATCCAATTATTGCTATCCCATAAACGCCAATCTTGCATTTTGGTCAGTCTTCCTTCACCTTCAGTTCTAAAAACCGCAGCTCCTATAGATAAATTAGGTTTTATAGAGTTAATTGTTTGTCTAATTGATTTTACTGCAATATTTATATTATTTTCTCTCCATAATTGCCATTCTGTAAATATAGGTTCATTTTTAGGAATATCTGAAGGTGGTTCTATTCCATTTTTGGCAAAATAATGTTGTTTAAAATATTTTTTAGATAAAAAATCTTCCTCTGATTGATCGTCATATCTTATATAGTCTAATAAAACACCATCTATTTCATAATTTAAAACAAAAAACATTATAATATTTTTAACAAATTCTCTTGATTCTGGTGATGATGGGCTTAAAAAAAGAGGTTCAAATGTTGTATCATTTTCTTTTATCGATGCTAATTCTGGATACTTACTAAGAACAGGGTTTCCTTTTTCTGGAGATTTAACTCTAAAACACCAAAACCAAGGATGAACTTCAATTTTATACTTATGAGCTTCTTGAACTATATATTCAAAAACATCAAAATTAAGATCTTTAAAAGAAGGATCTGTTTCAGTCAAAGAGCTTCGTACAAGTGTATATCCCCTTCTAAAGACTTCTGGATAAATTGCATTAAATCCTGAGTTTTTTATTTTAATAATTAGGTTAGTTATTCCTTCTTTTGTTTTAGGAATAAAATCTGCGTCTAAAAACATACCTCTCATTTCTGCACTTCTTGATGGCATTAAATTTAATTGAGCAGATTTTAGATTTTTTATAGCATTGTTTATTATTGAATTTGCTTGTTCAGAATCATCTATTGTGTAAGCCACTTCTGCTTTTTCAAGTAATTTTTTTGCATTTTCAATATCTTGTTTAGATTTTTTATAGTTAGTATTTAAATATAATTTCTCTTGATTTTTTATTTTATTAGATATGGTTTCAGTAACATTTTTTAATCTATTTAAATTATCCACAAAAGAAGCATTTTTATTAAAGCGTGTAGAAATAACTTCAAAAAAAGATTGTTCCATTGAAGAAGCTGGAAAAGACAAAAAAAGAGTATTAAGTATTGTGGTACTTAATAAAATAGATATTAATTTTCTATTATGTCTTTTTATCATTATTAATCGTTCAAAAATTATTTAATGCAAATTCAAATAAACATTTTATTATAAAGAATAACGTGTAAATAACATAATTTTATACATTAAAATCTTATTTTAGAATCTATGCAATTTTTGTAATTTTATAAAAAAATATAAAAAATAACTATGATTAAATATACAAAAAAATACTGATAAAACAATTTAAAAAAAATAATTGATTACTTTATATTAACAAATTTTATGTTTTTAGATATAAAAGCTTGACATTTTATGAAAAAAAAGATATAAATTATAAGTGTTCATTAAGCGGAAGTAGCTCAGTGGTAGAGTTCTTGCTTGCCAAGCAAGTTGTCGCGAGTTCGAGCCTCGTCTTCCGCTCCATTAAAAATACCAAGTAATCAAATATTTAAAGTTTTTTAATGCTATGGCTTTCTGAACTTATAAAGGAAATCATCTTCTAATCACTTTTCACTTTTTAGTAATCACTTATATAAAAAATGATATAATAAAAATATAACTATTAAAATTTTAAAATATTATTGATGCCAAGAAAAATAAAGCCCGTTTCCGAATCTGTTACCATGATGAGTAGATTAATGAATCCAACTGAAGCAAATATTTATGGTAATGTACACGGTGGAAATATCTTAAAACTAGCTGATGAAGTTGCTTATGTATGTGCTTGTAAACATTCAGGAAAACCTTCTGTTACAGCTTCAGTTGATAGAGTTGATTTCTATAATCCAATAAATATAGGTGATTTAGTTACTTTTTATGCTTCTGTAAATTTAGTAGGAAGAACATCTATGGAAGTTGGAGTAAAAGTTATTGCAGAAAATATTCTTAAAGGCATAAAAATACATGCAAATACCCTTTATTTTACAATGGTTGCCTTAGATGAAAATGCAAAACCGACAGAAGTTCCTGAACTTTTATTAGAGACAGGTGAGCATGAAAGAAGAAATACTGAAGCTCAACATAGAAGAAAGCAAAGACTAGACCAAGGATTTAAAAAGAATTCTAAATAAATGAAGTCTTTTACTATTTTTTTTCTTAGCATATCAATAATAATTAATTTTGATTTACCTGTTTTTTCAGAAACTGATATTGAGTATAAATCAATGATTCAAAAAAACTTTACAACTCAACCTTTGAATATTATACAGAAAAGTTATGTTAATACTTCTTCTAATGAATATATACCTGAAAATAATGAACTTTTAAAAAACTATAAACTTGGTATAGGAGATAATATTCAAATAAATTTAATTAGTAAAGAATTAAATATTGATTTAAATACTACTCTAAATCCAGAAGGTAAAATTTTTATTCCTAAAATAGGTGAGTTTTTTACTTTTAATCTAAGTACAGATGAATTAAAAATTAAAATAAAAGAAAAAATATCTAAAAGATTAAAAGATTATGATTTATCTATAATGATATATAAATTAAGAAGCATAAAGGTAAATATAACGGGTTTTATAAATAAATCTGGCTCTTATACTATACCTCAATTTACAAGATTAATTGATTTTTTAAAAATATCTGAAGGTATTACAGAACAAGGTTCTTATAGAAATATTGAAATTTTATCTGCAAATGGAATTAAAAAAAACTATGATCTATATAACTATGTATATCAAAGTGATTATAACCAAAATCCTATTTTATTATCAGGAGATAAAATATTTATAAAAGAAATTGACAAAAAAATATTAATAACAGGAAATGTTTTAAAATCTGGAATTTATGAAGTAAAAAATAACGATAATATTATCCAAAATTTAAAACTATCAGGGGCTTTCTATACAAATACAAGTATTAATAAAATAATTATTTGGAAAAGAGGAATATACAATGATTCTTTAAATATTATAAAAACTAATATAGATGAGCTTTCAAAAAATAATATAATTTCAGATGGAGATATTCTTTTTGTTCCTTTTATCAAACAATATTCAGATGATTACTTTGTTAATCTTTATGGACAAATAAATAAATCAGGTTCTTTTCAATACAAAGATGGAATGAAAATAAGCGATTATATAAAATCTGCTGGTGGACCAACTACTTTTGCTGATTTGGAAAAAGTTAAAATTACAAGAAACAAATCAAATAAACCAGAAATAATTATTGTAGATATAAATGAAGTTTTATTCAATGGTAAAAAAGAAAAGGATATAATTATAGAACCTGATGATGTAATATTTATACCAGAAAAGTTTTTTATTTTCAGAAACTTTAGTGATATTACTAGTTTAGTTTTAAGTTCATTAGGTATTGTTAGTTTAGTTTTGAGTTTTATAAAACAATGATGCAAGAAAAAGAAAATATATATAGTTATTATTTATTTTTAAAAAAATATACTTTTTTTATTTCATTATTTACAATCTTAATAACATCAAGTGTTGCGTATGCTGTTTTTTTTTTATCGAACCAATCTATGAAGCCGAAACTTCTATAATTATTCCTCAAAGAGATTCTAATTTTTCAAATATTCTAAGTAATTTAGGTTTAAATGTTAATGATCTTCCAAATATTTCAGTTGGAAATTTAAGTAAAAGTTTTAATGTAACATCAGATTTTGTAACAATACTAAAAAGTAGATATATTGCTAAAAATATAATAGATAAATTTAAATTAACTGAAAATATAGAGTTTAAAGAAGATATTGATGATACTTTTCAAGATATAATAGATAATTTTCAATATAAAGTAAAAATATTATCTCCTAGTACAAAAGACACTTCTTTAAAAATAAAAGTTCGTTTAAAAAATAAAGATTTAGCTGTTAAAATAGCTGATTCTCATTTATTAGAATTAAAAAAATATATTGAATCTACAAACTATCTTAATGCTACAAAAAATAGAAAATTTATTGAGAAACAATTAATAAAAATAACAAGTGATTTAAAAAAATCTGAAAAAAATTTAATGAATTTTAAAAAAGAAAATAATACTGTTTCTTTACCAGAAGAAGTAAATCAATATATAAAATATGTTTCAGAAATAGATTCTCAAGAATTAAAATCTAAATTAGAACTGAATGATATTTCAGAGAGAATTAATTTTTCAAAAAAACAAGTGTCTGAATTTAATGATACTTTTCAAAATATGATAAAAGATTTGCAAATTTCTCAAGCTGGAATAAAAACAAAAAAATCAATTTTAGATGAAGCTAAAAATAAATATATGACTTTATTAAATTCTCTACCTGCAAAAGCTCTTATTTTAGTAGATTTGGAAAGAGAAGCAAAAGTTAAAAATGCTATTTATCTTGTTTTTACTCAACAATATGAATTAGCTAAATTAGAAGAATCAAAAGAAATGGAACCTTTTAAAATATTAGATAAAGCTTATGTAAATAGCAAACCTGTTTTTCCTAAAAAAGTAACTTCAATATTAATTTCTTTAGTTCTAAGTTTTTTTATATCTTTGTTTTTATCCCTTTTTTGGGATTTTTTTAAACAAGAAAAAAATAATTTTAATAAGACAAAATAAATATAGATATTAATTAATTTATCCATTACTTAAAACAAAAACACGATCTTTATCTAAAATAAAGTTAGCATTTTTATCCAATCCATAAAGAGAATATCGACTGAAATTTTCAGAAGGAAGAGATCTTCTATATGTTACTTGACCTGCAAAATCAATTCCTCCAAAAAAAGGTGTTATTCCTGTCCAAGATGCAGGTTCATAACTACCTGGTCCCATTTCTGCAAGACATTGAGTTGGTAATCCGTCAACTGTTAAAAGAACTCTTGTAAAAGGATTTTTGTATTGTTTTGCATATCCTTTTAATAAAGCTTGATCTGATAAATCTGTTTGAAAACGAGGATAAATACCACCAAAATCAATAGCATAAATTTCTAACATAATTTGATATGCTCTCATATTAGATTTAACACTAGAAACTCTTGCTCTATCTTGCATTGCTATAAAATTAGGTAAAGCAATTGAAACCAAAATTCCAATAATTACAATAACAATCATTAATTCAATAAGCGTAAAAGCTTTTATTGTTCTTTTCATATTTTTAAAATTGTTTAATATGTTAATTATTAATTCCCACAAAAACAAATTTCAAAACAAATTTTTATGTTAAAAAAAAAATTATAATATTTAAAATTTAAGTCTTTTTAAAAATTATAACAAAAGTATTGTTTTTTTAATTTTAATGTTATTATAGTTGATTGATTTTATTATAACAATATAGAGTTTTATTTTCAAATATGGAATTAGCTATTCAAATAGAAAACCTTAATAAGACCTATAAAATGGGTTTTTGGGGAAAGAAAGTAAAAGTACTTGATGGAGTTTCTTTCTCGGTAGAAAAAGGCTCTACATTTGGTCTTTTAGGTCCGAATGGAGCTGGTAAAACAACTACATTAAAAATTCTTGTTGGTCTAACTAAACCAACTAAAGGGAAAGTTTCTGTTTTAGGAAAATCACCTTTTGAAGTAAAAAATCATAAAAAAATTGGCTATTTACCTGAAAGTCCATACATATATACTTATCTTACAGGAATGGAGTTTTTAAATTTATGTGGAAATATTCATGGAATATCAGGCAAAACTTTAAATACTAGAATTTATGAACTTTTAGATCTAGTAAGTTTAGATAAAAATTCTGCAAATAAACAACTAAAAACTTATTCAAAAGGGATGCTTCAAAGAATAGGTATTGCTCAATCTCTTGTTAATG
>ERZ1292633.1554-Hain-H41-02um-R1-1554-length-24624-cov-7_pt1 | contig 24624 bp, 19 predicted proteins | sample MGYA00564406_ERZ1292633 | MGnify/ENA primary metagenome ERZ1292633 (study PRJEB36523, sample SAMEA6512639) | groundwater metagenome | collected 2019-01-08 | study: AquaDiva: Metagenomics assemblies of 32 groundwater samples | reverse complement strand
TAGGCCGTCGCCTCGATCTCGCTGGTCATCTTTTCGACGAAGTAGCTCCCGCCGAGCGGATCGACCGTCTGCGTCACGTTGGACTCATACGCGATGATCTGCTGCGTACGTAAGGCGAGCTTGGCCGCCCCCTCCGTCGGAAGCGCCAGCGTCTCGTCCATGCTGTTGGTGTGCAGCGACTGCGTCCCGCCCAGCACGCCGGCGAGCGCCTGCAGGGCCACACGCACGACGTTATTCATCGGCTGCTGCTCGGTCAGCGTCACGCCCGCGGTCTGGCAGTGCATGCGGAGCTTCAAACTCCGCTCGTCCTTGGCCCCAAATCGCTCGCGCATGACGTGCGACCAGATGCGCCGCGACGCCCGCAGCTTGGCGATCTCCTCGAAAAAGTCGTTGTGCGCGTCAAAAAAGAAACTCAATCTCTGCGCGAACGCATCCACGTCCAGCCCGCGGGCGATCGAGGCTTCGACGTAGGCGATCCCGTCGGCCAGCGTAAACGCCAGCTCTTGCGCCGCCGTCGCACCGGCCTCGCGGATGTGATACCCGCTGATGCTCACCGTGTTACACTGGGGCAGATGCTGCGTGCAGTATTCGATCGTATCAACGACGAGCTTGACGCTCGGCACGGGCGGGAAGACGTACTCGTTCTGGGCGTGGAACTCCTTGAGGATGTCGTTCTGTAGCGTCCCGCGAAGCTTTTCCAGCGGTACGCCCTGTTCCTGTGCGACGGCGATGTAGAACGCAAGCAGGATTGCGGCGGGCGCGTTGATGGTCATACTCGTGCTCACGTCGCCGAGGTTGATGCCGTCGAAGAGGACGCGCATGTCGGCGAGCGACGAAATGGCTACGCCGCACCGCCCGACCTCGCCGAGTGACAGCGGGTCGTCACTGTCGCGGCCCATCAGCGTCGGCAGGTCGAAGGCTGTGCTCAGCCCCGTCTGTCCGTGCTCCAGCAAGAACTTGAATCGCTGGTTCGTGTCCGCGGCCGATCCGAATCCCGCGAACTGCCGCATGGTCCACAGGCGGTCACGGTACATCGTCCTGTGTACGCCGCGGGTGAACGGGAACGCGCCCGGCTCGCCCAGTTCGCGCCGAGGATCAAACGCGCCGAGGTTGCAAGGACCGACGAACGGTCTGTCCCCCGCCTCCGACGAACAACCCGCGCCAGATTCAGCCGACGTTTGCACCTTCATGCTTGTGATCACTCCATCCAACTTGCCGGCCGCTTCTCGAGGAAAGCGGCCATCCCCTCACGCGAATCCCTGTTGTGGAAGCACTCGACGAACGCGCCGAGGTCGTCGTGGTCCCGCGCCGCACGCTTGGCCAGCGCGACCGCAGCCGGCGCAGCGCGCTGGAACGACTTACAGAACGCCACGACTCGCTGTCCCACGTCGTCTGGTGAATTTACGATCTCATCCACCAGTCCCAACTGCAGCGCGTCCTCGCCCGAAACGGGCGCTGCGCTCAAGAAGATTCGCTTCGCCTTGGCCGGACCGATCAGTTGGGTCAGGCGGATCACGCCGCCCCAGCCCGGAATCAACCCCAGCGTGACCTCGGGCAAACCGAGCTTGGCCGATTTGACCGCGACGCGGAAGTCGCACGCCAGCGTCACCTCCAGCCCGCCGCCGAGCGCCGCCCCCTGAATGGCAGCCACGGTGATCGACGGCAGCGAGGCGAGGTCCGACATGATGCTCTGCCCCAGCGTCGCGTACTCGTGCGCATCGTCCGACTTGAACGCAGCCATCTCTTTGATGTCCGCGCCCGCGATGAACACCTTGCCCTTCGCCTGCACCACGGTCGTGCGGACGTTTGGGTCTTTGCGAACCTTGGCGATGGCCGCTCCGAAACTGTGCAGAACGTCGGTCGACAATACGTTCAATCCGTCGTCGGTCGAGAATGTGATCGTCGCGTGCGAGCCGTCGATCTCCGCGTGAACCTGTGTTTTAGTCATACTTGTAGAATCCCTGTTTGGTTTTCCTGCCCAAGCGGCCCGCCGCGACCATCTTACGCAATAGCGGGCACGGACGGTAACGGTCCTCGCCCAGATCGCGGTGCAATACTTCGAGGATAAACAGGCATACGTCGAGGCCGATAAGATCGGCCAAGGCGAGCGGCCCCATCGGATGGTTCATGCCGAGCTTCATGATGTCGTCGATCGCCTTGGGTTCGGCCACGCCGTCCTGAAGGCAGAAGATCGCCTCGTTAATCATCGGCATCAGGATGCGGTTGGCGACGAAACCCGGATGATCGTTGCACTGCACCGGCGTCTTGCCGACCGACTCGGCGAATTCGATCGTGCGTTTCGTCGTCTCGTCGCTGGTTTGGAGGCCGCGCACGACCTCGACCAGCTTCATCAGCGGTACGGGATTGAAAAAGTGCATGCCGATGAAGCGATCGGGCCGATCCATCGCGGCGGCGAGCTGGGTGATGCTGATGCTGCTCGTGTTGCTCGCCAGGATGCCGTCGTCGGTCAGGTACTTTTGCGCCTGCTTCAGGATATCCACCTTGATTTCGGGTTTCTCGGTGGCGGCCTCGATGATGAGAGGACATTTGGGAAACTCGGAGACCGCCTTGGTCGGATGAATGCGCTTTTTCGTCCCGGCCGCGTCGTCGGGCTTGATGACTCCCTTCTCCGCCGCGCGGTCGAGCATCTTGTTGATTTGCTTCATCCCGTCATCGAGCGCCGCGGGGAAGGCATCGAATATCGAGACGTCGTACCCCGCCTGCGCGAACACCTGCGCGATTCCGCGTCCCATCGTCCCCGCGCCAATAACCGCGATTGTTTTGTTGTTGCTCATACGATCGTCTCCCTATCCGAACCCGAAGCGCAAGCGACGGGCGGTCTGAGGTGGGATATCCCCTACGCCAGGTTGTCCGTCGCCGCCCCGCCCACCGTAGTCACCCCGTAGGGGTGTCTGAAAATAGCCCAGCGATTCATCGCTGGGTATAAATCGTCTTCTCTTCATTTCTCCCTCGGTTGGTACCGGCGACATTTGTCGCCGGTACCAACCGAGGGAGAAGTAATAAATGACCGTGCTCACTACCCCAGCGTTAAAACGCTGGGCTATTATCATGTCGTGCCTCCGGTACTCGACGAGCAATGTCCCGTTCGCCGCGGAGCCGCATACCCCCAACCGCAGCGCGCGATGCTTGCGACAGAGAGATTCAAGTTCACTCCGTTGTGCTTGTATGATCGTAACCATTATTCGAGGCGCCGATGCAGGGGACTGTTCAACCCAGATTATTCGAATCTCATTATTAATCGCGCGACGTCTTCGCGCGTGTGAGTACTTTTCGTAATTGAATTCCGAGACAAGTTATCTGATTTATAGGCTTCCTTTAGCCAGTGCTGTGCCATCGCGATGTCTTGCACAACACCGAGTCCAAGACAATAATACCTTGCAATTTCCAGCATGGCATCGACATCACCGCGTTTCGCCGCCCGCTGATACCAATGGGCTGCGCGTATCGCACTTCTGACCACACCATCTCCACCGGCATAACACTCCGCGACTTCGAACATCGCGAGCAGATCCCCACGCTCTGCTCGCCCAAGAAGAAGGACAAAGACGGAATTCGCAGTCATGAAAAGCCTAACCGGGAAAGCTGGTTCCGATCTCGGCGGCGACCTGTCCCACGCAGAAACCAAGCTTCGCGCGATCACCAACCGATAAATGCCGCACATCTCCCATGCAATTTCACATTTCTCCGCGCCGCCCCTTGCCGATAACGCGCGCCCGAGGCAGCCGTCAGATTCCCGGTTCCTTCGGAATCAGCGGCTCGATGGCGGCCTTCAATCTCGGCATATCGTTGACTACCACATTCCACACGCGGTCCCATTTGATTTCGTCGTATCCATGCACCAGATGATGGCGCATTGAGATCATCTTCCTCCAGGGAACGCGGCTATGTTGCTCCTGAAACTCTTTCGAGACGCGGTTCGCCGCCTCGCCTATGACAATGACCTGACCATAAACCGCCCACATCGACTTCTCATCACCAAGGAACCGGTCATAATCAAGATCCACGATAAACGACCGCGCACGATCTATCGCTTCGCGAATGTCGATCAGCGATGCAATATCAATATCAATTGACATAAATCGTCCGCGCGCTTCCCAGGATCAGCTTTCGGCGCATCCAGTTTCGGCTTTGCTCGATCGGTTCGCGCTCCACAAGGTCAACCGGTCTTCCAACGATCGCGGCCAATTCGTCCTCGGCGTCTACGAGGTCGAACAAGCTCAACCGCGCTGCGGGGTCGAACGTCACCAGAAAATCCACATCACTGTCCGGGCCGAAGTCGTCACGCAGGACCGATCCGAACAACTCCATCTTGTTGATCTTCCACCGGCGGCAGTAATCGGCCAGCGCCTCATAGGGCAGATCGACGGGCAAAGATGGCAAACGGTCGATCATGGATATGTTATCCCGCCAGTCCTCGTGCAATCACCAACCGGTGAATCTCGCTCGTGCCTTCGTACAACTCGGTGATCTTGGCATCCCGCAAGAACCGTTCGACAGGGTAATCACAGATATATCCATACCCGCCGAACACCTGCACCGCGTGGTTGGCGGCTTTTGATGCCACTTCGCTCGCAAATAGCTTCGCCATCGCGGCCGCCTGACCGTACTCGCGACCCTGATCCTTGAGCCACGCCGCCCGGTACGTCAGCAGCCGCGCGGCCTCGACTCCCACGCCCATGTCCGCGATCTTGCTCTGGATCGCCTGAAACTTGCCGATGGGTTGGCCGAACTGCACGCGCGTCTTCGCGTACTTCGCGGCTTCATACAGACACGCCTGGGCGATGCCCAGCGCTTGTCCGGCGATTCCGATGCGCCCGCCGTCCAGCGTGGCGAGGGCCACGCGCATCCCGCGCCCGCGCTCGCCGAGCAGCGCCGCGCGCGGCACCACGCAATCCTCAAACGCGAACTCCGCCGTCGACGAACACTTGATCCCCAGCTTTTTTTCGAGCTTGCCGATCCGCAGACCCTTCATCGGCTTGTCGACGATGAACGCGCTCAGCCGCCGCTTCGGCTCGTCGGGGTCGGTGACCGCGATCAACACCATCACCCCAGCCTCCTTGCCGTTGGTGATGAAAATCTTCGTGCCCTCGATGTGCCAGCCATCGTCTTTCAACTCCGCCCGACAAGTGGCCGCCCCTGCGTCGCTCCCGCTCCCCGGCTCGGTCAGCGACAGACACCCGATCAACTCGCCGCTGGCCATGCGCGGCAGGTATTTTTTCTTTTGCTCCGCCGATCCGAAGCGCAGAATCGGATCGACGCACAGCGACGTGTGCGCACTGAGCAAGACCCCCGTTCCCGCGCAGGCCTTCGAGACCTCCTCGACGACGATGGTCGATGCGACCGTCCCCATCCCCGCGCCGCCGTACTCCTCCGGGATCGCGATGCCGAACAATCCCAGCTCGCGAAGCTGCTGCAACAGGTCATCGGTCATGGCAGCCGAATGGTCGCGATCCTCAGCCCCGCGCGCCACCTCCTTGAACGCGAAGTCGCGGATTTGTTCGGCCAGCATCCGATGATCGTCGTCAAACTCGAAGTCCATAAGGCCCCCTACGATTCAAGATAGTGACGCGAAATGATGATTCGCTGGATCTGGCTCGACCCCTCGCCGATCTCGCAGAGCTTGGCGTCGCGCATGTACCGCTCGACAGGCACCTCCTTGGTGTATCCGTTGCCGCCGTGAATCTGGATCGCGTTCAGGCAGGCCCGCGTCGCCATCTCGCTGGTGAAGAGCTTGGCCATTGACGCCTCGATGTTGCTCGACTTGCCAGAGTCCGAGAGGTCCGCCGCCTTGCGCGTGAGCAACCGCCCCGCGTCGATCTCCATGGCCATATCCGCGAGCATGAATTGGACCGACTGATGCTCGAAGATCGGCTTGCCGAACGCCGTCCGCTGCTTCGCGTATGAAAGCGATTCCTCCAGCGCCCCCCGCGCTAGTCCGACCGACATGGCCGAAATCGTGATCCGCCCGCGCTCCAGAACCTTCATCGCGTCGATGAATCCCTCGTTCAACTTGCCGCAGAGGTTCTCTTTCGGAATGCGACAGTTGTCGAACATCAGCCCCACCGTGTCCGACCCACGCATCCCCATCTTGTCTTCTTTCGGGCCGATCTCGAAACCCGGCGTGCCCCGCTCCACGAGAAACGCGCTGATGCCCTTCGCGCCGCCCTCCGGTTTGGTCCGCGCCATCACCACGTAGACGCCGGCGTAGTGGCCGTTGGTGATCCACTGCTTCGCCCCGTTGAGCGCCCAGTGATCGCCCTCGAGCTTCGCCGTGGTGGTCAGCGCAGCCGCGTCGCTTCCGCAACCCGGCTCGGTGAGCGCCCACGCACCGAGGTAGTCGCCCCTCGCCAGCTTGGTCAGATACTTCTTCTTCTGCTCGTCGTTGGCCGCCCGGATGATGTGCGCTGAACACAGGGCGTTGTGCGCGTCGAGCATCAGCGCCGTCGCCCCGCAGTGCCGGGCGACCTCCTCCATGATGACCGACGCCGCCAGGTCTCCCAACCCCGCTCCGCCGTACTCCGTGGGCGCGAAAATTCCCAAGAAGCCAAGCTCGGCCAGCTTCGTGACGACCTCACGCGAAATATCCGCCTCGCGGTCCCACTTTCGTGCGTGCGGAGCGATGTGTTCCGCCGCAAAATCGCGGGCCACGTCCTGAAGGGCCGCCAGATCATCGCTGAGTTCAAAATCCATGGACACACCTGCATCTACGGGACAGGCCGCGAGTCGTGCCCATCCGCGCTCCCAAACTCGAAATCCACCAGGACAGGATGGTACTGCAAATCGGACGAAACGTCACGCGGCATCGGTACGCGAATAGGCGTTCAATGCTAAGTTATTCATACCTATGCGGCGTCGCGGGATATAGCATGAGCCATAGCTCACGATCAAACTTGGCGAACTCAAAGAACTGTTCGATATTGATACCGGCGGAGTGCCCCGTTGGTAGTCCGTCGAGGCGATTCAGCCGTTGAATGAAGTCGTCGGCCCACGCCGGAAAATCCTCGAGTCGTTGCATTCGCTCGGATTTCAAGAGGCGATCGGACAATTCTGTGCTGAGCGGCATACCTGCAGGGCGTGAGAATCCCGCGCCGAGAATGAAGACACGTTTTCGTTCGGGAGTTGCCATGACGGAATGATATGACTCTTCCCGACCGGGTGGAAACGTTCCGCTCGCCGACGGTCGCGGCTCTTGTCAACCGCTCGCGGGTGGGAGCAGCGGATATCGCGGAAGATCGCCCTCTCGACTAGCGCGACTCGGTTAGCCTTTCCTGCAACCAGCGCTGAACCAAACGCTGCGGCGTCGTGCGGCATCGCCGGGCCTCGCGCAGGAGTTGTTGCCATGTCGCGGGCCGTACCTCAATCACTCCGATTTCGGGACGCACGAAAACCGTCTCTTCGTCTTCCTCAAGTTCCGCTCGGAAGTCGGTCGAGTCGTGCGTCTCCCAGAACCTTGCCTCTTCTTTCTCGGTACGAAAATCAGGTATTCGACGTTTCATCTTTGCGGTCTCCGCTTTCGAAAGAAGCGACGCTCCTTGTCCGTCATCGGACGAGCGGTAACGCACAACGCGGCTTCACCGTCCAACAGACGCAACACGATAAACAGGTACCGGCCTGCAAGAGTCTGCCCATACGCCAGTCTTGTTCCGCTGCGAGACTTCATCAACAGCGGGCGAGAGAAGCAAACCTCCTCCACCTCATCGGGCGTTACGCCGTGACGGGCGATGTGCGCCCGATTTTCCTGGTTCTATTCTAGCCTGGTTATTCTACGCATGACACCTACCGCCCGGCCGTGCTTCTCCGCGAAGGTCAAAACGCCGCGACGCCGGTAATCTCACGGCCGACGACGAGCTGGTGGATGGTCTCGGTGCCTTCGTAGGTGATGACGCTTTCGAGGTTGAGCATGTGCCGCACGGGGCAACATTCGACGCTGATGCCGCCGGCGCCGAGGATGTCGCGGGCCTCGCGGGCGATGTCCAGGCCGAGGCGCACGTTGTTCCACTTCGCGAGCGACACCTGCGTGTGGTGCATCTTGCCGGCGTCCTTGATGCGGCCGAGTTGCAGCGCGAGAAGCTGGCCGGTCGTGATCCGGCGAACCATGTCCGCGAGGCGAATCTGCATGTGTTGCTTGTTGATGAGCGGCGCGCCGAAGAGGACGCGGTTGCGGCAGAATTCGAGGGCTTCGCGGTAGCAGGCCGTGGCCGCGCCGACCCCGCCCCAGGCGATGCCGTAGCGGGCCTGGGTGAGGCACGAGAGCGGCGCGCCGAGTCCCTCGGCCTTGGGCAGGCGCGACGATTCCGGTATGCGGCAGTTGTCGAAGAACAGTTCGCTGGTGACCGACGCCCGCAGGGAGAACTTGTGCGGGATGTCGCGGGCGGTGTAGCCGGGCGTGCCCTTTTCGACGAGGAATCCGCGGACGCCGTGCTCGGTCATGGCCCAGACGACTGCAACGTGCGCGACCGTGCCGCTGGTGATCCACATCTTTGCGCCGTTGAGGATCCAGTCGCCGCCCTTTTTCTCGGCGCGGGTTTTCATCGTGCCAGGGTCGGACCCGCCGTCGGGTTCGGTGAGTCCGAAGCATCCGATCGCCTTGGCTCTCACCATCTGCGGCAGCCAGCGCTGCTTTTGTTCGTCGGAGCCGTAGGTGTGGATGGGGAACATGACCAGGCCGCTCTGGACCGAGGCGAAGCTGCGGACGCCGCTGTCGCCGCGTTCGAGTTCCTGCATGATGAGTCCGTAGGCGACGTTGTTGAGTCCCGCGCAGCCGTAGTCGGTGAGGGTGGGTCCGAAGAGGCCCAGCTCGGCCATTTCCGGGATCAGCTCGGTCGGGAAGCGCTCCTTCTCAAAGCACTCGGCGATGATGGGCAGGACGCGCTCGTCGACGAACCTGGCGACGGTGTCGCGCACCTGTCGCTCGTCGTCGGAGAGGAGCGAGTCGAAGTCGTAGAAATCGGGCGTTTTGCAATCGGGCACGGTTCACCTCTATTAACGGGCATCTTACAACGAGTGCGCTTACCCAAGCAAGATGACCCTTCGTCCCGGCAATCAGTCCGAAAACATAGTGCCATCCAGGCAGCGGAATTGGTCTGCGATAAGGCGAAGGTTGTCGCTGAGACCGTTAGAAAAAGCCGAGACATAACAGAATTTTCGCCGTCAACAAAGATCATCATTCGGTGGAACTGCGGCATAGCCTGCAACCAGTGCATCCGGCCTCCTGCGATTCGTGTGCCGCTGCGCCACGATACTGCGGGAATCCGGTTATGTCCGCGCTTCCTCGCCGTTGATTTGTTCAATCCGGGCGATGTGCATGGGGTCGCAGAGGATAATGCGTTCGGCCATCTTGGCTCCCGGCCGCCCGAAAATTGTCAGGGCAAGAGCCCGCTGGCTAACCAAGAGCATTTCCGGGTGGCGCACATCGTATTGCGTCCCATCCGAAAAGCACATTCGGAAGGGTACAAACGGGCGTTGCTTGAGTTGTTCAGCGATGTCATCCGCGCGCATTTTACAACCTCCAACCGAGAGGATTGTAGGAGCTTTTCCAGCCGACAGCAAGGCGGCCCGTGCGGCTCGAGCTCGAGCGGGTTTTCTACCAAGCGGTTCTTGCTACAATGTGGATCAGCACAGGGTTCCGACAGGGGCTGTTGTGCAAGACAAGGAGCCTTTCCGCGAGTCCCGGCGCGTCGGGACGGACGGATCGGCCTCGAAAGGACGGTTCATGGTTTCCCATCGCAATGTCGCGCGCGCCGTCCCCGGCGCGTTCAATCCGACGAAGTTTGTACAGATCGGTCTGGCCAGCCTTGCGTTACGACCCTCACCCTGCCCTCTCCCTGAGAGGGAGAGGGGTTTGCCGCCGCGGCGTAGGTCGGCAGAGTTTCGGGCGTCTGAACCGCTGCCGATGACCATGGAGGAGGCCAAGCGCCGGGGGTGGCACGAGATCGACGTTGTCTTCGTCACCGGCGACGCGTACATCGATCACCCTAGCTTCGCAACGGCGATTCTGGGTCGCGTGCTGGAGGCGTGCGGCTTTCGCGTCGGCGTCGTCGCCCAGCCTGATTGGCACTCGTGCGAGGCGTGGAAGACGTTTGGGCGGCCAAAGCTCTTCTTCGCGATCTCCGCCGGCAACATGGATTCGATGATTAACCACTACACCGCCAACCGCAAGGTGCGTAACGACGACGCGTACTCGCCGGGCGGGAGGATCGGATTGCGGCCTGACCGCGCGACGCTCGCCTACTGTCAGCGGGCGCGCGAGGCCTACAAGGGCGTACCGATCATCGCGGGCGGGGTCGAGGCCAGTCTGCGCCGCCTCGCGCACTACGACTATTGGAGCGACACGGTGCGGCGTTCGATCCTGCTTGACGCCAAGGCCGATCTCGTCGCGTTCGGCATGGGCGAGTCCGTGATCGTCGAAATCGCACGGCGATTGGCGGACGGTCAAACCGTGCGCGACCTTCGCGACCTGCGCGGCGTGGCCTACGCCTTGGGCGCTGCGGAGTCGAAACTCCTCAGAACCCGGAGCGCAAGCGAGCGGAGCGTAGGGTGCGTCCCGGACGCACCGGAACTGAACCGCGACCGTGAGGGAGCGGGTACGGATTGCCAATTTCCAATTGCCGATTGCCAATTGGCTGACCTCGTCGTTTTGCCGTCGTATGAGGAAGTTAAATCCGACAAATACGCCTTCGCCGAGGCCACGCGGTTGATTCACCTCGAAACCAATCCTTACAACGCGAGGCCGCTCGTGCAGCGGCATGGCGATCAGGTCGTCGTGTGCAACCCGCCGCGATTGCCCGAGTCGCAAGAGGCGATGGACTTCTTTTACGATCTGCAGTACACGCGCGGGCCGCACCCGATTTACAAGGAGCCGATTCCGGCCTATCAGGTCGTCAAGGACTCGGTGACGATCATGCGCGGCTGCTTCGGCGGCTGCACCTATTGCTCGATCACCACGCATCAAGGACGGATCATCCAGTCGCGGAGCAAGGGGTCGATCGTGCGCGAGGTCGCGTCGATGGGCGAGCGCGAGGACTTCAAGGGGGTGGTGAGCGACATCGGCGGTCCGACGGCGAACATGTACGAGATGCGCTGCGTGCGGCCTGAAATCGAGGCGATCTGCCGGCGACTCTCGTGCGTGCATCCGAAGATTTGTCCGTTGCTCGGCACCGATCACGGCCCGCTCATCGAGGTCATGCGCGAGGCACGCGCCCAGAAGGGCGTGCGGAAGGTGTACGTCGCCAGCGGCGTGCGGATGGACCTGGCGCGGTTGTCGCCGGCGTACATGCACGAGTTGACCGCGCACCACGTCGGCGGGCACCTCAAGGTCGCGCAGGAGCACACCGATGCCACGACGTTGGCACTCATGAAGCGGCCCGAGCCGGGAACCTTTCAGGACTTCGACCGAAAGTTCGCTGCGGAGTCGGCCAAGGCCGGCAAGAAGCAGTACCTCGTGCCCTATTTCATCTCCGCCCACCCCGGATGCGATCTCAACGCGATGATCGACCTCGCGGTGTTCCTGAAGAACAACGGCTACAAACCCGAGCAAGTGCAGGACTTCATCCCCGCACCCTTCGACATCGCCGCGTGCATGTACCACACCGGGTTGGACCCCATCACCAAGCAGCCGGTCCACGTTGTGAAGGGATTACGCGATCGAAAGATGCAGCGGGCGCTGATGCAGTTCTTCAAGCCGGAGAATTATTTTACGGTTCGCAAGGCCTTGTTGGAGACCGGTCGGCGCGACTTGATCGGCGACGGGTGCGGTTGTTTGATTGCGAGCAAGCCGCCGCGCGAGGCGATCGCCGCCCGCCGCGACCGCGCCTCCCTCGAAGCCAAATCCGGCGACCACGTTCATTCGCGTCGCCGGATGCCTGGAGCCGGTTACCGACCGCGCCGCGCAACGACCCACCGTCGACGGCACACGTCGTGACCATCCTCGCCGACGCTCGAGCGGGTGTGACTATCGTTTTCCGCAAGTCCGAATCCACAGCACGTCAACGTCTTTAACACGCCGTTAACAAACATTTAATTCCCCTCTAGCGCCTTCGTAAAGTTCCTCGAACACTTGCGCGTCATGCTTCGCCCTGGATTGAGACTGGTGGCGACGTTCGCCGCCGCAGGTCATCAGGCCACAGGGAACAGATTTCCCGGAGAAACGCGCATGAATGGTCGTCGTAATCGGAAAGGGTTCACACTCATCGAGCTGTTGGTCGTGGTGGCGATCATCGCGCTGTTGATAGCCATCCTGCTGCCCAGCTTGCAGGCGGCGCGGCAGCACGCCAAGGCCGTCGTGTGCTCCTCCAATGAGCACAACATCGGTTTGGCGATGGCGAACTATATGTATTCGTCGAAGGGGACCTACCCGGCGTCATACCTGTATCCCGATGACGAAGATGGAAACTGGTCGACGAGCAAGCAGAGCGAGAGCCGTGCATACGGATATACACACTGGTCGCATTTTCTGTATGACAGCGGGCAGGTCAGCGACAAGGCGTTTAAGTGCCCGATCTATGACAACGGCGGCGCGCCGCGAACGAATCCGGGTCTGGAACAAGCGAACTGGGAAGGCGGACAGGTCGACGACACGGCCAGCATGACGGTCAACGAGCGGCAGGACAAACAGGCGCCGCGGATAGCGTATACCGCGAACGCCGTCATCATGCCTCGAAACAAGTTCACCTCGACCCTGTCAGGCGGTCCACGCGTCAACGTGTTCGTGAAGGAGGCTGCGATTCGCCAGCCCGGAACGACCATCATGGCGACCGAGTTTTTGAACAACTGGAAGGCGCTGGGAGTTCAGCAGGGTAATGGGGTCTTGTCCAAATCACACCGACCGATCAACCCGTTTTTCCATGTAGGATCAGGATTCGACGAGTACAAGGCTGCGCCCAATGCCCCGGGTTTCATCTACGGAACGCCGTCGGATCAGGATTATTACGGTCTCCTGCCGACGACGGAAGTTCGCGACAAGACGAACATACTTAACTATACGTCGGGCGTCCCGCAAATCAACGCCATCGGGCGGCACCATCCTAATTCGAACGCGATCTACGCCAAGAAGTACGGGGGGACATCCAACTTCCTGTTTTGCGACGGGCACGCGGAGTTGATGACCGCGCTGGACTCGGTCGCTAAACGGTACTGGGGCACTCACTACTACAGCCTTACGGGGGAGAACCAGGTGATGAATATGTCCAAGGTGGTGAGTTCGCAATCCAATGGCGGGTGAATGGCGGTCGGCGGCACGAAACTTTTGTTCAGCGGAGGGGACGGAGGCGAAGGCGGCGCGCGCCCCTAACCCCGCCCGGGGAGCGACCGTGCCGGGGAGAAGGAGAGGAGGAATCAAGAGCTGGATATCTTGGGTCAATGGGACTCTTTGCGAAAGGATCGCGGACAAAACGGCCGGCGAAGAGTAAGGAGCTTTTCGGAGGGGTGGGGAAGCAGGCCCTACGGTGTGGGAATTGTACCTGAGCAATCAGGCAGCGTGGCGGTGAACTTGTTCTACAGGAGCTAAGAAGCATGAAAAACCATAGTATCAATGGGCGGCTGTGGGCGACCCTATTCGCCGCGGTCGCGTGTACTTCGAGCGGCGCGTTGGGCGCCGCAGGTCTGAACAACGATTGTGTGAATAATGGAATTCAGGGGAGTCCGTTTGTCGCCGGCACCGGTCATGTGACCGTGACCGGCGGACAGGTCAGCGGTGCGGGAGCGACCCTTTTTGTGGACTTCTTCCGCGCGGTGTCGTCAACCAACGACTGGATCGACGTGGACGGCGACGGAAAGGCCGGCAACTTCGCGACGTTTCCGTTCGTGGACAATCTCGGAACGCTCTGGCCTCCTAACGGAACGATCAACACGTGGTGGATGTTCCAATACCGCAGCGTCGGCTCGGTCAACGGGTTCAACGAGTTTGTTGAAAACCAGACGTGCAACGCGATCCCACTTTCGGTGCCGGCCGAAGCGGGAATCTTCAATCAGTTCGAGTATGCCAACAACGGCGTGACGACTTGGGGCGGCCCTTTCGCCAACAGCAGCGGGACGCCCGTTCAGCCGTGCGAAATCGAGTTCGCGTTCCTCGATGTCCCCAGCGCGTGGGCGGTGCAGGTTGGCGGCAGCGGCCTATGCTTCCCGGGGGGAACGACGTCGTGCGTAACCGACCTAGACTGCGCTGGTAATGAGAAATGCGTGGGGGCTCCGAAATGGAACGCCGAACCAGGGAGCCCGGGTTACGGGTTGAACCCGATCGTGTCGTCGACGGGTTATGTCAGCAATCTTCAGCCGCTCAGCCGCGAGTGCGGAAGCTGCGCGACCAGCGGCGATCCTTGCACGAAACAGGATCAATGTGCGCCAGGTCAGTGTACGATTTCGTCGGCGAGCTGCCGCACAGATCAGCAGTGTCCGGCGGGTAACTGTAGTGTGACTACCGGAAATAGCTGCCGTGCGGACGCGGAGTGTCCCGTTGGCGAGACCTGCCTGAACATCCGAACATGCAACAATCTTGAGGCGTGCAATCTGAGCGGAAACGTGGCGAGCCTGAATGTCAACACGGCCGCGCCGAATGCGGACACGCTTTTCGACTTCGTGGGTGCGTGGGTTCCGGTCGCCTATATCGCGAACCGGGGCACCGGGCTGCAGGACGTCAAGTACAGCGAAATGCAGTACTTGTTCACGACGGGCCGCATGCCCAACGGCGAAAACCTCGTCGCGTCCACGCGTTCGGTCGGATCGGGAACGCGAAACGCGATCATGAACTCCACGGGCATCGACACAAGTTGGGCTAGAGGCGACAACGTCGGTAATGAGAACGCCGTCACCACCAGCTTCAATCTCGGAACCAATAAGCAGCAGACCAACGCTCAGGGTTCGAGCCAGATCGAACAGGCCGTCGAAGAATGGCGGCTCGGCGTCGGGTACACCGGATTGGCCGGCCCCAGCCGTGCGGCGTCGGATGCGCTTTCGGGCCGCTATGAGGTTTTGAACCTCTGCAAGGACGTGGACAGCAACGGGAACGCGCTGTGCGATTGCTCGGTTCCGCAGGCCTGCGCCGAAGGCCCCAAGTTCTGCAGCATCGTTACCACGATTCCCTGCACGACGGATGCAAACTGCAATCCGACCGCGACCAACGGAACCTGCGTCGCCATCGACGCGGCCACGCCCAACAACGGCTACGTCCGCCCGAAGATCAGCACGGTGCTGGACAACTGCGACGCCTGCTGCGGATACACGATTGGCGGCAACGGGTCGTTCGTGGTGCGCGGCAATCGTCACGCCAACCGCGATCTCGGCGATCCCAAGTTCGTTCCCGGCTTTCCGCTCAATAACCAGGCCGTCGCCGATTACCTGAACAATATCGACGACAGCACGGAATCCTTCGAGGGCAACGTCTTCGGCAAGGAGTGCAACACCACTCGAAAGTGCAGCATCACCGCCACCGTCGATTGCAATGAGGATGTGGACTGCCTTCCCTCGGCGGGTGTTTGCACCGGGCCGTTCAAGACTTGCACGAGCGACTCGGCCTGCACACAGAAGACATGCAGCATCACGGCGACGGGCTGCAACGTAGACGGCGATTGTCCCTCTCAACCGCAGACCTGTATCGGCGGACCGGGCGGCAACTGCAGCATCACAGCCGACGCCTGCGACATCGACGGCGATTGTACGAACGCGACGCAGACCTGCCGGGCGGATTTCTGCAAGTCCAGCCTCAACATGCCGGGCCAATTCCTCGCCACGACGTTCTTCCTCGGGGCCGGCCTCGACTGCCAGCAGAGTCTGACCGACGGTATGGATTTTTCGCCGACGGCGCTGCTGAATCAGACGCTACAGAACTTCATTCGGACAAACAACGGGCTGGGCATCGGCGGCGATACGCCGGCCTTCGGGTCCGTGAATCCGACGACCGGCGGACGCAACCCCGTTCGGAGCGGTCTGACCGGCGGCGCGACGTACACCGACGGTTCGACCACCGGCAGCTACACCTACTGGAACGGAACGAGCTTCATCACCAACTTCGCTTCGGGCCAACAGCTTGCGGCACGGAACAAAATTCAAGGCGATTTCAATGAGGACGGCGTCCGCAATATCTCCGACGCCGCCGAAATGGTGAAAGCCTACTACTTGCCGCGGACCTGGCAGAAGACCGATCCGCAGGCTACGGGAACCGGAAGCCCAGGCAATCAAACGAACGGCGGCTCGGTTGACGGCGCCATTCCGGAAGTGATCGGCGACTTCGACGGAAACGGCAACCTCACCAAAGAAGACCTTCGGTACTTCATGGACGGGTTGGCATTGTCGGGCGGCCAGCTCAATCGCAAGCAAGGTGCGATCGACATCGACAACGCTCTCGCCACCTATGGCCGTTGCGCCGGAGACAACACCGTCGTCTGCCGCATCGGAGTCCCGACTGATTGTACTGACCACGGCACGACCGACCCGTGCAATGCGGGCGGAACCTATCCGTGGGCCGATCCGGCCACCCAGATTGAGATTCCCGTGGGACTGGGGCTTGATCCGAAATTCGCGCTGCCCAAGGGCGTTGACGATTCGGGGTCGCCCTTCCTGGCGACGGGCAAACCGTATCAGGCGGGCGACTTCCGCGGCGACGTTGAGGGTCGAAACCCGGCGGCAGGTGCACAACCGGTCGGTTGGGACGGCTTTGTCGATGACAGGGATATCGACTACTGCTGCCGCATTGCGCAACTGGGCTCGTGGAGCGAGCTGAACGACGCCGTGTTCATGGACCTGAGTTGCGATATGAATGGCGATCTGGAGGTCAATGCCGCGGACGTGACCGAGTTGGTCGAAGTGATTCTCGGGACGCTGGTCGGAGACGTGAATCTCGACGGCGCTGTGGATCAGGCGGACACGGACATCATTGTTGCGTCGATCCTTGACCCGAATCCGTGCAACAGCAGCGGCACGTGCGGCTGGGCCGACGGTGACACCAATTGCGACGGATATGTTGATTCGACTGATCTGGGCGGCTCGGCGCCGCCGGCGGTTCAACCAGATGGCATCGGTTTTGATAAGCCGAGGTTCATTTCGGTCGTTGTGCCTCCAGCTGCAACGGCCGCCGGCGCTGAGACCGCGCTGCGGGTTACGCTGACGTCGTTGCACCATGTAAGCCCGCCGTACACCTCCAGTCCGTCGGTGCCGTTCACGGAGCTCGAAGGACAGCAACTGTGGCTCGGACCGCCGGCTGTGTACGTGGAGTCGGCAAGCAGCGGCATACGGTTCGTTGCGTCGCATTTGCAATGCGATCCGTTTTATCGCGATTGGAGCGCGTTCACGAGCTGCAGCAACGCGTTGCAGCTATGCAACGTGGACGGCGATTGCCCGGGCGGCGCCTGCAACGTCGCGATGGACAATGTGCTTCACGTAACCGGTGCGGCGATCGTACCCAGTTCCACGTATACCGTGGAGAATCTTGCGGCTGCCTGCCAGGGTATTGAGGCGGTTTGCGCGCTCGTTTCCGGCGCGGTGCCCTTCGTGACGGGGCGATGGGGCGACGTGGTGGCTGCGTTCCAGCTTCCGACTCCTCCGGTCACGCAGCCGGACTTCAACGATATCGGCGCGCTGGTGAACAAGTTCAAGAGCGCGTTGGGCGCCCCGATCAAGGCCCGGGCGATGCTCGCCGGCGACGGCCTGAGGGGCTTGATCAACCTCACGCCGGACGTGGGCTTCACCCACATTTCGGCGTGCGTCGACGGGTTCAAGGGTCTGGCGTATCCGTACAAGCCCGGCAAGTGCACGGGCGACGCGACGAAGGCGTGCGTGGCGGATGCGGATTGTACTGCCCAGTCGGTCGTGGGTCCGTGCGTGCTTTGTCCGTAGCACAACGCATGCACTCAGCCTTGGTCCGGGCTGTTGCGACGTCGGGCTGAGTGGAACCGGACCAATTGCAACCAAACCTTGGGGGCGGATTCGAGAGAGTCCGCCCCCGCTTTTTGCGCGTTGCGAACGATCCTACTCATTGAGCCTGCGAATGTTCGCGCCGACAGCGGCGAGTTTTTCCTCGATCTTTTCGTAGCCGCGGTCGATGTGGTACGCGCGGTGGACGCGGGTGGTGCCCTTGGCGGCGAGGCCGGTGAGGATCAGTGGCCTTATCAACGGTTCTTCGACGCGCTGGGCAAGGCCATGTTCCTGGCCGCACATCAAGTCGATTGACTGGGTACCGCGCCGGCCCGATGTCACATCAGGTCCGTGAGCCGTTCTACCGGCGGGGTGGGCAGCGTGCTGAGGCAGGTGCTAAGGAACTGAGTGGTGATGATGACGGGTTCGAGGCGGCGGATGTCCTATTCGCCGCGCTCGAAACCGCCACATGTTCAAAAAGTTTACATGGCCGCAGCACACGTACAACTACCGCCGCCGCCCGAACATTCCATGGTTCCCGCCGCGTCCGTGCATTTCACATGGTATTTGTTGTCGGTCCCCGAGTAGCCAGTGCATGTCCCTCCTTGGCCTGCGGTGCAACCGCATCCCCCCGCATCAGGGGGAAGGTTCGAGAAACAACCAGACGCCACGCCCCCGATGTCCTCAAATACCGGTCCATTCTCTAGAAATCGAACTGAAAGAAGATGGATGACGCCTTCTTCCTCAAAGATAGCAATTCCATCGACTTTCGCCGACACCGGATCGGTGGGGGCTTTGATCCTACGAATCGCGGGGAATTGATCCGTCAACATCTGTGCAAGGGCACCGGCAATGGCTGCCATTCCTTCGCGAGTACCGCTCATCCGAACGAAGCTCTCCGGCTTGATGCTCGATTGATCAAACGGTACGTCCGTAACGGACTTGGAATCGGGATCTGTTTCCAGCCGGTATCCCGTAAACCCTGTTCCTTCGCTCCCCACAGTCACCCAGACCTCGTTGCCGCCGACCTTGTAACCCATGCTCAGGGGGCGTTCCGATTCACCAATTACCCGTGCCTCGTTTATCACTTTTTTGACTGGAGCGCTCCGCGACTCCGGTTGCGTTCGTTGGGATGCGATCGCCAGAGAAACGGCCAGCCCACCAAGCCCGACGAGTCCGCACGTGAGGATCCCAACGGACTTGATTCGAAATCTCGGATGTGCAGTGGATTTCATGTTGGTTCCTTCCAGAAAAAAGGTGAAGGTGAAGGTGAAGGTGAAGGTGAAAGTGAAGGTCTGGCCGACCAAGAACACCTACACTCCATGAATCGGCAATATAGTCCACGAGACTCTTGCCGTCAACCTAAAATAAATTAATTTTTCGTCAAAAAGACAAATAAATCTGAGATTTAACGATACGGCGAAACGTCGTACCTTCTTGCTGCACCTAATTGATTGTAGTACAAGAAGTTAAGAATGGTTTGTGCTGCCTTCCAATGCAGACCCGTCCAAGGCGCTGCCGAAAATCACGCAGAATGAAAATAATACTTCATGTTCTTCACTCATTGAGTCGCCGGATGTTGGCCCCGACAGCGGCGAGTTTTTCCTCGATCTTTTCGTAGCCGCGGTCGATGTGGTACGCGCGGTGGACGCGGGTGGTGCCTTTGGCGGCGAGGCCCGCCAGAATCAGCGCCGCCGAAGCGCGCAGGTCGGAGGCCATCACCGGCGCGCCGACCAGTCGCTTGGTTCCCTCGACGATGACCGTCGGTCCCTCCTTGCGAAGCTGGGCCCCCATGCGGTTCAGTTCGGCGACGTGCAGGAAGCGGTCGGGATAGATTTTCTCGGTGATGACGCTGTTGCCGTCGGCGAGGCAGAGTAAGGCCATCGCCTGCGCCTGCAAGTCCGTCGGAAAGCCCGGATACGGCTGGGTCGTGATGACCACCGCTTCGAGCCGCCGCGTCGAGGAGACGGCGATGCCTTTTTCGCCGCGATCGATCGTCACGCCCACGCGGCGGAGTCGATCGACGACGGCCCGCATGTGCTCGAGCTTGGCTCCGACCAGCTCCACGTCGCCGTTGGTGATGGCCGCGGCGATCATGAACGTTCCCGCCTCAATGCGGTCGGGGATGACCTTGTGCTCGCAGCCCTTAAGCCCCTCGACGCCTTCGACGACGATTTCCGGCGTGCCCTGCCCGGTGATCCGCGCCCCGCACGCGTTGAGGAAGTTGGCGAGGTCCACGACCTCCGGTTCGCACGCGGCCGACGCGATGATGCTGCGTCCGTCCGCGAGGCACGCCGCCATCATCACGTTGGCCGTCGCGGTGACGGACGAGCCGAACGGTCCGCCCAGAAAAATCTCCGCTCCTTTGAGTCGCTTGGTCCGGAGCAGCACGTCGCCGTTTACCAGATCGAAGTCGGCCCCCAGCGTCTGCAATCCAAGAATGTGCAGGTCGATCGGTCGATCGCCGATTGCGCACCCGCCGGGCATCGAGACCTGGGCGCGGCGGCGTTTGGCGAGCAGCGGACCCATCACGCACACGCTCGCCCGCATCTTGCTGACGAGGTCGTACTCCGCGTGGGCGTTCATTTCGTCCTCGACGCGGAGGCGCATGGCCCCGCTCGCGTCGCGTTCCGACCGCACGCCAAGCTTTTGCAAAAGCACCTGCATCTGCCGCACGTCCGCGAGGTCCGGGACGTTCCGCAGAACCGTTTCGCCATCGCACAGGATCGAAGCGGCCATGATCGGCAGCGCGGCGTTCTTGGCCCCGCTGATCTCGATGGCGCCTTTTAACCGACTGCCCCCGACGATTTCGAAGTATTGCACGGCTACCCTCCTTGATGCGTGTTGTAACTGCGAATCGACCCATGTAGCGTCGCGGTATGCCCGCGGCGTCGTAGCGTCGGGGCTTGTCCCCGGCGCATCGTCTGATCAATGCGCCGCCCACGAGGGGCGACGCTACATTGTTTCGCGTGCCGGTCAGCCTACAACGGCGCGGCGCGGCGCGGGCGAAGACAAGCACCCGTTCCCTGCCGACCACGCGATCTCTCCGCGTTTGACGATGCACGAACACGCCGCCGCCGGTCATCGTCGTAATGACTGCATCCGCCCGCCCGTCCGCGACTTCCACGACGATCACGCCGCGCGGCGACAGGACGGCTGCCGCGCCCTCCGCGAGCGCGCGGTAGAACGACAATCCGTCCCCGCCGTCGGTCAGCGCGACGTGCGGCTCGAAGTCGCGCACGGCGGCGTCGAGTCCGCCCATCTGCTCAGCCGGAATGTACGGCGGATTGCACATCAGCACGTCGAATCCGCCTTGCGGCACGATCTCGCCGGGCAGCGCCAGCCGATCGGCCTGCACGAGCGTCATCCGATCGAGCACGCCGTTTCGCTCCGCGTTGCCCCGCGCGACCTCCAAAGCCGCCGGCGATAGGTCCGTCGCCACGCAAAGGGCGTCCCGCAGTTGCGAAAGTACGGCGATCGCAATGCACCCGCTTCCCGTGCCGACATCAAGCATCCGCAACGGCGGCGTCAGGTCGGCGCTGCAGCCAAAGTCGATCACGCACTCGACGAGTTCCTCGGTTTCGGCGCGCGGGATCAAGACATCAGGGGTCACATGAAACGCGAGCGAAAAGAACTCCTTTTTCCCGACCAGGTAGGCGACGGGTTCGTGCGCAGTCGCTCGCTTGACCCACTCGCGAAACCGGCCCAGTTGGTCCGGCGGCAGTTCCCGATCGAATCTTGCATACAGGTCGATCCGCCGACAACCGGCTGCGTGGGCCAGCAACACCTCGCCCGCCAGTCGCGGATCGTCCACGCCGCGGCGCGCGAGAAATTCGCCAGTCCAGGACAGAAGGCGTCCGATCGTCCACGGAGTTGCGTCGGCCTGGGAACGAATCATCAGCTCACCGCGCTGCCCGGCGCGATATCCGCGTCCGTGGTCAGGACGATCACCTTGCTTCGATCGGCGCTGGAGGCGGCCAGCAGCATCCCGTTGCTCTCCACCCCGCGCATCATCCGCGGGGCGAGATTGGCGACAAGAATCAAGTTCTTTCCGATCAACTGTTCGGGCGTGTAGTATCCCTTGATCCCCGCGCAAATCTGACGCTGCTCGTCGCCCAGATCAACCTTGAGCACCAGTAGTTTATCGGCGTTCGGATGCTCGCCGACTTCAATCACTCTTCCCACGCGCAGCTTCACCTTGGCGAAGTCGTCGAAGGTGATCGTGGCCGGCGCACCGCCGGTGGGATCGCTGGACATCGGTGTTCCCTCCAAAGGCGTCTGTCGGAAGCCTACCTGTGCGGTTGAACTCTCGACCCTGGCGTTTTGAACCCTCTCTGCCGTTCGGGGTTCAGTTCAAGTTCCCGTGGTCCTTCGGCAGTGTAATTCCGGCATCCCGGCCTCGCAAACCACCCCATCGCCACATCGCTAATCCGTCACAACGATTTCGATCTGTTTCCGTCTCGCGCTCACCGTCCTACAATCGACGAACCTGGATTTGTGTCGCTATGCCCGTGTACCCGTTGATCTTTGAACCCATCCTCAAACACCGGATTTGGGGAGGTCGCCGGCTTGAGTCGCAATTGCGAAAGCGGCTTCCGCCCGGCGAGATAATCGGCGAATCCTGGGAGGTCGCCGATCTCGAAGACGATCAATCCATCGTCGCCGTCGGACCGGAAAAGGGCAGAACTCTCGGTGAGCTGGTACGCCTCTGGGGCGCGGACCTGGTGGGCCGGGCGAAACTCATCGACGGTCGCTTCCCCTTGCTCATCAAGTTCCTCGATGCGTCCCGGCCGCTCAGCGTCCAGGTGCATCCCGATCGGGCAGCCGTCGCCCGACTCGGCGGTCGCGTGCGGATCAAGAACGAAGCCTGGTACGTCATCGACGCCGACCCGGACGCGTGGATGTTGCGAGGAGTGCGCGCGGGCGTTGACGATGCGACGCTCCGCAGCGCCATCGACGCGGGTCGGGTGGAGTCCGTGCTCAATCGTCTCCCCGCTCGACCGGGGCTTTGTTATTACCTCCCCAGCGGGACCGTACACGCCCTCGGCCCCGGCGTGCTGGTAGCCGAGGTCCAGACCCCCTCCGACGTAACTTATCGCCTGCACGATTGGGGTCGTACCGATCCGACGACCGGGCGACCGCGCGAGCTGCACATCGACGACGCGCTGGCGTCGGTCCGGTATGACGCGGTTCCTGTCTCAGCCGAACAACCCCAGCACGTCGCCGGCGTGTGGACGTCGATCAGCAGTCTGGTCCGCTGCGAGTCGTTCGTCGTCGAACGGGTCCGCATGGTCGATGGCGTCGAGCAACTGATTTCCTACGAAGAACTCGTCGTCTGGATCGTGCTGGAGGGTTCCGGGAGCATCGCCTGCGGAGGGTTGAGGCAGCCGCTCACGTTTGGCGTCGGGGATACGGTGGTCCTTCCCGCAGCGCTGAAAGACGGTCGCGTCAAAGTGCACGAGCGCTCGATGTGGCTTGAGGTGTCGATCCCCATTGAGAGTTCACTCGCCGGATTCGACCGGCCCGACCGATCCGCGCTCCGTGAGCCGCCGGGTCCGGATTTCGTAGCGTTGAACCTGCCGCACAGAGACGCCGCACACCCCGAAACGGAGCGAAATTTCGAATGATGAATGGCGAAGATCGAAAAACGGGGTTGGCGGCGCGTCAGGGCGGCGGTGACAGGCCAATCCTTGCGGTGAGCGCAGGCGTGCGGATCGCCTCCCCCCTTACCAAGGGGGGATACAGGGGGGTTCGTTCCCTCCGTGGCTTCGTGCCTAGGTGGCTCCGTGGCTTGGATTTTTGTTTCCCGTTTTTGAGAAACCCGCCCTTCGGCCAGCGCTTCTGAAATAATCCTGCATTCCGCGCGGATTTTCCTTGCGTCTTCAAGAGAAGGATGGGTAATCTGTACCTATTCACTGTCATGGCCGTGGCGACATCGAACCCTCGGCGCGATGTCGCATCACGCGGCCCGCAATTCATCGCCGAGAGGTCATGCCGACCGAAGTGGTTGGTGGAAAGGAGCACAGCATATATGAAACTCGGAAAAGCAATTCTGGGCGCGGTAATCGCATTCGGTGGCGTCACGTTTGTTGATTCAACGCGAACCGAGGGCGCACCCCAAGGACGCTTGCTGCTCCCCGGCGCCTATACCTTTTTCCCGACAGTCTTCATCAACGAACTCCATGAGTACTGTCTGGCTACGCGCGGGCGACGTACACTGGCGACCCTTCCGACGGACGCCCCATATGCCGCTGACGTTTGCCCGGATGGATTTCTCTACCTCGCGGACCAGAACTCGGTCTACAAGCTTGACCGCCTGACCGGGCAGATCATCAGCAGCTTCCTGCATCAGACCGCTTCTCCCGTGTCCATTGCGTGCAAGCCCAACGGCAACCTGCTGATGGCACCCAACAACGGTTCGACCATCGACGAGTATACGCCAAGCGGCACGCGGACCGCGTGGGTCTCTTCCGGGCTCAGCACGACCATACGCAACATCCGGATTACGCCGCAGGGAACGGTAGCCTTTTTGGATCGCCACCCTGGTCTGGAACTTCCCAACAAGCTTGTAGAGTATGACCTCGCCGGAAATCATTTGCGCGATGTGCTGACAAGTAGTGACGGGATGGTTTCCTTTGTCTTTCCGAGCACAGGCGAGATTCTGATTTCGCACACCGGTTCCAGGTGTATCAAGCGTTATAACTGGACTAGCAGCCCGTGGTGAAAGTCGTTCGATGGCCGTGGCATGACTCGTGCTGGTGA
>ERZ1292633.1447-Hain-H41-02um-R1-1447-length-25653-cov-6_pt2 | contig 24651 bp, 11 predicted proteins | sample MGYA00564406_ERZ1292633 | MGnify/ENA primary metagenome ERZ1292633 (study PRJEB36523, sample SAMEA6512639) | groundwater metagenome | collected 2019-01-08 | study: AquaDiva: Metagenomics assemblies of 32 groundwater samples | reverse complement strand
CGGTACACGTGATAGCGGCATCGCTGCAACAGGCGCTGCAACCCCGCGACGCTCCAATCCGCGAACATAGGAGAACTCTTCCGCACCGACTCCGGAGTCATGCGGTGGAATAACTCGAGCCGCATGCTGCGCCCTTCGTCGGACAGCCGGTTGAACGCTTCGTACACTTCCGGCGCCAACGCGATCATCGGCGCCGTCATGAGCGAGGCCGGGAGCGTCTGGGCCGCCACGGCGTTTGCCGTTCCAGCCTCCTCGCCACCTATCGCCGATGACGACGTCGGCCCGGGTGACGGTGCTCCGCCCACGATAGGCACCGAGGGTGTCACCGAGCCCCCTGCGGCGCGATGCATTGACAACATCGCGCTGACGATGCGGGGGACGTTGCGCAGTGGTGCGATCCACGCGTGCACGACGGTCTCAGCGTAGACCGAGGCATCGTACTGCAAGTCAGGTTCAATCGCTGCGCGTTCGAAAAACCACGCCGGACCCACGCGCCGCCCGAGCGTGGCGCACATATCTTGAAAACGCGAATCCAACCGCGCGGCGGCCTCAACTTGGCTCGCCATCTCGATGCAGCTGCCATTGCGCAGCCGGCTCACGGACACAGTGCCGTCCTGAACGAAGATGGCCTCGAGCGCAGGCGCCCCTTCAACCGCCAACGGTTCACCCGGAAGAAAGCACCGCGGCTTTGCCGTTTGCAGGAGGAATTGCACGAGGCCGCTGGAGCATTTGCGCAACGCGGCGCTGCTTTGGGCGAAAATCGAAACGGGCGGTGGTTTCATCTCGGCTTCAATGGCGTGCGCCTGCGCGCGTCGCAGCCGCCGCGTCTTGAACCGTCGTATGGCGTTCAAGCAGCGCACGGCCATGAAGCTGGACAGCACGTGGTGGGCGCGGCAGCGTCGGAGGATGCCATGCCACGCTCGAACGCCCTTGGCGAGCGCGAGAAGGGACATCCAACGCGACACGAGCAAATGGCTATCCTGCGTGAGGCGTCCACGGGTGATCGTTTGGCGGTGTTGCTCGTGCACAAGGTATTTTTCAAGCCGATTTTCCATCGACGCACGCACGTCGACCATCCGGCGCTCCCAGGCAGCGCGGTGGCGGTCGCTTACCGCCACGCCGTACTGATAGTCACGCTGCACCGTATCCAAAAAGGTCAGCACGGCTAACCCTGCGCCGCCGTGTTTGCCGATGGCGGCACCCTGCTGGTGCTGCGCGTTGGCGTGCGAATGGACGTCTTTTTCCGGTGGCGACGCGGTACGACGCTGAACAGAGGAAGTGCCGCGAGTCGGCGATGGTGTCCTGGCAGGGGGCAACTTTCGCGGAGATGGAGAGCGTTTTCCTTGCAGATTCGGCGTCGTACTCGAGGAGCGAACTGGCGAAACGCGACCCAGTGACCCCGGAGTGTGCCGTACGGACGCGTTCATCAATTCGGGTTACGTACTCTTGCAAAGAGAAGACTTGGAGGTACAACCACACCGTTGCGCGCACAACAACAATGTTTGTGAGCTCACGTTAATCTGATCACATTTTGGCGGATAGCTGAACCAGCGTGCACGTACAACAGCTGAGCGGCGCCACCTCCTGGCTCAACCCCGCACAATGAGATGCTGCAAAAGTATGTGCGATCGAGTGAGACGAGAGCATGCGCCAGCCCAGCACAGTCAGAAGGAGACGTTCGAGAGGACGCCCTCTGGACCTTGGAAGGGAACAATCGTCGCGAGTGACACGGTGAACGAAAAGAAAAAGGAAGAAAAATATGCGTTCGACGTTCCCCTCTGCACACACAGCACCCGAGCCTTCCCTCGCGACTCAGCAGCTCTCTACCCAGACCTGGAGACACTTGTTCTTTGCTTGGCACCAGGAGTAGCCCGCCGCCCCGAGGCATTTTTCTCCGGGGAGCATGCCGCCGATGGTCTGCTTGCTTACACGAGTGCACTCGGCAGTCGTGGCGCACGCGTTGAGCGTATCGCACCAAGCATACCCTGCGATGAGGGACTCGCACTTGGGCTTCAGCGCAGGGGCGCTTGGCTGAAGGGGATCAGGGCACGCCTCGAGCCACCGCTTGAGGCACTTATTCTTCGACGCGCACCAGGAAAACCCAGCGGCGGCGAGACATTTTTCCCCGGGGAGCTTCCCGCCGATGTCTCCGCCTGTCAGCGGTGCCGGGCACGCCTCTTCCCACGGACGGACACACTTGCTCTTGGCTTCGCACCATGAGTAGCCGGCGGCGCCGTAACATTTCTGGCCAGGCAGTTTGCCGCCGATGGTCGTGGCGCATGGTTCGCGCCACGGCTGCAGGCACTTGGACTTGGCCGCGCACCAGGAGTAGCCCCCGGACGCAAGGCACTTCTCCCCGGGGCGAAGCCCGCCGATGAGGTTGACGGCCTCCTCCAGCAACCCCTCGCAAGCGTCGCCGATCTTGACGCACGACGACTTCGATGCACACCAGACGAGCAGCTGGGTCGCGTCGCACTTGGCGAGGCGATCGCGGATGATGTCGAGGTTGGTACTCGGCACGCCGTTGGCTTTGGCGCATTCGAGGGGCGTGCGAAGGCACTTCAAGTAGCAACAGGGCTGGGTGGTGTCCTTCGTGCAGTCGCATGCGGCGGCAACGGCCGCTGCAGCGCCTCCCACGGTCGCGGTGGCGGCGGACAGACGGCTCTGAGCTTCCGCCTGCGACGGCAAGGGGTCGCTCAAGCCCATGCGCACTTCGCGGCCGGTGCCACCACCGGCGCCCGCGGGTCCGCCCATGGGTCCGTAGGGGCTGGACTCCTGGCCGTTCTGCTGTGCCACAATGTCGCTGCCTTGGGCGATGATGCCGCCGCCCGGGGCTCCGTAGCGACCCGTGGGGCCGGTGGCATCGGCAGGCGAAACGTCCGCCGACGCGCAGCAGGCGGCCCAGACGAGCAGCGCGACCACGGTGACGTAGGACGACAATCGAGACATATGGTTTTGGGTGTCGAAAGGCGATGTCGACTGGGAATGTGTGCGCATCAACCAAAGTGTCCTGCGTGTGGAGTGGATAGTCAACGCGCCCCACCCGCAACGATCGGAGAGTGGTGTGCGACTCACGAAGGCATGAAAGCCGAACGTGGATACAACTACGAGGAGAGAGGTGCCGTTAACTGCGGGACACGGCGGTTGCACGCCTTCGTCGCTGCAAGGAAGGGCACTTCGAGGGAGGAAAACCGATCGACTGCTCAGGAGGAAATGGGGAGGGTTGAGGATGAGAGCAAAATCGAAGGCGGCTCTACTCGAAACAGACACGTGACCAATGCTGTCTACGTTCACACTTGGTCGATGAGATTGGGATGACACTTTGAGAGCACCTCGCGCGCGGTTTCCGCGGACCCATTGTGATGGGCGTCGATCAGCGAGGCATCGATCGCCGCCAGGGCACGAAACGCGGACAGATTGCCACAGCGGGCGGCCACGTGAGCGGGGTTGTCGCCACGGTGGATATCGACGTCAACAAGAATGGTGAATTGCGACGCGGGAAGGATTTCTCCCTGCGACGCATACGACGACAGCTGCGGAACGTCGTCGTCGTCGTCTCCCAGAACAATGTTTCCGCACGCGCGAATGGGGAACGACGCGCGCTTCGACTCGTCGAGGCACGTCCGCACCACCAGGGTATGGCACGGTTGCCACTGCAGCGTGGGACGTCCGTCGACTGGGACGATCCAACCCCTCACGGCGTCAGTGTAATGCGTGTCGGGAGGCGCGCAGCCCCCCGCCAGTAGCATCAGAGAACGGGCGGTGAACTGCCGCGCGCGGCGCCTCTTTTCGGTCGCTGCGTCGTCTTGCGTCGCGTGTTCGCAGAAGGCGAGCAACGCTTCAACCCACTGCGGGTGCCCAAACAACACCGCATAGTCTAGTGGCGTCATGCCGCGGTAGTCGGTGTCGCCGATGTCCACGTGGAGGGCGGAGAGAAGCCGCGTCGTCGTCGGCATCTGCGGTGAAGGGCTGCTGTCGCACGGGGGGCCCGAATCGAGAACGTCGCTAGTTGCCAGAAGGTGAAGCACGTTGGCACCCGTGGACGGCACGGTGTGCTTCACAAAATCATCCCCGACCAGCGGCTTTAACTCCTCCGCTAAGGTGTGCAGTTTGCCCTGCACCGCCGCAATATGGGCAATGGAAAAACCCTCTGCGTGGTGTCGCCAAGAACTCCCGTGGGTGACAGAAAGCGTCGACGGGGGCGAATCTGCGGCAATAATCCGGCGCACGAACGCCAAATCACCCGTGACGAGTTGGGTGTATCTCACCAGCATCGAGAACAACGTGCGGTCGCTCAACTGGCCGATCGATGGAAGCATGGCCGCCATTTGAAATGGATTCAACCCCTCCGCGGTGCGGAGGAGCGTCGCATCGGGGAGAGCTGCCTCCAGCTGCCCACCTTCCTCCTTGACTGCCGAATCGGCCGTGGTGGGTGCCACAGGCGACGTTGATAAAGTGAGGACGTCCTCGAACGCCGCCGCGTTGGAAAATCCCTGCATCCAGCTGCCGCCGGACTTGACGCCGCGGCAGAGAATAAGCACATGAAGTGGCGTTAACCCTAACGCGCTCTTCGCCCGCTGGAGCGGCTCACGGCCCTGTCCGGAGAAGAACCCCGGCGGCGGTTGGTCGATGACGTAACAGTAAGCGTGAGCCCAGTTGAACCCATGGAAAAAGGCATCCACGTGTGTCGATGGCGGTACGGTGGCCAGGGCGCCGCCCGGGGTGGCCTGGACTAACGCGTCGATGAACTCCGTTTGCAACGGGTCCTCCCCAGCGCCATCTTGCCGCGAGACGGGAGAACAGGCGAACAATGGAAGGAAGCCTTCGTTCGTCGATGCCACTGCGAGTGACCCGTCTAACCGAAGCAACTCGGCCGCAGCAGCGTAGTGGCGGCAGGCGATCGCGTGCCACAACGCCGTGCGGCCCCGCTTGTCCTTCGATCGTATGTCAATGTGTGTGCGTGCTAAGAAACGGGCCACATTCAGGTCCGTGGCGGTAGGTCCGTGGTGGTCGGCGAGCACCGCGAGGTGCAGCAAATTCATTCCGGAATGGGGGTCGACAAAGTCGAAGCGTGTGGCTTTTTGCAACACCGGGTGGTCGGTGTCGTAGCCGTGAGCTTTGATGGCTTTCGCCACCGGCGGCCAATGGACGTCGAAGGACCGCGGCCACAGGTCGACGTCGCAGTGCGCCATGGAAGTCAACAGGACGACGCTCGGGTCTGCCGCCGCCCGGTCGGCCACGAGGCAAATTGGTGTCACGCCGTCGTCATCCTGTTCGCAAGAATCAAGCCCATTTCGCATGAGCATTCTGAGAGTGACCGCGTCTCGGGCAAGCATATGGGCGAGCGTTTGCCCGCGTGCGTTGCGCTGGTTGACCGGTGCACCGGCGGCTATCAGCAAGTCCACGCAGTCACCGAGGTTATTCTCGCACGCGACGGTCAGCGGCGTGCGGCCCAGCCGATCGCGGTGATTAACGTTCACGGCGGAGTCGTTGAGCAAGGAATAACGCTTCGCGAAACGCAAAAAGTGCCGCAACATTTCGGCGTCCTCTCGAACGAAACGGAACAAAATATTTGTTCCGTCTACGGCGACGGCGGTGGGGTCAAAATGGCCCATGTCCGCGAGAGACTGGTTGACGACAATGCTATTTTGGTGTCGGTTGGCTGCGGCGTCCGCCGTATCGCCGTCGTCCTCGTCGTCCTCATCGTCGTCGATGAACGTGAGGTCGATCTTCGCGCTGTCCGCGCCGACGAGGTAGTTAAATACCTGGGCGTCCGTGACCCAGAACAAGGCGGGAACCCCGTCGATCAACGTCGATGGGAGGAGCACCCGGCGCTTCCGAAGCAACTTGACGACGTCCAACCGCCGCATCGCCAGAGGCGGAACCACGATGGACGCGGTGGCCGAATTCAACAGTGACGCTGAGGAGCCTGCCGGACGCAAGGGGCTACCGTTCTGGACTGGTTTCGCCAGGTCGTCGAGGGCCAAGGCAAACAGTCGGCAGCAAAGTGCGTCGTATTGCGCGTCGTCGTGGACAAGGCAGTCGCACGCCGCCGTCAGCCAGGACGATCGCACGTGTCCACCGAAGTGCGTCCGGATGACGTGCATCATCAACGGCACGCGCCGCTCCTGGATGCACCTCGTGACGACCGTGTCCATGCTGGCGTCGCTGAGAATGGCGGGACGGCCAACCGACTCGCTGGTCTCGTGCGACGTGGCGAAGCGACGCGCGTGCGCTTCTTCGATGAAACGGCAGAGAACATCAAAGTTTTCCGGCGTTTGTTGGTGCATGGCTAGTTGCGCCACGTGGTCCAGGACGAGGTCATCTTGTTCGACCTGGCTGTTCGCGCCCAGGATCTCGAAGGCCTTTTTCAACGAGCGGCCCCCTGTGACCATGGCCACGGGAAGGAGCGCGGCCGCACTTGGGTGGATCGGGCGCCGCGCCACGACCAGATCAATCGCCTTGCACGTTTCCGGCCAGCGTCCGGCTTGCCAAATCTCCGGATCTTCAAAGAAACATTTAAATGCCTCGGAAAAGAAGCGCAACGCGCCGTCGTCGGGGCGCGTCTCCAGCTTGTCCAACAGGTGGCCAGTTAGCCGCTCACTCCCGAATGAGAGAATCAGCGCGACCAGATTTCGCGCCCCGTCGCAGCAGTGCTCCGCCTCCCGAGCGAGACCGTGCTCCCATAGCGGCTCGGCGAGAGTGTCGTCAAAGTTATTCGGTTGAAACAGCCAAGTGACGGAAGCTATGTTCGTCCCCGGTATTGTTGCGGAGACCTTCGTGCCGTGGTCGAGCACGAAGCGCAACATGTCAACATCCGCATTGTGTAAGACTTCTCCGAGGTGGTCGTCGAAGACGATGCCAAATGTGTCCACCAGCATAGCCATCGCGTTGTCATGCCAGCCTTTTTGAACAATAAGGGACGCGACGAAGCTGATCGTCTTCAAGCGACCCTCGGCCGCACCCACGCTGGCGGCCGAGCCGCACAGGGGCAGCACGCGGGCGACCGCCTCGTACACCTCCGCACTTGTTTCAACGGTGCGAAAAATGGCGCGAAAACTGGCCTCCTCGCAGTCATTTTCTTCGCCCAGCAGCCTGGCGTTCTCGAGGAAGACGATCCAACCGGCAGGCCAGAGAATCGCGAGCTCCGCAGACAGCACTGCGGTCTGTGGATCGGCGAAGTAAATCAGACCCCACGACTTAGCGCATTCGAGCAGGAGGCCCAACGATCGCTCCTGGCAGATGACTTGCAGCGCAGCAAATCGGGCGGCGGCGGCGTCGCCGTGAACCGTCGACCCGTCCAAAAATGCGGTGCGCAAATAAGGTAGAAACGGCACGGTTGCGGCACTTCCGCCGGGTAAGCCTTGCTCGTCCGTCGCCGGCATTTCGGACACTTGTCGCGGCATCGACTCACTGTGCGCCACCGCAACACCCTGCGCCCCATCTGGCTGGTCAGGTTGTCCAGGCAGCAGCGTCGACGTCGTTGGCGTCGAGCCCTGCAGTTGTCGCCTTGACACGACGCGTGCGCGTTTCGCGATGAGGGCGGCAAGGGCCGCCTTCGTAACTTCACTTTTGCACAGAGCATCGCAGTTGTTCCCGTTGGTGTCCACGTCGCTTGTCGGGCAGCCGGCGTCCACCACCAAAAATTCCAGTGACATCAACGCGTCCAACTTGGCCGCCATGAGGAGCGGCGTGCAGCGCTGGTGCTTCGCCGTGGCGGGTGTGGACAGGTTGACACCACTCTCGTGAAACAGCTTTAAGAAGGTGATGCTTTGCTTGAGGGTGGCGAGATGCACGCTGGTTAATCCGGCTTCGTTGTGAATCAGGGGGTCGGCGTTCATGGCTAACAACATGCGAGCAATCTCCAGATTGGAATTGTCGACGGCAAGGTGAAGCGGCGTGTTGCCTCCGGCCGCCTGGGCGTCTTTCAAATCCGCGAGCAGTTCGCCGAATTCGTGTCGACCCTCCTCCGAGTACAGCACCTGCCGCATCACGTTGATCGAGCCGTATTTCGCGACGTAGTGCAACACGTTCATGTTGTCCATCGTGCGCTGCGTTAACGCCCTAACGTCGTCCTGTGCGTCCATTCTGAAGAGCAAGGTGCGCAGGGCATCGGCGCGGTCGTGGACGATGGCCTCCATGACCAGACTGCGCCGTTTACACTTCGCGCCGTCTTCCTCGATCGCGTGGGCACCGTACGCCAGCAGCTCTTCCATGGCGTCGGTGGCGCCCGCGGCGCACGCAAGGGCCAAGGGGGTCGCGGAGTCGAAGTCCTGATCGTCGAGCATATCGTCCCACAGAAGTTTACGCTCCGCTTCGCCCAGTGGGGGATTCGCCGCGTTCGCCGCGTGGTCCAGCAAGAAGCGAATCGTGTGTCGGTGATTGCCAGCGGCGGCACGGTGCAGCAGCGTCGAGCCACGGTCCTTCATGTCCAAGGTGTAGGGCTCGTCCAGCCCCGACGGCGGCTGCGTCTGGGTGCACCGGATAAGCATGTCGACATCGCCCTTGGCGGCGGCTTGAAACGGTCCGGCGCTGAGATCGTCCAAAAAATAGGCGTCCTGCCGAATTAAAGTGGGCGGGAACTCCGAGCTCGAGTACGCAGGCACGTCGATCTTGTCCGCCGTAGTTTGTGCTGCGCCATCTGTGTGCGGGTCTTCGGCCGCGTTGTCGTCTGAGGCAAACCTGTCGAGGGCATTACACGCGGACGCGTAGACTGTGGCAGAGCGGCTACCGCAGGCGACGTGAACGGCCGCGATCAAACACCGGTGCAACAGTAGTGGATGGTCACGCCTCATGCAGCGAAACATGGCCTTACGAATAGGTTCCGCCAGTTCCACGCGTCCGAGTTCGTAGCAGATGTCAAGTGCCGATCGGCGCTTTGTGTCTGGGTACTCCCGCGCGCCAAGCACGCCCGAGGCGACGGTCGTGTCTAGAATTTTACCCACGAGCATCGCGGCGCGTCCAGCGTCGTGCAGCTCGCATGCCTTCATCAGCGCAGTCGCGCCCGCAGCGTCGCGAACCGCAAATTGCTGCGGCGCATGTTCGAGCAGTAGATCAATGCTGCTGTCGTTGCCTGTCGACAAGGCGTAGAAGGGGCCGAAGGCTATGGCGCGTTGCACGCGCTGCTGCAACGCGGATGCGTTCTGGGCGACCCGCAGCAGCAAGCCCGACATCACCAGTACCACGGTCAAATAGAGCACCGCGACCACGAGCATCGCCGTGCCAAAGCCAGTCTCGCCATTGACTCGTGAAAAGGCCATGAGGCTCAGCTGCAGCACTTGGTGTAAACAGCCGATTTTCGTCACCAGGTCGACCCATCCATCCGTGAAAGGGTTCGTGGCCGCGAACAAAGCCAGCGACGACACTTCGATTGCCGCTGTGGCGGTCAGTTGCGAGAAACTGTTGGACTCTGGGACGACGATGCAAACGACTAGCCCTAGTTTGAGGATGAGCGTGAGCGGATACAGCCAAAGGTACGGCAGTTCGTAGCTGTCGTACATGCCACGGATGAGGGACTTGTCCAATGGCAAGACGCGCTGGCACCACACCATTTCGCTGTACTGTTCATCATCGGGCTGATCGGCGGTCAGCACCGAGACCAGGCGCGAAATGGCGGCCCGCCGCTCGACGAGTCCCGTCAGCAGCACCGCTGGGAAGACCACGCCGAAGGAAATCAGCACGCCCCACGCGACAATCACACTGGCGACAAATCCTGCGTCGGGCGCGGTGTAGCAGGACGGAAACACGCACTGTAGCTGGCGATCGCAGGATATGATTTCGAGCGCACTGTGGACCACGGGAACATAGACGGTGTCCAAGAGTAGCACGATTCCGAGACCGACGATGCTGGCTTTGTCGGTGCGGGTGAACTCGTAGAGCTTGCCACGCAGCGTCATCAAGGTGCTGCTCAGCAGGTCAAGGTTACTGCAGTGAGCACAGACCGCGAACGTGCAGAAATCAACAGGGCAGACGTAGAATCCCTGCGAGAGATCGCACGCGAGTTCGCGGTCGGACCAATAGCTCTTGGTGTCACGATGGACGCAATGGTACGTCGGCGGCAGGGAGAGCTTGCGGTCACGAATGGCGGCCGACTCGTGAACCGCGCCGGCGGCGATTAACGGCTGGTCATGGACGGGGCATCGTTTCAGGGGGGCCCGTATGTCCAGTCGGCAAGCGGTCGAGGCACCCTGCGGCTCGTGGCTCGGCTCGGTGGGCTTCGAGCCTCCGTTCCCACCCGCGGCGGCGGTTGCGGGACTGGCAAGTGGCTGCACGATGGCCGCGACAGCAGGTAAGACCGAAGTGACCATGGCGGCGGCCTCACCCCCGATGCGCTTCGCGTCGATGACCGCCATCGCGTGCAGCAGCTTTTCGGTTTCTTCGATGACCGAGAGGGGCGTTGTTGCCGTGCCTTGACCTCCGCCCTCAATTCTACTGCTGGCCGTCGAGTTGGTCGCGTCGCCACCGCCGCTGTGTTCGACTCGGTAGAGGTGCGGCAGCGGAATGAGGTCGAAGGGCAGCGGCGCGGCGGACGGCGGCAGCTCGTCGTCTGACGACGATGCCACCTTCTTCGAAGCGGCACCCACCTCGCCGTCGTCTCCAGCAGCCGTAGTCTCGGCGGCTGCAACGGGTAACTTCTCGTCGTCGCCGATCGCGCGCGTCACCGCGTCGAGCACAGGGCTCGTTTCCATCAAATCGGCTGGAGCGGCGTCGCCGGATTTGCCGAGAGCGCCCGTCTCAGACCACATGGACGGCACGATATGGTTGTGGAAGTAACGCCGGTCGCGCAACAAAAGTATGATGCCCAGCAGCGCCGCCATCATCGCGAAGAGCACTTTGATCAGCGGCACAATCAGCGCGGGGAGCCGCAGCAACTCTGTTAGGTCGAGCGTCGGAATGAACGTGACCCATGAGAAGTTGTCGACAAAGACCGTCGGCCACGACCAGCCGCTGAAGGCGATGCCGAGCGACTGCAGCACGCGCAACACCTGTGCCGCCATCAGCAGGCTTCGTGACGACTGCGCGATGGTCGCCCTTGACGCGATCATCGCGGACTTCTGGGACGTTGCGCCGGCCGCGGCAATTGTTTTTGGCGCGGTTCCCGCCGCACTGTCGCTCGCCACCAAGACGTAGCGACTGCGTTCATCCCACATGAGTTTGAGCGTGCCGAGCGTGCAAATCGCCGCGAGGCCCGACCCGAGCGCGACGCCCCACATCGCAAACGTCGACGCCACAGCGGGCCGTTGCGCGGCAATGGCGACCTCGGCGTCGGTCATGGCCGTCGCGCGGAAAGAGATACTTCGGATAGAGGCGTTGCTAAGGTCGAGACCCACGAGGAGCGCACCCACATCGCCACGGATGGAGCCATTGACGAGCTGTAGCAAGGACGGGGGGCCGACGTTGCGCGAAAAGCACGTCTCCCAGCCGCGGGAATCGACCTGCGACACCCCGTCGACTGCGAGGAGCAAGCGGTCCCGCTGGGACGGCGTCGGCAGCCGGAAGGCGAGGTGGTGCACCTTGCTATCGAAGAGGTCGAGGCCCAGGTCGAGGGTGTTCCAGGCGGCCGTGCTCCATGTGCCGTCTGTTCCGATGTGCATCGACAGGCGACGCCTCGACCCATCCACGAACAACGCCATCGGCGAGCGGTAGGGCGAAGGCACAAACGGTGTGTACTCGGAGGGGCCTTCCTGCATCGCCACGAGTGCGTGTGCGACGAGGAAGGACGAAGGCACTCTGAGGGACGGCGCGGTGGTGGTGGCGTCGGTGACGGCGAACACGTACCCTCGAGCAGACTCTCCCAGTTGAACAGTCATGTGGAAAGCATACTCCGTCCAGGTGCCAATATCCACCGTCGACCCTCGAATACCCACGAAGGCGATTGGAGGAGTCGATGGCGCGTTGAACGCAACGCCGGTCACGTTGCTGCTTGGATTGGCGGCGTAGGCACGCGACGTGAAATCGATGGTCACCGGCGCCCCCGCGTCGCCGAACGCGGGAAGCTGAGAAGCGTACAAGATGGTGTCCGGCGCGCCTCGAAGCGAGGCGGCCAAGCTATCTGCAGCCGGCGTGGAGCCGGTAACGTCGGTCACGTTCACTAACTGCGGCGCCAGTGATGAGAAGCCGATTGCGGCTTCATCGGCGTCGAGGCAATTCCACGACGTGGACAGCAACGACCCCGCGAGCGGCGACCACTGGCTATTTGCGAACAGCAAGGCCGTGACGCCGGGCACGTCGACGCAGGAGGACGAGGCGTTGGCGATGGCTGCGGACGAGTTCACCGACAAAATGGAACCCTGAGCGGACACGGCCCCCCTCGCGAGACCAACATCGATGTCGCCGGGAGAGAGAAACTTGCCCACGTGGCAGTTCTCCGCTGAGGTCGCGACTTGAAGTTCAATGGATGTCGACGGTGCGCCGCCGCCCTCCGTCGGGCCAAAGGATGGGCGGATTGGCGCCGCGCAACGAGCAACGACGAACAGACGACTGTCGGCCGGCGTGGACAGGCCGCTTCGATCATAGAATGTCAACGGCTCACAACGTCCGCTCGCGGATACTGATACGAGCGCCACTGGTGCCGCCGTGGCACTAGCGCCGCATAGCGCAGACGCGTGAAAGGTGACGAGCAGTAGCGGATCGCGGCTGCCCAGCGATGCGGCTAAGAGGCAGGCGACGATGACCACGCTGGAGGCGCTGAACGCCGAGAGCGCCAATCCGCAGTCTTGGCAGTTGAGCCTGGGAGGGCGTGGCGTCAGGGGCGCGGCAAGGGCCGCTAATCTGGCAGCTAATTCCGCGTTCGCGGCGGCTTGATAGACAACGAGGCCGCCACCCACAAAGAGGCAAATGATCGCTAAGATGACGAGTGCCGTGTACGCCGCGGTCGACACGGAGGCGATGTTGGTCACACGGAACGGCGCCGGTTGGTAGGACGCCGCCTGGGAGATGGAGCCGGAGATTCCCGGCGACGCCGGAGCCACAATCGAGGCGGGCGACTGCGGTTCGGATACCGCCCACTCTATCACAAGGCACGCGGATCCACACCACTGCGATCGGAGGTCCGCCTGCAAGGCACCAAGCAAGGAGGAGGGGGTTCCGTTGGCGGACGACCGCATTAACGCCGCCGCCGCGGTGCTGCGGGTCGTGTTGAAGGCGATGACGACGTGGCGTGGGGCACCCGACCGCGATTCCGCCTCGACCACGAAGGCCGGCGTGGCCGTCGTCGGTAAGGACGAGAACTGCGACGAATTCAGTGCTGCGACTCTTTGGATGGAGCCCTGAAGCGCGGCGGCCATCGCCGTGGAATTGCCCTCCCAGACCGACGGGACGAACGCGACGCGTAACACGAGCATCACGGGCCGGTTGCTGCTGGCGGCGGTGAACGAAGCGGACGATGACGACGTTGAGTTCAGCAGCGGCGATAAGATGGTCGCATAGAGACTATCGACGGTGGCCAGCGGCAACGGCACGGCTGGCTTGGGGGGCTGTGCCGCGACGAAGGTGGCACACAGCAGTACAGCGGCGCAGAGACGAGAAGAAGGCATGATCTCTTTTCGGGAAAAGGAAAGGGGAATCGCCCGCCGAAGAAAAGAATTGCGGGGCAGGTGAAAATCTAAAAAGCGAGAGAGATAAAAAGACAAACGACGGTTCGACGGGGGTCAGAAGGCAGAGGCGACCTGTAACCTCGTGGGCTCCGTCTGGGACGCATGGCTTCAAGACGTCTGCCACCACGCGCCCAGCTCCTTCAAGCGCCGAACTAGCTGATCGGCGTCGACGAGGTCGTTGACGGTCCCAAAGTCGCCAACGTACCGATCACCCACGAAGAGCAGCGGCAGTTCGAGGTCGCTCAGGGACGCCGCGCTCACGCCCGTTGCTGCGGCAATCTGCCGCCGCAGGCGCGGAAGGACAAAGTTGGACGTCTCCGTTACGTCGATCGTCTCATGGGGGACTTGCAGCAAGTACAGGTGACGCTCCAGGGCCCGGCAATGATCACGCACCTGGCGGCTGCCGGTGATGCTCGTGACGTACAGGCGCACTTCCTCGCCGTCAACGGTCGGCACGTCGACGGCGTCACGATGACCGCCGGAGGATGCAACAGGGGTCGCCACGGGACCGCCATCGCGCGACGCCGACGCAGACGTGAAAGCAGGCGGTGGCGCCGTCGGGGAGGGTTCTATGACTGGCGCCCGGACGACGGGGGCTGACACAGGCGGCGCAGGAGGTAGCACGCGGTACCCGCTACTACTCGTCGCTTCGGGATGGCTGCGGGGCGCGGCACCTTGCAATTGCGGGCTTGGGGCAGGTTGTGGCTGGGTCGGGGCGCGATGGGAAGTCGAGATGTGATGGGCGTCGGCTGGCTGGGTGTGAGCGGCCACCAGCCGAGGGGGGTGATGAGATCGCGCGGGAGGGCATCGGTCCTCGCCGCCGAACGACCCGCCGCTGAACGACGCGTCAAGGGAAGACGGGCTACCCCGCGAGGCCCCGTCGCTCCTCAGGCTCCTCGGCGCCGAAACCGGTGGAGCTGGCCGCACGGTCCTTGCGCGCGACGGTGCCGGACTGCTGGTCATGCAAAAGGCGGCCAGGTGGGCTTGGGCGTCGTCGAGCGCGATGCGGCCCGCCACCACCAGCGGCACGATATCATCGATGATGGCGCGATCCAGCGACGCGAACTGGGAGCAGAGCAGCTCACGCACCACGCTCGCATCGGGAAGACGACCGTAAGACGAACGACGCTGCGACGACATGCTGAGCGCAAAATTTTTTGAGCCACGCGCGGTATCTCGAGAGAGAGGCTGAGGAGGAGGACGAGCGAAACAGACAACGGATGCCAAGCGGATAGAAAAGCGAAGAAAGCCGCCTGAAAGAACAGGTGGAATCATTTTTTCGGCGTCAGTTCGCAAAGCAAACTTCTCGCATGGCCTCGCATGGCCCGCTTGAAACAGAAAAGGGGAACGGATCACTTCTTCTTTTTTCCAGCGGGCGGCGTCTGACCTGCTTGTTGCCCTGTGCCAGGCGTGAGCTCCCAGCCCGGCATCGGCATCACCTGGAATAGTCCTAGCGGTCTCGGATTGCGATCGGGCCGCGTTTTAATCATTTCCGCCAGCTTGACGAGGACCTTGTGCTTGTTTTCAAGACCATCCACGAGATGGCCGCGCGTCGCGGTGTCGAATTCACTTTTTCTGACGTAGTGCTGCGCCTTGGGTGGCTTGATGGTGACGTGCAGGCAGCCCTTCGTTGGGGGGATCTGGTATCCCTGGCTCTGAGCCCGCGGGTACGAGCCCTGCATGTCCGCGTACACTTCCGGGAACCCGAGAAACTGCAGCACACGCATCATTTCGGGAATGATGGGATCGTCCACGGCCTGCGCCTTGGTGACGCGCCGGCCTTGCGACGGCGTCAGCCGCGCGTCGATGTACTGAGGCCAAATGATCATTAAGTTCTCCTTCGGCGGTAAGGACGGCCTTGAGGACACACCGGCAACGCCAGGTTGCGCCTGCTGAAATTGCGGCTCGCTCCCGAGGGCTGCTGGAGGAGGGGCGGCGGCTGCCATTGGTCCTAGAATGCTTTGTGGCGTTTGTTACCGAAAAGAGCTTCGCACGCAAGGAAGGGTGCGGAGAGAAGGGCATCAGCGTCTGTGCTCCCGAGACAGACCGCGCTCGAATCCCTTGCACACTCTCGCCCGACGAATGGGCGTTGACCCATTGATTTGACTAGATCGCACGCATCGGGTCGAGCGGGCCGAGATAGGGGGGGAAGTATTTGTGTTACGACCCATAACCGGCATTCACGGCGTTCAGCGTACAATCCACGTGCACTTCTCAACACACAACAGATACCCCCCGTCCTCGGGACTTGTCGGTATAGGGAAATTTCTATGAAAACAAAACGATCGTCCCCGGGAATGGTATGATGGGGAAGGCTGGGCGATTTCTTGCGATACGTATCACATCAGGATGAAGATGAGGTCATGATCGAGCGCGCCTCGTACACTCGCAACCTCGCCATCAGCTGCCCCACGATGGCTTCTTTTTTTCCTACGAGGCTCTTCGCGTCGTGCAACTTGGTCGACGTGTCGTTGAGGTCCGCGTCCAGGCGGCGGGACTCCTCGTCCTTGACGGACAACCGCGTTGACAGCAACCGCACGTTGCCCTGCATCTCGGCGATCAGTTGATCCTTGGAACGGATTTCTTCCAGAATCCGGTGCTTGCTTTGGCGCTCGCTGTCAAGGTTCTCCTGAATGATCGCCGAGCGGCGCTGGCTTTCGTGCAGCACCTCGGCGACCTCCCGCTGGGCGGCGATCTTTTGGGTCTGCGCGCGCGTGAGGTCATCTCGCAGCGACGCGATCACGCCCTCCATTCGGCGGCACTCCTCCATCATTTCGTCCCGCGCGTCCGACGTTTGGTCCATCGCCGTCTGCTCCCGGGACAAGCACTCGCGCTGCCAATGCGCGGCTTCCTCGCGGCATTGATGCACTTGCTGATCGGCGGCTAGCACTTGGTCGCGTACGTTGGCGAGCTGTTGCATCGATGCGGTGAGCTGATCCTCCAGCGTCTGGATTTGCGAGCGGTACTGGTGTTCAATGTCGCTTGCCGCCGCCGCAGCCGCGCGCTTCGCGATGTCGCGCTCCTCCTTGGCGTTGTCGGCCGTTTGCTGCGCCTCCTGCAGCCGCTGCTCCAAGGCGACGATGGTGTCCTGCCGGCGCTGGATAACGGCATCACGTTCTTGGCAGCTGGAGTTAGTGGCCGCGAGCCGCACGCGTTCACTGTCCAAGGCAATCCTGGCCTCGTTAGCAGTGGTGCGTAACTCATGGTTCTCGCTCAACGCCCCTTCGAGGGCCTTCCGTTCTTCAGTGAGCTGCTTTTGCGCGGCGCCAAGTCGGGACTCTGATTCATCCTTTGCCCGCAGCGTCAGTTGAAGATCGGACTCCAGCTGCAGCCTCTGACTCTGCATCGAATCGATCGTCTTTTGGTGCGTTCCACGCATCGCCTCGATCTGCCGATTCGCATGGTCGAGCGCCGCCCGGAGACGGTCTCCCTCCATGCGCGACTCCGATCGCAAGCTCTCAAGCGCATGCTTCAAGGTGGACGAATCGTCCAGAGCGCGCCCTGCTTGAATCTCAAGAGTCTTATGCTGCTGCCGCAGATGGGCATTCTCAGCCTCGACGGAACGAATCGTGCCGCGCAACTGTTCCGCGAGGTTCTGACCTTCTTGCTCCGCTTGACGCTCCTTGGCGCGGCTCTCGACCGTGAGACGCTCCAGCTCATGGGTGAGCCGGGTGTTCGCGGCCTGCAGAGTCTCGGCGCGGATGGTGAGCGAGTGCCGGGAAGATTCGAGGTCCTTGCGAACGGCACGCTCCTCCGCTGTCTCGGAGCGTGACTCAGCGAGGTCGTCTTGCAGCTGAGCCATCCTCCCTTGGTGCTCCTGCAGGAGGGCCTCGCGTTGGCTGCGCGCCTCCTCCGCCGCGGCATGTCGCTCGGTCCGCGCCTTCTCCACCTCCTGCCGTAGGGAAAGGATTAGCTTCTCATCACCGCGACTCAGCCGCTCCATTTCCGTCCGCATTGTGGTCTCGTTGCCGTCCTTCAGCTCAACGAGCCGTTTAAGTTCCGTCGTCAGCCGCTCAATTGCGGCCTCGTAGTGCTGCCGGAGTTGTGTGCGATCGGCCTCGCTGTCCCGCTCGTACGCTTCCGCCTTTTCGGTGACAATGCGCAGTTGGTCGTCGCGCGCCGCTATGTCGCGCAGCAGCCTCTGCCGCGTCTCGTTCCACTCCTGCTCCGTGGACTCAAAGCGATGGCGATGCGCGTCGATTTCGGCCTGATGGCGCACGTCACCCTCCCGTTGGCGTCGTTGCGCCTGGGCCCTCTCGTCCATGAGCGCATTCTCGGAACGCAGCATGTGCGCCTCGAGCTCCGCGCGCCGTTCTTCGTTTTTCTCGGCGGCTTGCAAAAGCTTCTCCTCCTCGGAACGCGCCACCTCGAGCATGCCGCGGAGGGTAGAGATCTCGCGGCCCTGCTCGCTGATGAGCTGCTCCGTTTGCTGCCTGTAGTCGGCCATAATGACGCTCTTCTCTTCCCGTTCCTTTTCCAGTAAGGTCATCATTTGAGCCTTTCGCGAGGCAGCGTCCTCGACCACGCGTTTCCTCTCGGTCACGGCATTGTCGGATACGAGTTTGAGAACAGCAAGCTGGTCCATCAGGTGCGAGCACTGTTTGTCGTAGTCAGTCCGCAGCTGATCCACTTCTTGTCCGTGCTTGGTTTGCATCCGGAGATTCGTTTCATGCTCCCGTTGGAGCGCGGATTTCAGCATGCTGCACTCCGCGGCGCGCACCGCGTTGTCTTCTCGAAGGCTCGCGACCTCGCGGTCGAGCGCGACGAGCTGCGATTGAAGGTCGCTATAGCGGGGAATCGCGAGCGCTCCGGAGGTCGTGCTGGCGCTTCGATGGGGAGCCTCCGAAACCGACCTATCTGCAGGAGCCACGAGGGCGTTGTGATGCGCCGTGGCTGGCTGCTCTGTCGTGATGACGCCAGAGCGACCCGTCGTGTAGAGAGCGGGCACCGAGGAGGTGTTCATGCCGGCGGGCGGGGGCAACGAACGTGAGGTGGGAGGCTGCGGCGTCGAGGCTGTGGAACTTCGCGATTCACTCGGTAGAGCGCCCGCGGCGTGAGTGCGAATGGGCGAAGGCGCATCGAATGTCCAAGGTTGTGCAGACGACGCCCCGCTGGTGTCAATGACGCCTTGCCGACTCATTCGACCACCCACTGGGAGAAAGATAGAGAGAACGAAGGGGAGGAAATGGACTGAACGGATGCCAAGGCCAGGCATGCACATTGCAACCGCATTCGGGTCTTCCGTTGAACGCTCAGAACCCAACGAGGCCTCCCGTGTGATTGAGCAGGGGGAGGCGAAGTGGACGACGGGACGTGTCACCCGCCGCACGTTGGTTTCATCACTGACGCGGGCCGACGACGACGGTTATCTGCTCGGCCCAGTTTGAAAGACGCCTCCCGAAGCGCTTCAACGACCCGGTCCAGTCACGCGAGAACTCATTCGGCCACCGCGATTCACAGACGTCGCATAAATCATCGAGGTCGTGCTGCACAGTCGCTAACATCCGCAGCAGCTGTTGTTTTTGCTCGTGAAGCGCCGACGTTTCACGACGATGCGGTTGCGTTGATGCCTCCGCGCAGCAGAGGAACCACGACACAACGCCGGTGGGCTTTCGCGACGGGTCCGCACCTCTGGCCGCAAGCCGCGCGGCTTGCTCCCCGCGGGTAGGGAACTTGTCCGCAAAAGCGATGCGGTTGGCGATGTCGAGGAGAACGGCGCTTTTCAGATCCGCGGCTTGAGAACGAGCATGTCGCAGCTCCCGAAACACGGGTTGCCGCTCTTCCGGCGATTCTGGCATAGTGGCACATCGTGCCTTCAATGAGTCGGCGGCCTCTCGAATGGCATCGACACACGAGCGAAAGGACATGATGGCCCCCAGTTCGTCCTCCGTCTGCGACGTAGCGAGCAGCAGCTGCAGAGAATCGCGCAGAGCCGCGAAGTGGGTGATCGGCGGCACCACCAGGACGTGGCTTGCTGTCAATCGACCCGCCATGGGCGGCAGAAGCGGGCCGCCCAACGTGCGCTGCACTTCACGAATGCGGAAGTACTCGGAGTCGATTTCGGAAATGAGGCGTTTGACTTCCGCGAAGTGCGTCGATTTCAACACATTTCCGCGAAACCGGTCGTTGTACTCAAAATTCTCGGCCATCGTGAGCCTTCCGGCGAAGCTGCGCAGACGGTCGAAAGTTGGCCGTTCGTCCACAACGAACCGATCTGCGGTGCCGGCCGGCGTTGCTGCGGATTCGGAAACGTTCATGCCGAATTCGGCGTCCGTGCCGCGGCCAAAGGGCGTGGTATCGTCCTCGGCGCACAGCTCGTGTATCGTCCTCGCCCATGTGACGAGGCTGTCGGCGGCATCGATAAACTTGGAAAACGCCGTGCGCTGTTGCATCGTGAGCGTTGGTAGGATGACGGCGTCAAACGCTCGCTGCAGCTGGCCCCGGTACACCTTGCACCGCGATTCGACACCTTCCACGATGGCAAGCTTTCCTGAAAAGTACTCCTTTGGCGCATGGGTCGCTTGGGAAGTAAAGTCGCTGTAGTGCCGTGACACGGCGGCAATCTGCTCGAGGATGCCGCGAACCGCCGCGTCGATGGCTGCGCGGTGCGCAACGAGGCCGCACGCCGCGTGATCGAGGCCGCCAAGTGAGGCGGCGTCGGCCGTGGTAGGTAGTTCAGTGCCGAACGACATGGCTTCGAGCTTTGGTTTTCTTTAGAGGCGCAAAAAAAGATTGCCATCGGCGGTTAATAACCGCTCATAACAACTCAGCATCAAGCAGATGAGACCGTCACATCACGCCAAACTGAACGCCTTCACTCTATTGGGATTGAGCCAGATCGGGTGTGGCAAATACCCGCAGCCCTGCTTTGACAAAGCTGTGTTGGGTACGGTCCACGTAAAAGCGCGTGGACGTCACGCCGCCGAGGGGTACCGCTGGCGGCACTAGCATGCGCCTCGAGAGTTCCTCACCGGACGGCTGCAGAGAAGAAACGGCTGGAAGAGCTGACACACGGTGCGCTGCATCCGCCGCGCCACGGGAAGGCGAAGCGAACGACCCGTCCAAGCCCGGCGCGATCACCTGACGCGAGGCGCTCTTCGCGCGAGGCGGAGCAACCGGCGTCGCCGAATACCGGGCGAGAGAACCCGGTGGCGTGCGCGTCTCCATCGAATCATTGGCAGGAGCCTGGTGACTCAGTGCTCTGCGTTGGACGGGTGGGGGGGCTTCCAGAGTTGATAACGTTGACAATTCATTTCGATCCCGTTTCCGCGTCTCGCTATTTGGAGTCGAAGCGACCACGTCTCCGCCTCGAGCGAGACACCAAGCGCGCAGCATCTTCGCCCAGTAACAGCGGCGCACTTCAACGGCCGCGGCGGTCGGTGGTTCCTTCGTCACGGCCTCCGCACAATGACGCAACACGACCGCGACGAGCCGTGTCATGGCGCCGATGGCGGCGGTCACGGCCGTGCCCGAGAACCGCCGCGCGCCCGACATAATAAGCGATCCGTCTTCCGCCTCCACCGCCGCTACCAGTTGATCGGCGGCGTCGTGGAGGCGGTCGATGGGCGACAGACCGGATCGCGTCGACAGGCGGCGCACCACTTTGGCCGTGGATTGTATCATGCCTCGGAAGGCGGCATCGAACAGCAGCGGCGGGGTCGTCGTCACACGCTCTCGCTGGAGGTACAACGCGGAGGCCACCAGGGCAAGGGCGTGGAGGGCAGCCGCACCGGAAGCGGAAGGGTGGTCGCCTTGTGGCTCTGTGCCAGCCGGTTTGGGTGGCGGTGGTGCCAGCGCGTGCTTCGCGTCCCGCTCGAGGGCTGCATTCGTCGCGAGGCGAATTGTTTCGCAAATCACGGTGTCAAGCGCTTGTCCGTTACCGTCGCCGGATCCTGCTGCCGCGAAGGCCCGATTTGCCTTCCCCACCTCTCTTGGCCTGTCGGGCTTGCCAGATGGGTTGAGGATGTTACGAGCAGCGTTGCGGCTGTCGGCGTCGCCGCAAACGGTGTCCCCGAATGCCACAATGATGACGTACTGCAGGAAGTCCCCAGCGGACGGGGCAGCGGCGACCGCCGAGGGAGAAGGGTTCGAACGATCGGCGCCTTGGCTGGCGGGCAAGAGGGTTGGCTCTGCCGCCGGGGCGATCATCATGTATTGGCGCGCGTCACGGCCACAATGAGGAGGGGGCGACCGGACAACAACGTATTTGTGCCTTCCCGAGAAGGAGGAGGCAACCAAACAATCCAGAGGTACACCGCCGTTGATAAAGCCACTGGTATCAAGCTCTGCAACACATTGTCGGTGTGCGTGTTAAAACACCAAGAAGGAATCGATCGTACCACCCCTCCACACGCCAGAGTGTTCAAGTTTCGACGATCCAACACAGATGCGACCTGCCGACGTCAGACAAAAACCAGGTGCTGTGTGCTCACGACGAGGTGACACTAGGTGCCTTGCGCAAGTGGCGAGGCGAGTCCATCGTTTTCGAAAGCTGTCGTGCGGCCGCAGGCACGTTCGCACCGCTGCAGTGCTTGTGCATGACGGCCTTACCGTTCCGGCGGTCCTCGCGATCTTGTGCGATGTTGCGCCAGTGAAGTTCCAGATCTGCCATGAAAACCGAGTCGCGGTCAAGGGACAGATGGTGCGCGAGTGATTTCACAGTGCCGAGCGAGAGCAATTCGGCTTCGTCACTGCTGAGCTTTCCTTTGACAGCTTTGCAGAACTTGCTCCAAGCCGCGTGCCGCTGCGGGCTCGTGGACCTGACGGCCGATGGGCTTCCGAGAGAAGCCGCCATGTCAACCGAAGCCGGATCGACACCGCTACGCCGCCGAGTCTCCGATCCCGCGGCCGCCGGTGCTGCGGCCTCCTTGGCAGACATCAGAGCCCGGTGGGCCACTAACAGCAACTTCGATGCCTCGACCTGCGTGTTGGGGGCCAGGTCGTTGCAAGCGAGCAGCGCCCGGTGCACGGCGTCCATGCGCTCGTCCAATACTTTCTTCGTTGGCTTCAGCACTCGCGAGACCACCGGAGAAGCGTCGTAGGGAACGGGGGCGGTGCTCGCCGACAGGGCTGGCGCGAGGGCCGCCGTCTTCCCCGGGGTGGGAGTCTTGATGCCAGTAGAATCGGCACCACCCGCGAATCGCACGCTGCCTTTGGGCGAACCGGGAGAGCGCGGACTTTTGATGGCACTCCCTCCAATCTTAGCGTCATCGCTTAGGGACACCAGATTGAGAGCGGCGAGGCCGGCACGAAGGGGCGCAGGGCTGCCTTGCGACATGGCTGGCGGACACCTGGAAGGGGGGATGGGGAAATGGGGAAATTGAGACCTGTCCGCGTGTTGTGACGCCACAGATGAGCCAAACGCATTCATGGTTGGGAAGCCGCCGCCGGCCAAAGAACAAAAATGAACCTCTCACTCGGCGCCGGGGGATTCACGTGTCATCTACAACTGAAACGGGGTGTGGGCGTAGTCATGGAGTGTGTGGTCATGACGCCACTTCCAAGATGGGTGCGAAGCCCCCACACCAATGCTGCGGCGCACCGCAGGACGGCACAACGTCGGCCAGGAGCGTACGGAAGTCCACGACGGCGCGAAGGTGGGGGTGCGGCTCGTTGGCATCATCAACTCCGTGCTTGCGGTTGGCAACGGTTACTCCAACGAACACTTGCCGCACTCCGGTGGTCGCATGCGATGAGCGAACGACAGTCTCGAGCTCAGCGACACGAAGTTCGGCGCGACGCAGCGCGCGGAGCAACTCGGAATCCCTGATGGGCTGATTCGCGCCCTTGGGCGCAGGGTGATGAGCCAGCCGAGGTGCCCCGCGTCGTCGGGCCTCGTGCTGCCATGAGCGAGCCAGCTGGGTCGCGGCGTCGGCGCGCCACGCCTGGCACGCGTCCGCGATTGCACAACGAGAGAGAGCTTCCTGTGCGGCGACCTCTGATACCGTGGCGTGCTGCCGGTAGATGAGATGCTCATCTGAGAGCTGTTGGATACGGGCGTTCGCACTCAACAACTTGTCCTTTGTGATTTGTAGCCGGCGCCAGAGTTCGTCCAACTCTTGTCGGTGGAGGTCCCGCTCCCAACCGACTTCGGCGGCGAAGCCTGGGGGCGGCAACGCAGCATCATTGCTTGACGATGGTGACGGGAGGTGCGTGACGTTGGCGTCGTGAGTCATGGCCGCTCGAAGCGGCCGATCCAAGTCATCGCCGTGGTCACCACTTGTGCTGCGGTAGGGAAGCGTCGCAGCGATCGCTGTCGACTGGGCCTCCGACACAAGTCGATGACGGCTGGACGGCCGATGCCGTCGCCGGGAGTCGAGCGACTCCCTGGCTCGATCGTAATCCACAAGCCACGCTGCCGAGGGGGTGCCGGGGTGAGAAGAACTGAGCCGCGCCGCGCCAGCCAACGCATCTGTGGCGCCCGTGTCGCGTGAGACGTCGCCACCGACGGCTGCCGATGTTCGTGAGTCGTACACGCCTGCGGACCGCCGTTTGCGGCCATCTTGCTGCGTCTGGGGCCTTGCCAGCGCGAACGGCGTCATGAAGGCCGGCGACGCGATGGACGCAGCCGACGTGGGGAGAAAGTCGACAGGGAATTGGCGGCCCACGGAACGCGCGGCGGCCGTCGTCGATTCCGCGGTGGTTTCCCCTCCATAATTCACCGTCGCCGCTACGTCGGACGACTGCCGCGGACCGGTGCGTAGCGCGTGAACAAGACGTGGCGGTCGGCAAGCAATGTCCGTGCCGCGGGACGTTTGTTGCGTCTGCGGCCGCTGAGGCGTGGACCGCATCAGAATGCGCGGCACCCGACCGAGCGCAACGTTCTGTGGGGGCACCGCACCTGGCAGGGGGAAACGAAGCCAGCAACACATCATTCACCGAGCCGTGAATACGAACCCTGCCCTCAACAATACCCTCCCTCGCAATGAACGACACACGACGGCATATCTGTCTACATTGGGAGAGTTGGGAACATCCTGTCAACTCTCGCGCGTGGGTAGGAATCTCGCGAGTGATTTTCGCGGGGCTCGGGGAGATACAAAGGGGGGGGGGGGGG
>ERZ1292633.1551-Hain-H41-02um-R1-1551-length-24673-cov-6_pt1 | contig 24673 bp, 24 predicted proteins | sample MGYA00564406_ERZ1292633 | MGnify/ENA primary metagenome ERZ1292633 (study PRJEB36523, sample SAMEA6512639) | groundwater metagenome | collected 2019-01-08 | study: AquaDiva: Metagenomics assemblies of 32 groundwater samples | reverse complement strand
TGCAGAGCCTGGACGCTTTGATGGCGATGGTGACGTTGCCGTTGCAGCATCCGAAGGGGTGACGCCCGTTGGCACAGTTGACCCCAATAAATTACCCGAACAGCCGTTGCGCCTGCCGTTGCGGCGGGGGCACCGCGCGCGGCCCCAGCTTCGTCACGCCCCGTTGCTGCGCGGACATCATCACCGCCTGCGCGGCCAAGCGCACCGCCAACCCCTGCGCCAGCAACACCGACAGGCGGCGGCACTATCCAGCTGGGAGCCTTTGCCAGCGAGGCGACGGCGGCGCATGCATGGAACAGCCTGAAGTCCCGCTTTACGTGGCTTGGCCCAGTCAACCGTACGATTGCAGCGGCCGAAGTGAATGGCCGTACCGTTTACCGCCTTCGTGCGGCGGCGGGTTCGGCCAGTGCTGCGCGTGATTTATGCGCACGGTTGCGCGTGGCGGGAGAGAATTGCATCGTCCTGCCCTGAACGGTAAGGCTGCGTCCATGACTCCAGCTTTTGTCAGCTTCGCCGGACCGGTGCTCACACCAGAGGAAGCGGCGCTGTTTCGCGCGGGCAACCCGGCTGGCTACATCCTGTTCGCTCGCAACATTGTCGACGCGCAGCAACTCCTGCGCCTGACCGATTCGTTGCGCGCATTAGCAGGGCGCGATGACCTAGCCATATTGATTGACCAAGAGGGTGGCCGGGTTGCGCGGCTTGCACCGCCGCACTGGCCGGGCTTTCCGCCTGCAAGCAGCTTTGACCGTCTCTATTCGCTAGCCCCCATCAGCGCGATAGCAGCGGTGGAAGCCAATGCTCTGGCGATTGCACTAACGTTGCATAGCGTCGGTATCACCGTCGATTGCTGGCCGGTGCTCGATGTGCGCACGCCGGGTTCCTATACGATGATCGCGGATCGCAGTTTCGGGGATGAGCCATTACGCGTGGCGGCGCTGGGGCGCGCAGCGCTCAAAGGGCTGCACGCAGGCGGCGTGGTTGGCGTTGTCAAACATATGCCCGGAAAAGGCAGAGCGGTGGTTGATAGCCATTTCGCCCTGCCACGGGTTGAAGCGAGCGCAGCAGAGCTTGAAAGCGATCTTGCGCCGTTCCGCGCGCTGAAGGCCGCGCCGATGGGAATGACCGCGCACATCGTTTATTCCGCTTGGGACGATGCACGGCCCGCGACACAATCGCCTATCGTGATTGCGGATGTGATTCGCGGCCGCATTGGCTTTGATGGCCTATTGATGAGCGACGCGATAGAGATGGAAGCTCTGTCGGGCAGCGTCGCCGAGCGCGCGGCAGCGTCTCTGGCGGCGGGGTGCGATGTGGCGCTCCATTGCACCGGAGTGTTGGCAGAGACAGCGGCGATGATTGACCATATCGGATCGGATATGGATTTGCGTTCGCGCGACAGATTGAGCCGTGCCATGCACATGCGCAATGCGACACCCGATGTCAGCCAGTTGGCCGACGCGCTTATCCGGCGCGATGCCCTATTGGGATTGACCGAAAATGCTTGATGACTTCACCGACGTTGAAGGCGCACCGCACCCAATTGGCGATGCAGGATTGCGGCTGGAGCTGGACGGGTGGGAGGGGCCGCTTGACCTGTTGCTCAGCCTGGCGCGGACGCAAAAAGTTGATTTAAAAGCGATTTCTATCCTCGCGCTGGTCGAGCAATATCTGGAGTTCATTGATCGTGCCCGCGATTTGAGCATCGAGGTGGCGGCAGATTATCTGGTGATGGCGGCGTGGCTGGCGTTGCTGAAATCCGCGCTGCTGTTGCCGCACGACCCCGAAGCCGACCCCAGCCCCGACGAATTGGCGATGCGGCTGCACCTGCGGCTACAGCGGCTGGCGGCGATGCGCGACGCGGGCGCGCGGCTGGTTGGGCGCGACAGACTAGGCCGCGATGTCTTTGGTCGCGGGAGCGCGGAGGGGCTGCGCGTCATCCGGCGGCGCGCATGGGATGCCAGCCTGTTCGAGCTGATCCAAGCCTATGGTGTGATTCAGGCGCGCACCCAGCCCGCATTGCATGTGGTGGACCGACGGCCCGTGATGACGCTCGATGCCGCCATCGCGCGATTGGAAGCGATGATCGGATCGGTGATCGACTGGCGGGATCTTGCGACATTCTTGCCGCCTGATTATTCGGGTGACTTGCGTAAATCGGCGCTGGCGTCGAGCTTTGTCGCGGCGCTTGAACTGGCGCGCACCGGCAAATTATCGCTGATGCAGGATGATGCATTTACGCCGCTTTATGTTAGGAAAGCCGGATGAGTATCGGCCCCATCCCTGACTTTGAACGCGGCGTCGAAGCGGCGCTGTTCGCTAGCACGTCGCCGCTGACGCTGGCGGAGCTTGCCGCCTATATTGGCGAAGGCGACATAGAGGCCGCGCTCATCGCCATTCAGGCGCGCCATGGGGGGAGCGGGATTGAGCTGGTGATGTTTGGGGGACGCTGGCATTTTCAAACGCCGGGCGACCTTGCGCATTTGCTACGGCGCGAGCGCGAGGAACCGCGCCGCCTGTCGCGCGCCGCCATCGAAGTGCTGGCGATCATCGCCTATCAGGAACCCGTCAGCCGCGCGGAGATTGAGGCGATACGCGGGGTGCAAACCGCCAAGGGGACGCTCGACGTGTTGATGGAGGCGGGGTGGATCCGCCCCGCTGGTCGCCGCGACGTGCCGGGCCGCCCGCTGATTTACAAGACAACGGCGGATTTTCTGACCCATTTCGGCCTGTCGAACCGTCGCGATTTGCCGGGCATTGACGATTTGCGTGCGGCGGGATTGCTCGATCCGGTCGATGTGGCATTTGATGCATTAGAGTTTGATGACAATATTTAGGCGATTTGAAGTCAGTCATACTCCCACCCCGCTGCTGCTATCCTCGCCTTTGGCTCGGCAAGCATCGCTCCCCTCCCGCAGGCGGGAGGGGTTGGGGGTGGGCAAACCCATAGCATGCTGGTAATAGGGCGGCGCAGCGCTTACATAGGGCGTAACAGGCAATTTTGCGGAGTATAGACGATGGGTGGCCTCAGCATTTGGCATTATTTGATCCTTGGGGTCGTAATATTGCTGTTATTCGGCAAAGGCCGGTTTTCGGGCATGATGGGCGACGTCGCCGAAGGGATTAAGAGCTTTAAAAAGGGCATGGCTGACGATGACGCCGCGCCGACGCCAACGGCGCCACCAACGCGGATTGAGGGGCGCACGGTCAATGATGCCCCCGCAGCCACCACCGAAACCCGCGAGAGCGACCATACGGCCTGAATGCCGCACAGACCCTAAATATTATGTTTGACGTCGCCCCCACCGAAATGCTGGTTGTCGCCATTGTGGCGCTGCTGGTCATCGGCCCAAAGGATTTACCCAAGGCGTTGCGCTTTGTCGGTAAGTGGGTGGGCAAGGCGCGCGGCATGGCGCGCCATTTTCGCAGCGGTATCGACACAATGATGCGCGAAACCGAACTCGCCGACATGGAACAGAAATGGCGCGAGCATAATGACTCCATCATGCGCGCCTACCCAGATGTCGCCGTCGGCCCAGTACTACCCCCCGCAAGCGATGCCGTCGCAGCCCCAATGTTGCCGCCATCCGGCGAGGGTGTGCCCGCCGCTTTTCCTGAGGGGTTTTCCGGCGCGGATTTGATGGGCCCGGCCCAGCCTGTTTCTACGCCCGCGTCTGTGGCACAGTCCGCGCCTGCGCCGACGTTGGATGGTGCGCCGCTTTCCCCGCAGCCTGCTAACGCCGCGCCATGAGCGAAACCGAAACGCCGGAGCAGACGGTGCGCGTCGATGCACCCATCGCCGCCGAAATCCTGCCACCGGTCAGCAGCGATGCAGACGCGATAGAGGCGAGCCGCGCGCCGTTGCTCGACCATCTTATCGAATTACGGCGGCGATTGCTGTGGTCATTCGCCGCGTTGGTGGTGGCATTCATTGGCTGCTATTATTTTGCCAACCAGATATTTGGCGTGTTGGTCCAGCCCCTGAAAGATGCGGGGCAACAGCAGCTCATTTCCACACAGATGTTTGAACAGTTTTTTGTTCAGCTCAAGGTCGCGTTATTTGCCGCCTTCATGATCGCTTTTCCGGTTATAGCGACCCAGATTTGGCGGTTCGTCGCGCCGGGGCTTTATGGCCAGGAAAAACGCGCATTTTTACCCTTCCTGCTTGCCACGCCCGTCTTGTTCGGCGCGGGTGCCAGCCTCGCTTATTATTTTGCGATACCGATGGCGATAAAATTTCTGCTGGGGTTTGAGGGCGATGTCGGCGGCGTAACGCTCGAAGCCTTGCCAGCGGTTGGCAATTATCTCGATTTTGTGATGCAGTTCATGCTGGCGTTCGGTATCGCCTTTCAATTGCCGATCCTGCTGATGCTGCTCGAACGCGCAGGGATAGTGACGCTGGAACAATTGCGCGGTGCACGGCGCTATTTCATCGTCGGCGCCTTCGCCATCGCTGCGGTGTTTACCCCGCCCGACCCAATCAGCCAGCTGTTGCTCGCGGTGCCGCTGTGCATGCTGTTTGAGGCGGCGTTGCTGGCTATTTGGGTCACAAGGCGGCGTAAGGCAATGGCCGAGTCGAGCGAATCAGCGGTTTAATCAGCCGCATCCTCTACGGTTTCACCAGCCGATTGAATATCGCGGCCCGCCCCTTCGATGGTGTTGCAACCTGCCAGAATAGCCAAGGCTATCATCGCAACTACGGCCTGTTTTACGCGAACCATTTCTCACTCCATGCAATTTGAGTCCCATGCGTAAAGCGCGCCTGATGAACCTGAGCTGAGTGCCAGAGCAGAATGACATTCACTATGTCCACGACCGCATAAAACCGTTCGTGCTGAGCCTGTCGAAGCACTGTCTTTTCTCTCTAGTTGAGAAAAATAGGACAACCCTTCGACAAGCTCAGGGCGAACGGGGTCTTGGTGAATGTCGATGCAATTTAGGCCTAAAAACTCACCCTTGCCGTCAGGCGGATGTCGCGGCCAGACAGCGGCACGAAATCCTTGGTGAAACTGGCGTGACGGCGGCCGATAACATCGAACAGATTATTGCCCGACAGGATCAGGGTTACGCCGCCATCTTCGCCCAGTGGTTTCCACTGCGCCGATGCGTTGACCATGGTAAAGCCATCGGTGGCTGTTTCGAACGCAGCCGTGCGCTTCTGTGCGGCGGACCATTCAACTTCGCCGCGTAGCGTTAGCGTATCGCTGCCCAGTTCCAGCCCACCCCGCAAGCGAACGGGGGGGATGCGCGGGATGTTGCCGCCGCCACTGGTCAGGCGCGCGCGGACAATGTCGCCCACCACATCGCCGCTCAGCGTGAAGCCGCCGATATGGACGAGGTCCGCCGATGCCTGTAGCTCCGCGCCATAATAGCGCACATTGGCCTGGGAATATTGAAATACGGGCAGTCCGTCTTCGGTGGCACCGGTTTCGCGGGCATAGATGTAATTGTCGAACCAACTGGAATAGAGCGCGGCTTCGACATTGACCGGGCCACCGCGCAGCCGCGCATAGCCCTCAATGCTCCATGCGCTTTCGTTGCCGAATGTCGGATCGCCGACCTCGAAACTTTGCGTCGCGATGTGCGGTCCGTTGGAGAACAGCTCCTCTGCCGATGGCGCGCGCGATGTCCGCGACAGATTGACACCGACCTTGCTGTTGCTGCCAAACTCGTAACTCAGGCCAGCCGCACCCGAAAAAGCGTTAAAACTGCGTGACACGCCAATCGCACGGGCCACAGTGGTTGCACGTTCATAGCGACCAGATATTTGCACACCAAATGCCCCGAAGCGCATGTCTTGGAGCGTGAAGAGCGCGAATGTCTCGCTGTCATTTTGCGGCAAAAAGGCTTCGGCCCCGATGGCGTTGAAATCACGGAAACTATATTGGATTCCGCTGGCACCGCTCCAGCCGCCGCGCGTCGCCTGTACCAATTCTGCCCGGGTTTCGACCCCTTGGTTGAGGAACAGGGTGCCGACGGCACCGTCGGCTTCGAGCTCGGCATGCTGATAATCGGCAAAGCCGCCGCGAATACGCAGGCGGTCGATGAAGCCGCCGCCAAATACTACCTCGCCGCGAAAATCGGCGCGCCATTGCTTGAGCGCGATGGAAATGCCGCTTTCGCCGCCGGGAAATCCGGGAATGCCATAATTGCTATCGAGATAGCCAAGCGAAACGCCCAGCGACCCGCCATCGGTTATGATCGAAATGCCGCTGCCCGCCGACCAGCTGCGCGTCGCGCTGCCCGCTATGGTCCCGAACTGGTTGGCGGCGGCCATGACTTCATCGGCCCCTGCGCTATCGCCTCTGCCGCGCAAATCGGCGGCGAGCGCAAGGCCAGCGGTGCGTAGGCGCGGGGTCGATTGATACCCGCCGATGCGCAAATCATTGGTCTTGGAGTAAGCGCCGTCAACGTGAAAGGCGATGCGGCTGCCCAGCGGAATATCAACCGATGCGCCGCCAGAGCGCTCATCCGCCGCGCTGCCATAGTTGGCGATGGCATCGATGTGCAGCGGTGCTTCGGGCATCGAGCGCGGGATGCGGCGGTCGAATATATTGACCGCGCCGCCAATCGCGCTCGACCCGAACAGCAAGCTGGCGGGGCCACGCAAAATTTCGATCCGCTCGGCGGTCAGCGGGTCGATAGCCACCGCATGATCGGCCGAAGTGTTCGACGCGTCGATGCTGCCGATGCCGTCCACCAGCACGCGCACACGCTCACCCTGAAACCCGCGCAGCACGGGGCGCGAGACACCGGGGGCAAAGCTCGTCGCCGAAACGCCAGGTTCGCGCGCCAACATGTCGCCGATTTGCGGGCGCAAGGCCTGCGCCAAATCATCGCCCTCAACCACCCCGACATTGCCGAACAAATCGAGGCTGCGGACATAGGGCGCGGTGACCACCAGATCCTCTTCCGCCGTGTGATAATCATCGTCAGGGGCGGGTGCGGCGGCGGGCGGCGTCTGTGCCGCAGCCATCACGGGCGCAATGAGGGCAAGCAGCGAGCAGGCAAGGGCAGGGGATGAAAAGCGCATTATGGACTCCGGGGGAGGGGGGGTGCGTGCCTAGTAATGATATTATGTTACATGTGCAAGCCTTTAGTGGCACGGTCGAGGTCAAAATATAATAGGTAGCAAAAAGCCACTTGCCACATGGTGCCAATAGCTTAGGCTGGCTCAACCCAATGGATAGGAAACCGATATGACGACTCTACCAACCGATGGCCGCGCGCTATTTTCGACCGCGCGTAATGACGGCACGCTTGCCATCACGCTGGAACCACAGGTTATTGCGCCGCTGGGTGATGACGAGATTTTGGTGCGGATTGAGGCAACGCCGATTAACCCGTCGGATTTGGGGCTGCTGTTCGGCCCGGCGGATGTGGCCAGCGCCCGCAAGGATGGATCGGCGACCAATGCGACGATGCTGCTCGACATCGCGCCGCATTTGCGCCGGATGGTCGCATCGCGCGTGGGACAGGCTATGCCGGTGGGCAATGAGGGCGCAGGCACGGTGGTTGCCGCCGGGGCCTCGGCGTCAGCACAGGCACTGATCGGGCGCGTCGTCGCCACCTTTGGCGGGGCGATGTATGGCACATACCGCACGGTGCGTGCTGCCGAAGCACTGGTCCTGCCCGAAGGGTCGAGCGCGCGAGAGGGCGCGTCGCTGACCGTCAATCCGCTGACCGCGATGGCGATGGTCGGCACGATGCGGCGCGAAGGCTATAGCGCGCTGGTTCACACCGCTGCCGCGTCGAACCTGGGGCAAATGCTGGTGCGCTATTGCCTGTCCGAAGGGGTGGCTCTGGTCAACATCGTGCGCTCGCAGGCTCAGGTGGACATCCTCAAAGCGCTTGGTGCGACACATATCGTCGATAGCTCACAGCCTGATTTCTTTGAACGGCTGGTCGAGGCACTGGTCGAAACGGGGGCGACGCTGGCGTTCGACGCGATTGGTGGCGGCAAGCTGGTCGGGCAGATATTGACCGCGATGGAGGCGGCACAGATGCGCAAAGGCGCGGCCTTTTCGGTCTATGGCACCAATGTTCATAAACAGGTCTATATCTATGGTGCACTCGACCTTGGCCCGACCGAGTTTAACCGCAGCTTTGGCCTGCAATGGGGCATCGCCGGGTTCCTGCTGACGCCCTATCTGATGAAGGTGGGACTTGAAGAAATGGTGGCGATGCGCGCCAAGGTGATTGCACATCGCGGCGACATTTTTGCCAGCAGCTATACCGCCGAAATCGGCCTTGATGATATGGTCGACCCGGCGCTGGCACAGGCGTATCAGGCCAAGGCGACGGGCAGCAAATATCTGCTCAATCCCAGCAAATAAGGACCGCTATGTCCCTTTTCGACCTTAGTGGCAAAACTGCAATCGTCACCGGATCAACGCGCGGTATCGGTAAAGCAATAGCCGAACATTATGCGGCGCACGGTGCCAATGTCGTCATTTCTTCGCGTACGGCCGATATGTGTGAGGCTGTCGCGGCAGAAATTAACGCACGGGATGGGGGGCGGGCGATTGCGCTGCCCGCAAGCATCTCGTCAAAACAAGCGCTGAAAGACATGGTGGCAAAGGCGCGTGATGCCTTTGGCGGCATCGATATCCTCGTCGCCAATGCGGCCTCCAACCCGCATTATGGCCCGATGGCGAGCATCACAGATGAAGCGTTCCGCAAAATCCTGGACAATAATATCATCTCTAACCATTGGTTGGCGCAGCTTTGCCTGCCCGATATGATCGAAAAGCGTGACGGAGCGATCATTATCATCAGCTCGATAGGCGGGCTTCGGGGGTCGCCAGTGATCGGTGCCTATTGCATATCCAAGGCGGCCGACATGCAGATCGCGCGCAATTATGCGGTCGAATATGGCAAGCATAATATCCGCACCAATTGCATTGCCCCGGGCCTAATCCGCACCGATTTTGCCAAAGCTCTGTGGGACAGCCCCGAGGCGGAAGCACAGTTTAACGCGTCGCACCCGATGCGCCGGATGGGTGTAGCGGATGAGCTGGCCGGAGCAGCCTTGTTTTTGGGTTCTGCCGCCGGTTCGTACGTCAACGGACAGACAATCGTTGTGGACGGCGGGTCAACGATAGGGCGTTAGGGCTATAACCTTAGGTTATTTTGGCGCGCGTAGCCGGATCAGCCCTTCCTGTGCGCAACTGGCGACCAGCCTGCCGTCGCGGGTGTAAAACCGTCCGCGATTGAAGCCGCGCCCGCGACCCGCCCACGGGCTGTCGCACACATAGAGCAGCCAGTCGTCGACGCGGAACGCATCGTGCAGCCATACCGCATGATCGAGGCTGGCGCTCATCATCCCGGGTGTACGCCAATTGGCGCCGTGTGGAAGCAGCGAGGTGCCGAGCAGCATCATGTCCGATGCATAGGCCAATATGGCGCGGTGTAGGTTTGCGTCATCGCCGATGGTGGTGCCAAGCCGAATCCAGCTGTGCGACAGCGCGGGCGCTGGCGATGGATTGATGAACGAACGGTCCTCGACCGGGCGAATCTCGATGGGGCGGACGCGCTGAAACCGCGTCATCAGCGCGGCCGTTTCAGGGTCGGTCTCGCGTTCGATGCGCTGGTTTTCGTTGAGCAACTCTTCTGGCGGCGGGACATCGGGCATCGCTTCTTGGTGCGCAAATCCCGGCTCCAGCTTGTGGAACGACGCGGTCATGGTCAGGATCGGGCGGCCCGCTTGCTCGGCGATAATCCGGCGGGTGGAGAAACTGCCGCCGTCAAAGTCGGTGCGAACAAGGTAGCTAATCTCCAAGTCTTCGTCGCCTGCGCGCATGAAATAGCAGTGCAGCGAATGGAGGATGCGGTCCCTCTCAACCGTGCGCATCGCCGCCATCAGCCCCTGCGCGATAACCTGTCCGCCGAACACACGGCCCTGCCCACCGGGCTGGCGCGACCCAATGAAGCTCAGCTCGCCGTTGGCGCGAACGTCGAGCAGCGCGAGCAATTGGGCGACGCGCCCTTCTATATTGGTTGCGGGTTCATCGGGTGTCATAGGATCATACTCAATCTGTTGTGCAGCGCAGCATAGCCTGCTCAATCAGGCAGTGAAATAAGAAACTTCTCGATTTCAGGCATCACTTCTGGTTAGCCATGGCAATAAGCTAAAAATGGCAAGGTAAGGAGAGAATATATGGGCACAGCGAACGGTGCGGGTGCGGCTTGGCCAGCCATGACGCTCAAAGAGATTGAGACATTGCTGTGCGCGCCGGGCACCCCGTTTGAAATGGAAACGGTGAGCGTGGGCGGCGTGCCGACCCGCGCGTGGAAGAACGCACCCGCCAGCCTGACGGCATTGCTGAGCGCGGCGCGCGCCTATGGGGAGCGGACCTTTTGCGTTCTCGATGAGGAACGCGTCAGTTACGAAGGCTTTTACCGCGCGAGCGCGGTGTTGGCGCTCCATCTGTCACAAATGGGTATAAAGCCGGGCGACCGCATAGCTTTGGCGATGCGTAACCTGCCCGAATGGCCGGTTGTCTTGTTCGCCGCCGCCGCGTGCGGGGCCATCGTCGTGCCGCTCAACGCATGGTGGACGGGCCACGAGCTGGACTATGCCTTGCGCGACAGCGGGGCACGGATGCTGGTGTGCGATGCGCAGCGGCTGGAGCGTATAGCGCCGCATTTGAGCGACCTGCCCGACATTGTCGACATCATCGTCACGCGCGGCACTGGCGGCTACCCATCGCTGCAATCCATCATCGGTCCGGTCAGCGGCTGGGTCGATTTACCCGACATCGCGCAGCCCGAAGTCGCCATCGCCCCCGATGATGCGGCAGCGATATTCTACACTTCTGGCACAACGGGGAACCCCAAGGGGGCGTTGCTCAGCCACCGCAATTTGATGACCAACATCCTCTCCAGCGGCTATGGCGCGGCGCGCACGTTACTGCGGCGCGGAGAGGCATTGCCAGAGCCACAGCCAAAAACCGGGCTGCTCGTCATCCCGCTGTTCCACGTTACCGCGTGCAGCGCGGTGTTGATGGGGACCATCGCGTCGGGTTCAACGATGGTGCTGATGCACAAATGGGACACGATCCGCGCGTTTGAGCTGATTGAAGCCGAACGGATCAACTCGACCGGCGGGGTGCCGACCATCGCCTGGCAGTTGATCGAGCATCCCGACCGCGACAAATATGACCTGTCCAGCCTAGAAACGATTGCTTATGGCGGTGCGCCGTCCGCGCCCGAACTGGTGCGCAAGATCGCGTCCGAGTTAAAATCACAACCCGGCAATGGCTGGGGGATGACCGAAACAACGGCGACGGTCACGGGGCACGCGGCCGAGGATTATCTCAATCGCCCGACCAGTTGCGGCCCGCCCGTGCCGGTGTCCGACCTCAAAATCATGGATGAAGCAGGCGCGGTGGAGATGCCGACGGGCCAAGTCGGCGAATTATGGGCGCGCGGGCCGCAGATTGTGCTGGGCTATTGGAATAACCCCGAAGCAACCGCCGCGACGTTCGTCGATGGCTGGGTGCGCACCGGCGACATCGCCTATGTCGATGACGAAGGGTTTTGCTATATTGCCGACCGCGCCAAGGACGTCATCATTCGCGGCGGTGAGAATATCTATTCCAGCGAGGTCGAGAATGTCCTCTACGACCACCCCGCTGTCACCGACGCCGCGCTGATCGGCTTAGCCCACCGGACATTGGGCGAAGAACCCGCCGCCGTCGTCCATCTCGCGCCCGGAATGGCGGCGAGCGAGGCCGAGCTACAGGCGTGGGTCCGCACGCGGCTGGCGGTGTTCAAAACCCCGGTGCGGATTGTCTTTTGCGACGAGACGCTGCCGCGCAATGCCAATGGCAAAATCATGAAACGCGAGCTAAAATCACTGTTCGATTGAGCGCAGCTGCATAGGGAGGCACCCATGTCCATTTTACGTCATCCGACCAGCCGCCGTCAGGCATTGCTGGGGATGGCCCTGTTGGGCGTTCCCATCGGCCGGGCATTTGGCCTGACTGTGCCTTCAGACACCCCCACCGCATTGCCGTTTCGCGTTGCGCCTGCGCTGGCGAACGTGGCAGAGGTGGCCCCAGCGTCGGCGGTTCGCCTTGGCGGCTGGCTGGGTGCGCGGGTTGATGCCAACGCACAGAAGCGCTTGCTCAATATCGACACCGCGCCGCTGCTCGCGGGCTTTCAGCACAAGCCCGGCACGCACCCGTGGATCGGCGAGCATGTCGGCAAATGGATGCACGCGGCGACGCTGGCATGGGCCAATAGCGGCAATCCGGCGCTACGCACGAAGCTGGACAGCGTCGTCGGCGACCTGATAACGGCGCAGGAAAGCGACGGCTATCTTGGCACCTATCTGCCCGAAGACCGTTTCGCCATGCACGAAGGGGCGGAGTGGGATGTCTGGTCGCACAAATATTGCCTGCTCGGGCTGCTGACCTATCATCAATATACCGGCCATGCGGGCGCATTGGCCGCATCGCGGAAAGTCGGCGATTTGTTGATTGCGACCTTCCCGGCGCAGCGCAGCATCAACGCCGCCGGTCATCATATGGGCATGGCCGCGACCAGCGTCCTCGAACCCGTCGTCCTGCTCTATCGCATGACCGCCGACCCGCGCTATCTGGCCTTTGCGCGCTATATTGTGGCGACCTGGGACGAAGCGGGCGGGGCGCATATCGTCCGGACGCTGCTGAATGAGGGCAAGGTCCGCGCAGTCGGCAATGGCAAGGCCTATGAAATGCTGTCGAACATTGTCGGCTGTTGCGAGCTGGCGCGGGTGACGGGGGATCAGGCGCTGATCGACGCGTCGCTGGCCGCGTGGAGCGACATTGTGGCGACGCAGCGCTTTGCCACGGGCACCACCAGCCGCTGGGAATATTTCCAGCGCGATCATGATCTGCGCGGCGACACGATGGCGCATGTTGGCGAAACCTGTGTCACCACGACGTGGATACAGCTCAACCTGTCGCTGCTGCAACTGACGGGGGAGGCACGCTTTGGCGACGAGCTGGAGCGCAGCTGGTATAATCACCTGAGTGCGGCGCAGCACCCCGGCGGCGATGACTGGTGCTATTTTACCGCGCTCGAAGGGCGCAAACATTATGACCGCGACATCACCTGTTGCCACTCCAGCGGCCCGCGCGGCATGGCGCTGGCCCCAATGGCAGCCTATTTGGTTAGCCGTAGCGCAGGTGAAGATACGTTATTGGTTAACAGCTGCGAATCCTCAACCGCCACGCTGATGCTGGGCGGGCAAAGCGTGCGCGCCGCGATGGTGAGCAATTTTCCGCGCGCTGGCCAAGCAACGTTGACGCTCCATATGGCGCGGCCCGCCCGTTTTGCGCTCAAGGTTCGCGTTCCCGAATGGGCCATGCCGATGGCCATAGCGGGCGCGACACTGCGTGACGGTTGGGCACAGCTGCCAGCAAAGCGCTGGCGCAACGGCGACACCATCATGCTGCGCTACACGCTTGGCACGCGTATGATCGAGGGTGAGCATAATCTCGAAGGACGCGCTGCGGCGGCTTATGGCCCGTTCATCCTCGCTTATGACGCCGATGCCAATCCTGCGCTCGGTGCACCCTATCTGCTGCGTCTGCGCGGCGGTGCCAGCGTCTCGCCGACCGAGGAAGGCGAACTTTTGTCCTTTGCCGCGCCCGTTTCACAAGGCGGAGAGCTTCCCCAAACCGCGACCCTGCGCACCTTTGCCGACGCCGGGGCTGGCGGCGGCGTCATCCGCGTGTGGCTGCGCTCGCCGAATACCACGGGTGCGCCGCCGTATGAATCGCTGTTGCTTGGCGGCGTTGAAAGCCGCTCGCGCAGCGGAACGATAATCGGCTCGATCAACGATGAGGATTATGAAACGCTGGTCGCGACCAATGATGGCACTCTTGCTGATGAGGACTGGTTCGCGATTAGCATGGACGGGCCGGTAACGGCACAGCGTTTCCACTTCATGCACGGCCGCAATTTCCACGATGGTGGCTGGTTCGACACCAGCGGCGGCAAGCCGCAATTGCAGCTACAGCGCGCGCACGGCGGTGCGTGGGAAACTATGGCAGTGCTTGACCGCTATCCCGCAACCACCGCGAGCGATGCCGGAGCATTGGCGCATCCATGGGCGAGTAGCGAGTTTCCGATAACGCTGGACGCGCCGCAGCGTTTCACAGCGGTTCGGGTGATCGGCAAACCCGCATGCGGCGACAATGCGGCGCAATCCTTCGCCTCCTGCACCCAGCTACAGGCGTTTACGGTTTAGGGTCAGGCCGCCTTTGCCATATCGACTTCGCACTTCAGCTTTATGCCGAGTGCAGACATGACTTTGAGCAAGGTCTCTAGCGTTGGATTGCCATTCTCGCTTAGCGCAATGTAGAGCGCCTGACGGTTAACGCCGGTTTTCCCGGCGATTTTGGTCATACCTTCGGATCGCGCTACCACGCCAAGCGCGACGGCAACATAGCCTGACTCGCCGCTTTCAAGCGCGTCATTCAATGTGTCGATGACGTCTTCGGGGGTCCGGATATATTTTGCCCCGTCAAAGGGCGTCGTTACCAACATGCTCATGTCCATTTCCTCTCGACCATTTTTTCTCGAAGGCGGTCATCCCTTCGCATCGTATTAAAGAGTCTTTGCAAGCGCCTTAGCCAGCCTGATAGCCTTGTCCTGATCCCGCTTGTTGCTGCCACAAAGAAGCAAATACACCACCCGTTCTCGCACTGTGTAATAAATGCGATAGCCAGGGCCATAATCGATCCGCAACTCACTTACGCCATCGCCGATAGCCTTCCAGTCGCCCAAATTGCCACCCTGCAAACGTAAAATCCGTTGCACAATCTTCAACTGCGCCCGTTCATCGCGTAGCTCTTCGAGCCAATTTTCAAAATCGACGCTTTTTTCGGCGCGGTACATTGTCGTTTATATACGACATAATCGACGACATGTCAAGATTGAAACTTGGATTGGACTACGGCGCATCACATAATGAAGGTGCATAAATCATGATGAGGTGGTTCCCCCTCAATAGCCACCAAGCTGCGCAAAATGGTCGCGCAGGAATGCGCTGCTGCCCCATGCTTGCTCCAGCGGGCGGGCGCGCTTCAGCGTGAAGCCGATATCATATTCGTCGGTCATGCCGATGCCGCCGTGCAGCTGTATCGCCTCGCGGCTCATGACGTGCAGCGTGTCGTTGGCGCGGGTTTTGGCGAGCGCCGCCGCTTGGCCCGTGTCGCCGCCTGCATCGAGCGTGGTCAGCGCAGTTTCAATCGCGCTGCGGGTCAGCTCAATCTCTCCGAACAGCCCGGCCATGCGGTGTTGCAGCGCTTGAAATGTCGCCAATACCTGTCCGAACTGGACCCGCTGTTTGAGGTAATCGAGCGTGGTGTCGAACGCTTGCAGCGTCATGCCGAACATTTCAGCAGAGGTGATGATCCGCGCACGGTCGAGTATTTGTCCCAGCAGTGCGTCGCCGCCGCTGGACAATCTCTCCGCCGCTGCGCCGTCAAAGCGGACCTCGGCATGGCTGCGGAAATCGACCATATGGCGTTGCGCGCGCGTCACACCGCTGGCATCACCAGCGACAAGGTAAAGGCCATCGCTTGCCGCGACCACGAATAACCCAGCGCTGTCGCCTTCGGCCACGAACATCTTGGTGCCGCTCAGCTTGCCATCCGCAACGCTGGCGGCGATGTGCGACGGGTCGTGGCGCGGCCCTTCGTCAACCGCCAGCGTGGCGACCAGGTCACCGCTGGCGATGGCGGGGAGGTATTGCGCTTTTTGCGCGTCGCTCCCGCCCAGAATGATCGCCGATGCGGCGATGGCGCTCGCTACCAGCGGGCTGGCGGTCAGCGTGCGGCCACATTCTTCGACGATGAGGCCAAGGCTCATCCAGCCGAAATCAACGCCGCCATGCTTTTCCGGGATTATGACCCCGGTCCAGCCCATCCCGGCCATTTCGGCATAGACGGCGGCGTCATACCCCGCCGCTTCGTCCGCGTCGCGCACTTTGCGCCACGCCGCGAGCGGGCTTTCGCCCTTGACCCAATTTTGCGCCATATCGCGCAACATCACTTGTTCTTCGCTGAGTTTAGCCATGACTGTGCGGTCCTTTATTGATGGTCGAGCATGCCAAGGATGCGTTTGGCGATGATGTTGGTCTGAATTTCGGTTGATCCACCGAAAATCGTCGTCGCCTTGCCGAACAACCAGCCGCGCGTTTGGTCGATCTGTTCCTGGGTGAAGCCCCCGTCTTCGCTCGCGCCTTCCCAGCCCAGCCCCTGCATGCCAAGAATGTCGATCCGCAGTTCGGACGCTTCCTGCATCAATTTGGTGCCGCTGGTCTTGAGGATCGACGAAGCGACCGAAACCCCGCCCTCGGCCTGAACCCGCATCGCGGTTGCCACGAAGGCGCGGCCGTCCATCTCCAACTTGGTGATACGCGTGCGCAGCTCTGCATCCTTGATCCGGCCTTGGGCATCGGTGCCGATCACCGCCTTGGCCAACGCGCTGAGCGAGGCCATTCCCGCCATCCGCCCGCCGCCAATGCCGCTGCGTTCATGTTGTAACAGGCGCTTGCCGATGGTCCAGCCCTGACCCTCTGCGCCGACCAGATTGCCCTTGGGCACTTTCACATTGGTGAAGAATGTTTCACAAAATGGAGATTCGCCGCTGATCATCTTGATCGGTTTGACCTCAACCCCGGGGCTGGTCATGTCGATCAACAGGAACGAAATGCCCTCATGCTTATGCGATTTGTCGGTGCGGACCAGCGCAAAGCATTTGTCGGCCCACTGGCCGCCGCTGGTCCATGTTTTCTGGCCATTGACGATATAATGGCCACCCTCATCCTTGGCAAACATCTGTAAATTGGCGAGATCGGACCCGGCATTGGGTTCGCTATAGCCTTGGCACCACCGCACTTCGGCGCGGCAAATGGCGGGGATATGTTCGTGCTTTTGCTCCTCGCTGCCATATTCGAGCAGCGTCGGCCCGAACATCATCACCCCCATGCCGCCGATGGGGTTGGCCGCGCCGATCCGCGCCATTTCCTGACGCAGGACGTTCGCTTCTGCACCGCTGAGGCCACCGCCGCCATATTCGCGTGGCCATGTTGGCGTGCCCCAACCCTTGTTGCTTATCGCGATGCGCCATGCCTCGCTATCCGGCGTCGGTTCGGCTGGTCCCTCAAGCGCCGACATCGCAAAATCGACGCCCTTGAGCGACGGCGGGAAGTTGGCACTCAGCCAGTCGCGCACGTCCATGCGGAATGCCTCCAGCGCGTTTGACTGTGTTGCTTCTGCTGCCAGCGTTGCCATCTCAACCTCCACTGCTGCGGCCCACTACTTTAGCTGGGTGCCGCTTCATGGGGAGAGCATAAGCCGAACTTTACGTTTACGTCAACTTGATAGCAATTCGCCCGGTAAAGTCGATCCGCTGGAGCATCGGCCGCGCGGCGCCAAGCGCGGCGAAATAGTCATCAACTGCTTTTCGCGCCCCGCTCCAATAGCCATAATCATCGATGATGAGGACGCCGCCGGGGGATAGGCGCGGATAGAGCGTGGCCAGTTCATGCGCTGTGCTCTCATACCAATCGGTGTCGAGCCGCAGCAGAGCGATTGTGCCTGGCGCGTGGGCGGGCAGGGTGTCCAGCACATCCCCCTCGACCAAGTGCACCAAATGCGCGGGGTAAAAGGTTTTGGCCATATTGGCCGCGACCACATCGCGCGGTGCGACACCCCAAAAGGGGTTGTCGGTGTCGCGTGCATTGCCCGCAAGGATGGCGGCGGCGCTGCGTCCGGTCATCGCCTGTTGGTCGGCGTCTGTTGGCGGTGTCATTCCGTCAAACGTGTCGTAAAGCCAGATCGCGCGGTCGCCAACGCCGAAATGCTGGGCACTGAGCGCGATCAGCATCGCCGATCCGCCGCGCCATACCCCGCATTCGGCGAAGGCACCGGGGATGGCGGTGGCGGCGATATGCTCGACCGCTTTGAACAGCGCATAGCCGCGCTCAATCGAGGTCATGGTCTGCGTTCGGCATTGATCCCATAGAGAGAGGAACGCTGGCTCCATGTCGAAGACTTGCGTCATAGCCGTTCTATCCAGCCATCGACATTCCACGTCACATTATGCCCATAGAAATCGCAATAATCGCGGCGGATGCGGTAGCGGTCTGGCTGCTCACCAACGAACCGCGTTAGTGCCGCGTGTGGGCCGCCGCCATAATCATCGGCCACGCGCATCGCGGTCAATATGCCGTCCTCGACCACCATCCAGTCGCCGGTTTCGAGCCACGGATCGAAAAATCGCATCACCGCATGGGTTGTGGCACAGCGATGGTCGGCGTCCTCGATCACCAGCCATGGGCGCGGCAAGGCGGCGAGCATCGCATCGGAAAAGGTCGCGCCAAGTTCCAGCGCGCTGCCCACATGAAAAGTGATGCGTGGGTCGTTCACGCCATCGACGCTAATCACATCGAGCGAATGGATATGGGCATTGACACCTAGCGTGGTGAGCTGATCGGCAAACCATAAGGCGCTGCCACCACGATGCGCGCCGATTTCAATGACCGTGCGTGGGCGCAATTCGCCGAGCAGCTTCGTATAGAGCGCGAGGTCGAAGGGATTCTTATACTTCTCTATCCCGCGATAGTGCGTCGCCATGGTGCCGCGCTGAATTGCCATCAACAGCGGATAGGGCAGCGCGGTTGAGCCATCAGTCACCCGCCAACATCCCGATGAAGTGCATCTTGGCGGAGAGGATGATGTCGCGCTCGCCACAGACACGGGCCGCGCGGCCCATGTGCGCCGCCGCAATTGGCTTAGCGCGTCTTTGGGCTTAAACCAATTGCGCAGAGTACCAATCATTTGGTGAAAACAATCTGAAATGTATTGGCATTGCGGGTGATGCGCGGGTCGGTTCGGGTCGAAAAGCGCGTCCAGACATAGACGATCGGCCAAGTGAGCCAACGCGCCAACCGCCCGCGTTCTTTGGCAATTTCCCACGCGATCCAACCAAGCGTTTGCGCTGCACTGTGGACCGGGTTGATGGCGACGACGCGAAGCCCCGCCGCTTCGCCCAGCGCGACCAGCCCCTCGGAGGAATAGCGGCGAAAATCGTGCGGACTCTCGTGATAGGGTTGGAGGAATGGCACCGCGAGGATGACGTGGCCGCCGGGCCGTAGCACCCGCGCCAGTTCGGCAACCACGGCTTCGGGATGTTTGACATGTTCCAGCACCGCGTTGCACAATATCGTGTCGAACGTCGCATCGGCAAAGGGCAAGGCGTCGAGCGAGCCGATGATTGCGCCGGGCAGATCGGAAGCGATGTCATAGTTCGTGGTCGCATTTACCCCGTGCTGCGCCAGCCATGGTCCAAGGTCGCGGTTGCCGCACCCAGCGTTGAGCATCGCGCCGTCAAAATAGCGCGCGACGGACAACAGCTCGCGCTCCAGCGATTGGAAATGGACGGGGCCAGAGCGCGCGAAATCCTGTTTTTCTGCCATATTCGCATCCGCTCCTTGACGGCGTTCCTGTTGACTGAAAGGGCCATTGTCAATAGCGACAGGGGATGAACGTAGCGCTACCTGCTGCGGACGAATTGTCCTGTGGTGATTATGTGTCGCCGGGGCTTGTCATTGTCCGCCCCGATGCCTGTTTTCCCAATATGATATTGGGGGATGTTGCGGCCCACCCATGGCCCTATCTCCGCAAAGAAATCCGCCACAACTGGTATGTTGATAAACGCTTTCCCTTGATGGGTTTTGTCAGCCGCGATGAGGCGGCGATCCTGCACAATATGGCGCTGGCATTCGCTGGGCGCGCGGCGCTGGAAATCGGTTGCTGGCACGGCTGGTCCACCTGTCACCTCGCACTGGGTGGGGTGCAGCTTGACGTTATCGACCCCAAGCTGGCGGACGCGGCGCATGAGGCGGAAATCCGCAAGATGCTGACCTGCACAAATGTATCTACCAACGTGCAGCTGCACGGCGGCAGCAGCCCTGCCAAAGTCGCCGAACTTGCGGCGGCGGGCCATGGGCCGTGGAGCCTGTTCTTCATCGACGGCGACCATGAATCCCCCGCGCCAGAGGCCGATGTCGAGGCGTGCCTGCCCCATGCTGCCGACGATTGCGCCTTTCTGTTCCACGATGTGGCCTCGCCGCATGTGGCGGAGGCGCTGCGGCGGTTGGAAGCACATGGCTTTAACGTCATGCTGTATCAGACAATGCAGATCATGGCGGTGGCGTGGCGCGGCGCGGTGCAACCCGTTCATCATATCCCCGACCCCGCTGTCATATGGCAATTACCGCATCATTTGGCTGGATTGCCCGTATCTGGGGCCCACCTGCCATCCTATCCGGTTGGCCTGCGCCAGAGGCTGGCAGCGCAATCGGCGCAGATTGCACAGTTGCAGGCGGCGGCTCGGCGCAGTATATGGCGACGGATAAGAGGCCGATTTTAGAGCGTGACCAAGCCCGCGCTTCATATCTGCATCGTCACCAGCGAGGTGGTCGGGCCGTTCAAAAATGGCGGCATTGGCACGTCGATGACAGGTCTTGCGCAGTCGCTTGCCGATCAAGGGTTTAGGGTCACGCTTCTGTTTACGGCGGGAAAGGGTTTTTCGCCCCAGAGCAAAGCCATATGGTCGCAGCAGTACCAAAGCATCGGTATCGAGCTGCTCTGGATCGACCATAGACTGGCCAGCGCTATCGCGGGGCCGCTCGCCGCCTGCGACTTCGCGGTGCCCTATCTGGTGTATCAGGCGCTAGGAAGCATCGGCGCGGACATTGTCCAGTTTAATGATTGCATGGGCGAGGGTCTATATTATTTAGCCATGCACCGGCTGGGCTGCGGTATTGCGAACCAACGGTGCGTGGTGGCATTGCACAGCCCCACCGAATGGATTTGGGCGATCAACCGCAACCTGCCAGAATTCTTGGTCCAAGCGGCATTCAGCCATGCCGAGCGTTTGAGCGTTGCAACATGCGATCAGCTATGGTCGCCAAGTCGCTATTTGCTCGATTGGGTTCGCGATAGGGGCTTTGCAGTGCAATCTCATGCCGTAGTTCAGCAATATGCCCTGCCGAAATTACCGATGTTTGCGGGGGAATGGGCCGTAGAAATTGCGGATAAAGGTGGCGCGCCACAACCTGCGCGCGAGATCGTGTTTTTCGGGAGGATAGAGGAACGCAAGGGCATCAAGCTGTTTTGCGAAGCATTGACCATGATCGAACCGACGTTGGTGGAACTGGGGGTCTATGTCACCTTTTTGGGCAAAGAAAGCACCGTAGGCGGTCAGCGCGCTTTCGACTATCTCGATCAGCAATCAAGCCATTGGCGTTTCACCAGCCGCCGCCTATCGGATTTGGGGCAACAAGAAGCGATAAATTATATCCAGTCGCACTCGGCTTTGGCGGTGATGGCTTCGCCAGCCGACAATTCGCCTTGCACCGTTTATGAGGCACTGGCGCATGACTTGCCCTTCATTGCCGCGCGAACAGGCGGCATTCCCGAATTGATTGCCGCTGCCGACCATGCGCATATATTGTTCGATTATAGTGCTGATGCGCTTGCCGAACGGTTGCGGGTGGCAGTGACTGTCGGGATTGCCCCAGCACGGGCCGCACAGCTGCAATCGCTATCGCGCGCCGCGTGGGGCGAGCTGTTCCCACACTGGCACACGCAGCGTTTCCCCGAACCACCCTACGAAGCCGAGCGCCCGTTGGCGTTGCTTGTTGATCATTGGCCAGGCAGCGATATCGCCGCGACATTGGCGTCGTGTGAAGTGGCCGATACGGCGCGCGTCATCATCATTGACCGGACTGGTCATGAGGGTTGGGGAACGCTCGCGCCGCATGCCATAATCGTGCGTGACTTTGCGGGGTTGCATGCGGCACTTAGCGGGCTGACCGGTCATCTGCTCCTCTGTATCCGTTCCGGTGTAACCCTGATTGAGCCTAGCCTGCCCGCGCTGCGCTGCGCAATGCAATCAAGCGAGGTGGATATGCTGATGCCGTTCGCGCTGGTGGGAGAGGGTGCGGCGGAGCGCTGCGTCACGACATTGGGCGCGAGCGCGAGCTTTTGCTATTTTGCAGGCGCGATGCACGCGGGTGTGCTGGTGGTCAAAGGCGATGCGGCGTTGCGGGCTATTGCGGGCCGCGATTTGGTGAGCGAGATGGAGTTTTTCGGACTGCCCGACCTGCTTGTGACGGCAGAGCTGAACTGTTTGCCCTATGCTGAACCCGTGGCACATCATGGCCCTGTATTGATACCCGAACATGGCCATCGCCGCACCCGCGAACGCGTCGCCGCTTATGCCGCCGTCGATGGCGTGGAACGCTTTTACCTGACCGCTTTGGCAAGTAGCAGGGCGGCGGGCATTGTCGGCAGCGACCGATTACGCCGTATGCGTCAATGGCTCGACGCGCATGGGGCGGGATGGCTGGGCACCTTGGCGCGGCGCGGACGGCTCCACGCGGTGCTGATAGCGCTGTTTGGGCGGCGACAGGTTTAGGCCGCGAATGCGTTTGCTATCTCCAAATCATAAATTATCAGCCAATTCAGCCCTGAAACGATGGAATGCCCAATATGCTGCCCAGCTCATCATGGCGACAAATAGCCAAAAACATAACGCGCCTTTGGCGTCCAGCATCTGGCTGCTCGGCCCTAGCAAGGCGTAACGATAGGCCGCCACTACATGCGCAAATGGATTGATCGTCGCAATCCAGCTTAGATGATTGGGCAGCGCGGACGCTGGCCAGATCACCGGCGTCGCCCAAAACCACATCTGCAGTGCCGGGGCCACCAGAAAGCCAATGTCGCGCATCGCCGTATTCAGCAGAGCCAATACCATCCCGATCGGCAATGCCAGTGCGATCAGGCATAGCAAGGCATAGGGGGCCACGAGCAAAGTGACGCTCGGTGAATGACCAAGCAACCACAGCGCTATAATCGCCATGATGATCAGGCATAGATGCACAATCACCGCCGCTATCAGCGCCGCAAAGGGCAAAACCTCGATAGGCATGATGATGCGTTTGACCATCGCGGCATTGGCCGACAGCGACGACGTCATGGCGTTGATGGCCTCGCTTAGCGCAAACCACGGCATCATTCCTGCTATCAGCAGCATCGGAAAATCTGCGCCGCCTTTCAGCTTTGCAGCGGGGAATAATGAAAATACCGCTGCGTAAATCGCGATCAGCATTGCCGGATAGGCAAGCGCCAATACTGGCCCAGCTGCGCTGTCCGCATAGCGGCGCGACAAGTCCTGGCGCGCGACATAGAGCGACAATGCTATGCGCTTTGTCTTTTGCTGGTTGGCCTTGTCGGCTTGTTCGTGCATGACGGTGCGCATAGCCCTGTATTTGGGGGAGGTGCAAGTGATTGGGAACTGTCGTTGAGTTTGGACATCGCCGCAAACCAGATCGACATGGTCAATGTTGGCAAAAGATTTTTGCTCTACCCCAATGCTGCGGCCAGACTGCGCGGTATGCTGTCCGGGCATAAGACTGCTCGCGAATATGCGGCGTTACGGGGCATCAGCCTTTCCATCACGGCGGGGGAATCCATCGGGATATTGGGCGTCAACGGGGCGGGAAAATCGACATTGCTCGGCCTGATTGCCGGCACATGTTCACCGACATACGGCACCATAGCGGTACGCGGGCACGTCGCAGCCCTGCTTGAATTGGGGGCAGGCTTTCACCCCGGCTGGACGGGGCGACAAAATGCCGAGTTTCAAGTGAAATTGCTTGGCGACCCTAGGGTGGACGTGACGCAGCGCATGGAACAAATTGAGGGTTTCGCCGATATTGGCGATTATTTCGATCAACCGCTGCGGACATATTCGAGCGGCATGTCGATGCGCGTTGCCTTTGCAGCCGCCATTTGTTCGGACCCCGACATCTTGCTGATCGACGAGACTCTGGCGGTCGGCGACACCACATTCCAGCATAAATGTTTTCGCCGTATCGCCGAGTTTCGCGAACGTGGTGGGACGATGATATTGGTCACGCACCGCACCGAATTGATCCCGCAATTATGCACCCGGGCACTGGTGCTTGATAAAGGAGAGCTGTCCTTTGACGGGGAACCGAGGGATGCGCTGCTATGCTATTACGAGCAACTATTCCGCCGCGAAAGCGACGATAGCAGTGGGGCCGTCACGCATAAAATTAGCGAGTGGGGCGAGCGCCGTCTGGGCAATGGCGAGGCTACAATCGGCGACATTCGCCTGAATGGCAAAGCGCTCAGCCACATCGCCATAAAGAGTGGCGATACAGTCGAGATCGCCGCACGAGTAGCTTTTCACAAGGATACGCCTGCCCCTGTATTTGGGTTTACATATAAAACCGTCGAAGGGGTAACATTATACGGAAGCAGCACCTTGATGCGCGGGGCACACATGGCGCCTGCATTGGCGGGTGAAACATGCGACGTGCGTATCCTCTGCACGATGTCATTACCGACCTGTTCGGTGTTTTTAGATGTTTCCATTTCTGCGATAGAGGATGGATCCATGACGATCCTAGATGCCGATGTGTCGGCGATCAGGGTCGATATTGATGCGCAAAACACATTTTTTGGGCTGGTCGATTTGGGCGGCGATATTGCTGTCACTTAGGGTCAGGACCCATGAATAGCACGGCTGAGGGGTGACGAGCAAGCCATGCCGGGGGCATGGCGGCACAGGAGCC
>ERZ1292633.1550-Hain-H41-02um-R1-1550-length-24674-cov-8_pt1 | contig 24674 bp, 18 predicted proteins | sample MGYA00564406_ERZ1292633 | MGnify/ENA primary metagenome ERZ1292633 (study PRJEB36523, sample SAMEA6512639) | groundwater metagenome | collected 2019-01-08 | study: AquaDiva: Metagenomics assemblies of 32 groundwater samples | reverse complement strand
AGTCGTTGCGGGAGCGCGCTTTCTTGTTACCATAGGCCCTCCATGATAGAGGTCCCCGCCATGCTGCCGCAATCCCTGTTCCGAGCGCGCTCCACGCCGCGGCGCGCGCGGGCGTGGGCGATGGCCGCGTTCGCATGGCTGGCGATCGTGGTCGCGGCGGCGGTGGTCCCGGGGATGGCGAGCGCCGCCCCGATCACACAGGTCGCGACCAACCCACCCAACAATGCCGATCGCGTCGCCCCTGAAGCCGAGCTCTACTTCGTCTTCGATCAGCCGACGGCGAAGAGTGGCGCGTTCTCGGTGGCCGACCTCGACTCGGGCCAGTTCGGGACGCTTCTCTCGCTACTGACGCCCCGCTGGTCGGCTCTCGGCGACACGGTCTTCCTGAGGCCAGTCCAGCCGATGACGTTCGGCCATCTCCACGGCATGAAGGTGAATGTCATCGAGGCGCCCGACCCGCAGAACAGCTCGGTCGACCTGCCGCTCATCTATTTCACCGTCTCCCCGCGCGCCAACGTGCAGCGCGTCGGCACGGCGGGGCTCTACGAATCGATCACGCTGGTTCCCGAGCAGCCCTCGCCGGTCACGATCGGTGTGCGGGAGACGGCGGGCACGTCGGCCACCTTCACGCGCGCGCGCTACCGCTTCTATGCCGGCGACGAGCTCGACCTGAACGACCCCTTCTCCGTCGTTCCCTCCGCCTACACCGAGGTGCCGTTCCACGCGCAGATTCCGCGCCTAGGAACGGCGGCGCTCGCGGTTCCGATCACGCTCTCGCGCTCCCAGGCCGCCGCCAGCGGCGGGATGCTCGGCCTGGAACTCGTCTTCGAGGGCTTCGACGAGACCGGACTTCCCTACACCTTCGCGGCGTCGTCGCGGATTCGGACCAACACCTTCCCCGGCGACAACACGCTCATCCTCACCCGCGCGCTCGTCACGCCGGCGATCGGCGCGAACATCTCCATCGGATCGGTCTTCCTGGAATCGCCCCTCCCGGGAACGGTGATCGCCGCGGGTGACACGCTCCTCCCGCGCGCGGTCGTCACGGGAATCGGGACCGGGCCGTATCGAGGCGCCTTCTACATGGATGGGGAGCTCGTGGCGCTCGCCGTTGGATTCCTGGAATCGGGCCGGCCCGACACGGTGAGCATCCCGGGGCCGCTCCCGACGCGGCGGCTGGGCGAGCATCGCCTTCAGTTCGTCGTGGAGTCGCCGCAGAGCGTCGGCTCGGCGCCGGTCACGTTCCTCTGCGTGAGCCCGGGCGAGAAGCGTTCAAATCTGGAGAGTCGCCTCCCCGCTGCCGCCTCCGGGCATGGGAACATCGGCGTGGAACTCCACCTTGGAACGCTGACGCAGGCGAGCACGAAATATCGCGGCGCCGACGGCTCGGTGACCCACTGGTCGCGCTCCACGGTCTTCGCCACCTTCGGCCAGAACATGCGCCTCGAAGCGAACGCCCTCTGGCGGCTCCGGATCGACGACACGAAGAACGGCTCGGCCTCGCCGGAGCGGACGACGGTGCGCCTCACGACGAAGCGCGCCACGCTGGAGTGGGGCGATCTCGCGCCGAGCCTCGCTGCGGGAGCGCCCCTCTTCGCGAGTCCCGTCCCGCGGCGCGCGGCCCAGGCCACCTGGACCGGCGGCGGAATCGGCACGCTGGAGACCTACATGGCCCTCGAATCGCATCCGCGCTCGGCCGGCGGCGCGGCGCGGGAGGTGCGAAGCGATCTCTATGCCGCGCGGCTCTCACGTTCGCTCGGATCGCGGCTCCGCGTCTCCGCGTACGGCGGCTACACGCACGCCGACCCGACTCCGGGCGGGATCGAGACGGCCACACGCGCCCGCGCCGTCTACGGCGGGTCGGGGGCGATGACACTCCCCGGAGGCTGGCGCTGGGCGGGCGACCTAGCGACCGTGCGGCATCGCGCCATCTCGGGAGTGGAGACGGGCCGCTCGCGGACCGGCCTTCGCACGGAGATCGCCGGCCGCGTCGCCGGAGCCGACCTCCGCGCCGAGGGATTCCGCTACCAGCCAGACCTGGCCACCGAACTGAATCCCTATGCGATCTCCGACCGCCGCGGCGCCGCGCTCTCGGTGAGCCGCACGTTTCGGGACTTTCTGAAGATCTTCGGCGACTACCGCTTCGAAGAGCCCGACACCCGCATCGGTCCCGTGACGACGCCCTCCGGCTCTTTCGGCGGGGTCCCCACCGTGTCGGTCGAGCGGCTGGCGCTGGGAACGCGCATCGCGCTCAACGCCTCGTCCGCCGTGACGCCGACCCTTATCCGCATTCATCACCGCGGAGCGCAGACCGACCTCACGGAGAAGCGGCTGTCGAGCGAGTTCACGGCGGCGGAGCCGCTGGGGGGCCGGACGAGCGCGCGCGTTGACGTGGCGCTCTTCGACGACAAGCTGGGCGTGGCCGCGAGGCGGAAGGTGATCGCCGGTTCGGCCGTCACCACGCGCCGCCTCCCGGGAAGAATCACGAGCACCCTCGCGTTCGGCATCGAGAACGACAAGCGCGCCGATCTGGATCTCGACGATCGCACCATGCAGGCGACGTTCGAGCTGCGGTGGGAGGCGATCGCCGATCGCTTCCTGGTGACACCCTACGTGGTCTACAACGACCGCGATCTGGAATCGCGCGGCATCCGGGAGGAGTTCGTCTCGGGGCGCGTGCAGCTGGGCCTTCAACGAATTCCGCTGCTCCACGGCGCGGCGGTGGCGCTGGAGGGGCGGATCGCCCGCGTCACGCGGAGCGAGCCGGCCGCGGTGAAGGACACCGACTACGGCGCCTCGCTGACGCTCAGCCAATCGATCCCCTTGCTCCACTAGGTCCGACGCCGTCGGAGGTCCGACGCGGCTTCCTTCGCCCGTTCGCCTCGATCCGCTGCTAACTCCCGCGGGCGCCGCGCCGTCGTCACGATCCGGCCGGGAACGATTCGTGCTCTCCTTCTCCGCGCCCTAGCCTCCCGTCTTCCCGCCCGCGCGCCTCACCGATTCAGGGAGGTGCCACCATGAAGAACATCGTTGTTGCCGCCGTCGTCCTTCCCGTCGCACTACTGCTCGGGGCGTGCAGTCGCGAGGCGGGGAATCGCGTCGTCACCCCCGAGGCCGCGGAGGAGCGGGCGCTCGTTCGGGCGGCGTCGTGGGTGTCCGATCGCGACCAGGTCTCGAAGGCCGCTTCGACCGCGGCCGCGCACCCGCTCGTCCGGCGCGCGCTCGACGAGGCCGGCGCGGACCGGCTCGCGTTCGCCCCGGAGTACGCCATCCGCGCCGTGGGACGGAGCAGCCGTGATCGCGCCATCGCGCTCACCACGCTCCCCTACACCACGGCCGGCGACCCGACACACGCGACCTTCGTCACGCTCATCGAGTCGGAGGGAGAGTCGGCCGTGTCGAGCGCCGAGCTTCTCTGGGGACGCGATCCCCGGTCCGACGAGGTCGGTTTCGAGCCGATCGTGATCGGCGGGATGCGGGGTTGGATCCGCGAGGCCGATCTCCGGATGGCGCCGGCCCCCGGAGCGCCGCTTCTTTCGCCGGAGCGGGTGAACCGTACGAAATTCATGACCTGCTTCGAGACGCTCGGGCCGCAGCTCTGCTCGCAAGGGATCGCGATCTCCAACCAGATCGCTCCCTCCGTTCCCTATCACGAGGCGATCGGCTGCGGGGCCGGCACCGCGGTCGCGGCCATCAGCTGCGCCGCGGCGGCGTGGGAAAGGTGAGGTGGCGATGCGCACGCTGACGCTTTCCGCGGCCGCGGCCTCATTCGTCGTGGGGATCGCGCTGGTCGGTCTGGCGCCCGCGGCGTGGCGCCTCGATCCCTGGCAAGGCATCCTGCTCGGCGCCTCGCTCTACATGGGCGTCCTTCACCGCTGGATCGCGTGGCGCGGACCTTCGTGGGATTGGCGCGGGGTGGGAGGACTCTGCTGGCGAGCGGCCCTCTTCATGGCGCTCGTCGGGGGGCAGGCCTATGCCTACTTCGAGTGGCTCCCCGTCGCCGACCTGCGCGCGCCGTTCGTGATGCTGTCGGGGTGGATCGTGGCGGAGACGATGCTCTCGCCGCGCGACGCGGGGAGACGCGCTACCGGCTCTTAGCCGCGCGTTTGAGGCGGCCGCGGGTCTTGCTGCTCCGCTCGGTCTTCGCGATGCGGACCCGCGCCGCCTGCTTCTTCATCTTCCCAGCGCGCGCCCGGACCTTCTTCTTCCGCGCCAGGGCCGCCGCCTGCTTCGCCTCCAACTCGGCGATCCGCTCGGCGACGCCGACGAACGCGTGCTGGAAGACTTCGTCCACCGTGGCCACGGGGAGGAACTTCATCGCGCGACGCACGCTCTCGGGGATCTCCATGAGGTCCTTCTGATTGTCGGCGGGAAAGACGATCGTGCGGATTCCGGCGCGATAGGCCGCCATCACCTTCTCGCGCAGCCCTCCGACCGCGAGGACTTTCCCCCGTAAGGTCACCTCGCCGGTCATCGCCACGTCGTTTCGGAGCGGCGCATCGGCCAGAGCGGAGGCGATCGCCATGACGATCGTGATCCCGGCCGAGGGCCCGTCCTTCGGCACCGCCCCCTCGGGAAAGTGAATGTGGAGGTCGTACTCGTCGAAGAGGTCCGGTGAAATTCCCAGGAGCTCGGCGCGGGCGCGCGTGTAGGAATGCGCCGCCTGCACCGACTCCTTCATGACGTCTCCGAGTTGTCCGGTCACGATGACGCGACCCGCTCCGCGCATCTTCAACGCCTCGATGAGAAGGAGGTCGCCCCCCGTCGTCGTCCAGGCGAGACCGGTCGCGACGCCGATTTCGGCCTTCCCCTCCGCCATCTCGGGGGTGAAGTAGGGCGGTCCCAGGGCCGGCTCGACGTCCTCCACGCGGTAGCGCCACGAGCCGGTGTAGCCGGTGGTCCGCTGGCGCGCCGCCTTCCGGCAGAAGGTGTCGATGGCGCGCTCCAGCTGCCGGACGCCCGCCTCGCGCGTGTACTCGCGCATCATTTTCAGGAGCGCCGCGTCCTCGAAGTCGAGATCGATCTCGGCCAGGCCGTGCTCCCGCGCCTCGCGCGGAATCAGGTGCTTCCGGGCGATCTGGAGCTTCTCCTCCTCCAGGTAGCCGGAGATCGGAATGACCTCCAGGCGGTCGAGGAGGGCGGGCGGGATGAAGTCGAGGACGTTCGCCGTCGTGATGAAGAGGGTCTCGGAGAGATCGAACGGCAGCTCGATGTAGTGATCGACGAAGTGCTGGTTCTGCTCGGGGTCGAGCACCTCCAGGAGCGCCGCGGCCGGATCGCCCGTCGCGTCGTGGCCCATCTTGTCGATCTCGTCGATCATGAAGACGGGACTGTTCGAGTGGCACTCCTGTAGCGAGCGGAGGATCTTCCCGGGGCGTGCGCCGATGTAGGTGCGGCGATGGCCGCGGATCTCCGCCTCGTCGCGGACGCCGCCGACGCTCATCCGGACGAACGAGCGTCCCATGGCGCGCGCGATGGAGGCCCCCAGCGAGGTCTTCCCCGTCCCCGGAGGGCCGGCGAAGCAGAGGATCGGGCCGCGCATGTCGTGCTTCAGTTTGAGGACCGCGAGGTACTCGAGAATCCGCTCCTTCACCTTCTCGAGCCCGTAGTGCTCCTCGTCCAGACGGCGCCCCACCTCCTCCAGCTGAATGGCGGGTAGTTTCTGGTGCGCCCACGGAAGCGCCAGGAGCCAGTCGACGTAGTTTCGCACGACGCCCGACTCCTGCGACGACGGGCCGAGGTAGCGAAGGCGGTTCGTCTCCTCCTGCACCACCGAGCGGACGTGGGACGGCAGTCCTAGACTCCCTGCACGTTCCAGGATCTGCCGCACCAGCATCTCCTGTGGATCGTCCTCGCCGAGGAGGCGGCGGATCTCCATCAGTTGCTGGCGGAGGAAGAACTCCTTTTGGCTCTTCTCCATCTGGACCGTCGTCCGGCGCACCACGTCTTCGGCCACGGTGAGCCGCGCGATCTCCGCGTCGAGCCCCTCCGAAACGATCGTGAGGCGGCGGATGACGTCGAGCTCCTCGATGATCCGCCGCTTCGTCTCCACCGGAAACCGGACCAGCGAGCCGACCGTGTCGGCGAAGAGCCCCGGATCGCCCAGGTTCATGCTGAACATGTTGTCGAGCTCGGGTGGGTACGAGGTGTCGAGCTGGGCGAGCGTACGGAGCGACTTCAGTATCCGGGCGATGAACTCCTGGATCTCCATCGGGTCGCCGATCGCCTCCAACGGACAGGCGACGCGGGCCATGATGTAGGGCTCGCGGCGAAGGATCTCCACGATCGAGACGCGCCGGAGTCCCTCCAGCGTCACCTGAATGTTTCCACCCGGCATGTTGAGAATCCGGATTACCCGGGCGGCCAGGCCGACCTTGCTCAGATCCTCCGGCACGATGTCCTGCTCCCTCGTGGCGGGGCTATAGGCGAGCGCGATCAGGGTGTCGGGATCGGCGTGGTCCCTGAGGAGCGCTTTCGATTGTTCGACGCGGATCTGGATCGAGGTGACGCCGAGCGGGAAGACGAGCGTGCTCATGAGCGGGAGCACCGGCATCTCGGGCGGCACGTCGCACTCGAGCATCGGCCCGAGCTCGGCGGGAGTTCGCTTGCTCATGCGGCGCGGATCTCCGGAATGGGAGGGTGTTGGGGACGACGAGCCACGGTATCACACCCCCACCGCGGCGTCAGCCGTCCCCCAGGACTCCATTCCGCGCACCCACGACAAAGGGCCACCCGGGGGTGACCGGTGGCCCTTCGTCCCAGACCGCGCCATCTCCCGGAGGGAATCGGCGCGGCAGGATCACTGCACTTGGGGGCTTTCTGCTGTGTGAGTCGGCTTACCAGCCGGCCTTTCCGCCGTCCGGGTTGCCGAACGCGAGGAAGATTCCGATGATGATCGCGAGTTCCATTGTCATACCTCCTTTCCGTTTGCTTCGTTCAGACTTCGATGACTGGGGAGTTCTCCGCTTCCGTCCGCTTCGATCGCTTCCGACCTACCAGCCAGCCTTGCCGCCGTCGGGGTTGCCGAACGCGAGGAAGATTCCGATCACGATCAAGAGAGCTTCCATTTGCCACCTCGTTGGTTTGGGTCGTTTGCTTCTCGTTTCGTGCTCGCCCTTGCGAGCGCCTTACGGCAGTAGGCTAAAGCAGCCGCCGTGCCATTTGCACGGCATGGCCCACATGTTTCAGGTAATTCGTTGTGCGGCAGCAGATTATGAGGATTGCATTTTGCGGGTAGAGGGCGCTGGCGAGGGGGGAAGTGTCATCTGGTATTATCTATTCTGAGTGACATTCGGAGATGTCCAATGTAAGTCACTATCAAATAACGATTTAAATATGTCGTCTCTAGATGACTACTTTTGTCGCGGGATATTGTCGCTTCAGGGCTGCTGAGCCCCCTAGCTGGCCCTGGGGAGGTCCGAAGGGTCGGAGGAGGCGTCGCGCAGCGGTAGCGCGATCTCGAGCGGCATGGCGCCCCCCTGCACGCGGATCTCGATCGTGCCGGGCGAGCGCCAGGCGGCGAAGGAGACGGCGGAGCCGGGTGAGAGCGCGGCCACGGCGCTCCTGGCGTAGTCGCGCAGGGAGGACGCGAGCGGTTCGGGCGCGACGGAGGGGTGGATCAGGTCTGGCTCGATCGCCATGTCGATTTTGATGCCCCGCTCGGCGGCCGCGACGATGAGATCGACCGCGGCCGATTCCACGAGCGCGGCGACATCGAGCGGCGTGATCTCGGGCGGGGCGCTCGGCGGGGCCGGCGGCGCGGGCCACGGCTCCGGAACGGCCGGGGCCCTGCTTGGAACGGCCGGATGGAAGACCGCCACCGTCGATACGATCTCGAGGGAAGCCTCTTCCACATCCTCCGAAGCCCGACCCCTCGGCTCCGGGTCGCTCATCCCCGATAGAACCACGCTCGCGCCGCCCAGGTCGTGGACGATCCGGCTCAGCGTGTCCGCGCTACCCCGAATCACCCGGAGCCGACGCATCCCCTCGGGCCCGAGCGCCGACGCGTTCTTCGCGGCGAGCGTTTCCCCCGCCTTCCGGATCTCCTCCACGGGAACCATGAGATCCAGCGCGGTGACCGAGAGGAAATCGGTCTTCATGCGGTCGATCTCCACGAGGCGATCGATCTCCCGGCGCTGCTTCTCGCGCATCGCCTGGAAATCGATCGTGAGGATGCCGACCTCGTCGCCCGCAGGCGCCGGAAGCGGCACGTCGTAGTTTCCGATGCCGGCCTCCCGCACCGCCGCGCCAAGCCGGCGCAGTCGCCGCGACAGGCGGCCACCGACTACGAAACCGACGAAGAGCGACACGGCCGCCGCCATGGCGCCGGCCGCCAGGAGCGTCTGGCGTAGCGGCGTCAACACCGTCTCCAGCGCGAGCGGCGCGACGAGGAGGAGCCGCGCCGCGCCTCCCTCCATCGCGCCCTCCAGCGGAACGTCGGCCGCGAGCGCCGGAGCCTTGGCCAGCGAAACCGGCTGCCCCTGGCGAAGCCGCGCGCGCGTTCCGGCCCGAGGTGCCGCACCGATCGTCTCGAGCACCGAGCGCGCCCCCGCGTCCGAGAGCGTCGTGACGATCGGGCGTGCGGCGGAGCGCTTCCCTCCCGCCGGCGAAATCTCCCCGGCCAGAAGGAGGACGTCGGCGCCCGTGGCGGCGCGAACGGCATCCGCGAACGATTCGTCGATCGGCGAGCCGAGCGTCAGCGTTCCGACAGGCACCCCACCGCCAGCCAGCACCGGCACCACCGCCACGCGATAGAGACGCCCGCCCTCGAGCCGGTATCCGAGCGCTCCATGCCCCGCGAGCGCGCGGCGAACGAGAGGTGATGTCCCGCGGCTCGCCTCGGGAGCGGCGGGCCGTTCGGAGGCGGCCGCGGTCGCGCCCCATTCGTCGGTGACGTCGAAGATCTCCACGTCGGCGTCGGACTGGAACTCGCGGATGACCCCTTCCAGCGACTGGCGGAAGGTGGCGGTCCGCTCCGAGCGGCGAAGGGCGAGGAGCGCGAAGAACTTCGGATCGCGCGCGACGGTGGCGGCCAGGCGGCGAAGGCTCTCGCCGTCTCGCGAGACGCGCCCCGCGGCCACGTTCCGGGCACGGCGAAGCTGCTCGTCGGCCGCCGTCCTGGCCTCCGACCGCCCCGCGATTTCGAGGACGAGGACCGCCAGGAGGACCGCGGCGAGGACGCTCAGGGAGGTGAAAAGGGCGACGCGAACGCCGAACGAAATCGCCGGCGCCTGCTCGTGGCGAGGATTCATGCCTGGAGAAATCGGCTCCAAGCCCGCGCTTCCCAAGCGGTTTCTGGGGTTTCGTCCGCCTGGTGTAAACTGGGCGGATGATCTCCGTTCCGCCACCGGCAACGCCCGAGCCTCCGCGTCCCTCCGCGCGACCCTTCAAGAAGGGAGAACTCGTGGAGTTGGACGTGGCCGATCTGGCGTTCGGCGGCAAGGCACTCGCCCGCGTCGACGGCTTCGTGATCTTCATCGAGGGCGCCCTGCCGGGCGACCGCGTGCTGGCGCGCGTCACGCGGAGGAAGCCGCACTACGCCGAGGCGAAGGTCGAGCAGATCGTCACGCCTTCCCCCCTCCGCGTCGCTCCCGTCTGCTCGCACGTCGGCGTCTGCGGCGGATGCCGGTTCCAGGACCTCTCCTATGAAGAGCAGCTGCGACACAAGGAATCGCAGGTGGCCGACTGCCTGAAGCACCTCGGCGGCCTGGAGGCGACGATCCGGCCGATCGTCCCCGCCCCGCGCCTCTTCGGCTACCGCAACAAGATGGAGTACTCCTTCGGCCGCGACCCCGAGGGACTCCTCACGCTGGGCCTCCATCGCCGCGGCATCTTCGATCGGCCCTTCGACCTCGAGCGCTGCCACATCGCCAGCGAGATCTCGAGCGCCCTCGTCGCCTTCGTGCGGGAGCGCGCCCGCGCCGCCGGGCTCACGTCCTACAACACGCGGCGCCGGGAGGGACTCCTCCGTTTTCTCGTGGTGCGCGAGGGGGTGCGGACGGGGCAGGTGATGGCGAACCTGGTCGCGAGCGAGGAACACCCGCTCTTCGAGACCTGGGCCGCGGAGATGCGCGAGCGATTTCCCTCGGTGCGGAGCGTGCTGCTCAACACGACGCGGCGCCTCTCTTCCGTGGCGGCCGGCGACATGGAGCGCGTGCTCGCCGGAAGCGACCGGATCGAGGAGACGCTGGCCGGCCTCACGTTCGAGATCTCCTCCGCCTCCTTCTTCCAGACCAATCCGGAACAGGCGGAACGGCTTCTCGAGACCGCGTTCGAGGGGCTCGGGCTCACGGGCAACGAGCGGATTCTCGATCTCTATTCCGGCACCGGCACTTTCACGCTCCCGATCGCGCGGCGCGCCCGCGAGGTGATCGGGATCGAATCGAACGGGGCGGCGGTGCGCGACGCCGAACGGAACGCGGCCCGGAACGGGATCGAGAACGCCCACTTCTGGACCGGCGACGCCATGGACCTCCTGCGCGATCGCTTCGGACTGGGGCCGGCCACGGCGCCAAGGCCGGCGCCGGATCTGCTCACGATCGACGCGGTCCTCGTCGATCCTCCCCGCGTGGGGCTTCACGCCGGCGTCGTGAGCCGCCTCGTAGAGCTGGGCGCCCCGCGGCTGGTCTACGTCTCCTGCAATCCGAGCACACTCGGCCGCGACCTCGCGCTCCTCTGCGACGAGCGCTACCGGCTGGAGTGGGTCCGCCCGGTCGACATGTTCCCGCACACGGCGCACATCGAGTGCGTCGCCGCGCTATCCCGAAGGAGCTGACGTGATCCAAGCCGCGCATTCCCCGGTCTTCGAAACGACGCTGGAGAACGGCCTCAAGGTCCTGATCCAGGAAGTCCGTCTGGCTCCGGTCGTCTCCTTCGCGGTCTGGTACCGCGTCGGCTCGAGGAACGAGAGCGCCGGCATCACCGGCATCTCGCACCTCCTGGAGCACATGATGTTCAAGGGGACGCCGCGCTTCGGGAAGGGCGAGATCGCGCGGACGCTGCAGCGGATCGGCGCCTCGTTCAACGCCGGCACGTCGCTCGACTACACCTGCTACTACGAGACGTTGAAGAGCGACCGGCTGGAGCTGGCCATGGAGATCGAATCGGACCGGATGGTGAACGCTTCCATTCCGGAGGAGGAGCACCGCCTGGAGATGACGGTGGTCCGCTCGGAGCTGGAGCGGAACGAGGACGACCCGCACCGCGCGATCTACCAGGAGACGTTCGCCACGGCGTTCCAGGCGCACCCCTACCACTGGCCGACGATCGGCTGGCGGAGCGACGTGGAGTCGATCACGACCGAGCAGATCCGCCGCTACTACCGCGCCCACTACGTGCCGAACAACGCCGTCGTGGTGGTGGTCGGAGACGTCGACCGGGAGCGCGCGCTGGAACGGGTTCGGCACTGGTTCGGCGGCATTCCCTCGGGCGAACTGCCGCTTCCGGTGACGACGACCGAGCGACCGCAGCAGGGAGAGCGACGCTTCCGACTCCGGAAGCCGGGCGACACACGCCTCGTCCTCGTCGCCTGGAAGAATCCCGAAATGACGCATCCCGATTCCTACGCCCTCGACGTGCTGGGCCTCATCCTGGGCCATGGCAGAACGTCGCGCCTTCATCGGTCCCTGGTGGAGAGCGGACTCGCCACCGAGGCCGACGCGGCGAACGAGACGACGCGCGATCCGTTCCTGGTGGTCGCGCTCGCCACCGCGGCGCCCGACCGGCCGCTGGCCGACGTCGAGGCGGCGATCCTACGCGAGGCGGAGCGGCTCCGGAACGAGCCGGTCTCCGACGCGGAGCTGCGGCGCGCGAAGAAGCAGGTCGAGGCTGGATTTCTCTACTCGAAGGATTCGATCCAAAGCCTCTCGCACCAGCTCGGCTACTACGAGACGGTCGCGTCGTGGCGTTATCTGGAGGAGTACCCCGCGAAGATTCGGGCTCTGACCGCCGCCGACGTGCAGCGCGCGGCCGCCACCTACCTCGTGGACGACGCACGCACGGTCGGCTGGTTCGACCCTCCCGGCAGCGGCACCCGCACCGGCGGCGACGCCGGCGCGGCGGGCACCGGCGGCGCGGCGGGAGGTGGCGCGTGAGCCACCTGACGCGCACGACCCGCCTGGCGCTTTCGAACGGCCTCACGCTCCTCGTCGGGGAGAACCACGCGAATCCGACGATCTCCATCCAGGGCCTCGTGAAGGCGGGCGCTCTCTACGACGGCGCCGACGCGCCGGCGCCGGGCTCGCGCTCGGGACTGGCGCGGTTCACGGCGGGGCTCCTCGACCAGGGAACCGAGACGCGGGACGAGCTGGCCATGGCCTCCGCCATCGAGGACATCGGCGCGTCGCTCCGCTTCGACGGTGGCGCGGAGACCGTCTCGATTCGCGCCACGATGCTCGCGGAGGACCTCGACGCGGTGCTCGCCGTCGCGGCCGACGCGCTCCGGCGCCCGACGTTTCCCGGCTCGCAGATCGAGAAGATCCGCGCCGAACTCCTGAACGACGTCCGCGAGGCGGAGGCGACCACGTCGAGCGTTGCGGCACGGCGAGCGAGCGAGCTGCTCTACCCCCCGGGGCATCCCTTCCACGAGCACCGCGGCGGCAGCGAGGCGTCGCTTCGCGCGATCGGGCGCGCCGATCTGGCGGCGTTTCATCGCCGCCGCTACCGACCCGATGCCGTGATCCTCGCCATGGTGGGAGACGTCACGCCCCCGCAGGCCCTGGACGCGGTGAGCCGCGCCTTCGGCGACTGGGCGGCGCCCGCCGGGCCGCTCGGCTTTGAAATTCCAGCGGCGCCGGCCCCCTCGCGTGCCGTCCGCTGCGCCGCGGCCATGCCGGGCCGGTCGCAGGCCGATGTGCTGATGGCGTTTCCGGGCGTGGCGCGGACCGCCCCCGACTACGACGCGGCCATGATGATGAACTACGTTCTGGGCGGCGCCTCCCTTTCCAGCCGCCTGATGGAGAACTTGCGGGACGCGCAGGGGTTGGTATACGGCGTGCACTCCATGCTCCACCCCGGCATCGGCGCCGGGCCCTTCCAGATCCGCGCGGGCACCAACCCGGCGAACGCGGAGCGCTGCGTGGAGTCGATCCTGGCCGAGGTGCGCCGCCTGCACGACAGCGGTCCGACCGAGGAGGAGATGGACGCGGCGAAGGGTTACTTGACCGGGGTATTCCCGGTCCGCCTGGAGGCCAATTCCGGAGTGGCGGCGCAGATTCTGTCGGTCGAACTCTACGGTCTGGGCGACGACTACCTAGAGCGATACGAGTCGCTGATCCGCGGCGTCACGCGGGAGGCGGCGGCCGAGGCCGCGCGCCGCTACCTCACCCCCGACGCCTACGTCCTCGTCGTGGCCGGAGACGTCCCGGCGGAGGTGGCCCATGCGCTCTGATTGGAAGCGACTCGCGCTTAGCAGTCTCGTCCTGGTTGTCGCCGTCGCGTTGTCGCCCCTCTCGCCCGATCGGGCCGACGCCCGGCGCCGCTTCGTCCCCAAGGATCACCGCACGCTTCAGGCGGCCATCGATGCCGCCTCGCCCGGCGACACGCTCTGGGTGTCGGCAGGCGTCTATCGGGGCCCCTTCACGCTGAAGAAGCCGCTCGTCCTCTTCGCCGACGCCGGCCCCGAGGAGACCATTCTCGAAGGCGGCGACTCCGTTCGCGTGCTCCATGTCGAGGGAGTGAACGGCGGCGCCATCATCGGCTTCGGAATCCGAGGGGGAAAGGCGGTCGCCGGAGGCGGAATCTACGCCCTGCGCGACACGTCGTTCTCCATCGACTACTGCGCCTTCACGAAGAACTGGGAATCGGCGGTCGCCTTCTGGCAGAGCAGCGTGGTGAAGGTCGCCGATTGCCGCTTCACCGAGAACGTGGGGAGCGGGCTTCAGTTGCACCAGACGACGGGATTCATCCTCCGCTGCGAGTTCTACCGCAACAAGGGAATCGGCGGCGGCGGCCTCTACCTGGAGCGGAGCGAGCTTCTGGCGCCGCTCCGGGGTTCCCGCTTCGAGGAGAACCGCGCCGAGGGGGCGCCGGGGGGCGCGGTGCTCGCCGACTCCTCCAGGGTCACGTTCGCCAATTGCACCTTCCTCGGCAATTCCTCCGCCGTGGCGGGGGGCGCCGTGGCCGCCATCAACCGCGCCTTCGTGTCGGTATCGCGCTGCGAGATGACTGAGAACCGGGCGGCACAGGCCGGCGGGCTTCACGCCGACGGATCGCAACTCCTCGTGGGGCTCTCGATCTTCAATCAGAACCGGGCGACGGCCGGCGGAGCCGCCATCGGCGTGCTGGGCCGCTTCGACGCCAATGTGAACCAGATCTTCAGCAATAACACCTTCTACAAGAACGCTACTCAAGGGGACGGGGCGACCATCTTCGCGGTGAAGACTTCCCCCGAGATCGTGAAGAACATCTTCGTCGTGGAGGGGAAGGAACAGCTCGCGCTGGCCGGCGTGGAGGCGGCGCCGCGCTACGAGTGCAACCTGATCCACGATCCCTCCGGCTTGGCTGTCGGGAGCCTGCCGTCCGCGAATACCCTGGTCGGGGACCCTCTCTTCTGCGATCCGGCCAAGGGGAATTTCGATCTCCGCGATCTGAGCCCGGCCCTTCGGGCCCTCTGCGGTCCGGTGGGGGCGCGTCCCCGAGGCTGCTCCACCTTCCAGCTGCAGCCGTCGCGCTAGTCCGGCATTCCGTTGGAACCCGCTGTCGTTTCAGCGGGTATCGGAAAGCGGGAGGCAAGCCGGATCCCACCGGATCATCGACACAAGGAGGGTCAAGATGAGTTTAGGAACGTATTTGCGACCGGGGCGCCGGTTTCTGGCGGCAGCGCTCTCGGTGACCCTGCTCGCCATGGTCGGCCCCGTCTGGGCGCACCCTGGCGAGGGCGAGGATGGCGAGGAAGGGAAGACCTTCCGCTATCGCGTGGAACGCGCCGACGCGAAGGGTGGCTACCTGGGCGTGAGAGTCCAGGACATCACCCGCTCCCTCATGAAGGCACGCGACCTTTCGACCGATGAAGGCGCCCTGGTGAACCGCGTCGAGGACGAGAGCCCGGCCGATGTGGCGGGAATGCATCGAGGCGACGTGATCGTGGAGGTCGACCGCGAGAAGGTCGCGGACTCCAACGACCTGGTGAGCGCCGTGCGGGATCTGGAGCCAGGCTCCAAGGTGGACGTCGTGGTGCTCCGCGACGGCCTCCGCAAGACCCTGAAAGTCGAAGTGGCCAAGCGGCCGCACGACACGATGATGGGAGCGCCCGGATTCCAGGGGCGGGGCGAGAGCGGAATGGACCCCGACTTCAAGATGATGGTCCCTGGTCCTCGGTTCCATCAGGAGATGGAGGAGTTGCGCCAGGAGCTCGATGCCCTGAAAGAGGAACTTAAGGAGCTGAAGCAGGAGCTTCGCGAATTGATTCGGAGCCAGTCTAGGAGCCGACCGGGGAGCCAGTCAGGGAGCTGATCGGGCAGCTAGCGCGATTTCCTGAATGGGGCGGTGGGCGGGCGCGACTTCGCCTGCCGGCCCGGCCGGGCGTGAGAAGGGCCCCCACGGGCCCTTCCGCGCTTGGTCACCCCCCTTGGGCGTGGTAAACTTTGTGGATCGGGGCTCTCCAGCCCGTTTCTTCAAATTTTCCGCTTCACAACGGCCTGCCCAGTCCGATAACCCTGGAGAAGGCAACTGCTTGCCTTCATTCCACCGCACGACAGGGACGACGTCCGGCTGAGGGACCGAATGACCATGATTGCTACCGCTTTGGCTCGTCGCATTGTTTGGGTAGTGGGGTTGGCGTTTCTCCTGGAGACGCCCGCGGCCGCGATTGCCGTGGAATCGCTTCCCGCGGCGGGGGTCGGGAATCGAGCCGAGACGACGGAAGTGGCCGCGGCCCCGTCCTCGACCGCCAAGGCCAAGCGGAAGACGCCCCGCAAGCGCCGCCGGGTCCGGCGCCGTCCGGTCCAGGCCCTCCGCCTGCCGGCCGTCACGCCGTACGGAATCCCGCGCCTCCATGTGAAGGCGGCCTACGTGGTCGAGGAGTCGACCGGCCGCGTCCTCTTCCAGAAGAACCCGGAGCGGGTCATGCCGATCGCGAGCCTCACCAAGCTCGTGACGGCCATGGTCCTCCTCGATACCGAACCAGACTGGGAGCGCACCGTGGAGGTGCTCCCCGAGGACGTGAAGCACTCCAGCCGCTCGCGGATCCGCCCACGGGAGGAGATCACCGTCCGGGACCTGATCCACGCCTCCATCATGTCGAGCGACAACGTGGCCACCAAGACGCTGGCCCGCACCTGCGGCCTCACGCACGAGGAGTTCGTCCGCCGCATGAACGCGAAGGCCGTATCGCTCGGGCTGACCGGCACCCGCTTCGTGGAGCCGACGGGATTGAGCGAGCAGAACGTCGCCACCGCGGAGGGCGTCGCGCGGCTCCTGAACGCCGCGGCCGCGAATCCGATCGTGAGCGCGATCATGCAGAAGCAGAGCTACTCGTTCGTTTCGAACCGGAAGACGCACAATCTGGTCAACACGAACCGACTCCTTCGTAGCAAGTGGCGTGTCACGGGCGGCAAGACCGGCTTCATCAGCGAAGCCGGCTACTGCCTCGTCACGAGCGTCGAGACCCCGACGGGCGCGGCCGTCACCGCGGTCGTGCTGGGGGCCCCGAGCAACGCGCTTCGTTTCGCCGAGGCGCGCCGCATCCTCGATTGGACGTTTCGCTTCGGCTTGAACCGCCCCGAGCTCGGTGCGGACGGGGAGAACGACTAGGACGTGGCGGCCCGGTGCCTGCTTCGCGCGGCCGGTCGGGCCCTTCGCGTATCCGCAGTAGCCCCCATCTCCCGAATCCTCGCGGCGGTTCTCGCCGCCCTGCTCCTCGCCCCGATCGCGGCCGCCGATGAGGCGCCCGTGGCCGGGGCGTTCGTCTTCCCGGTGGGCGACGAGCTCGACTACACGAAGGGGCGCGCCGGCGAGAGCGGCGGCTTCTACGTCTCCGACGAATATCTCGCCACGCGCGGCGGGCGGCGGAAGAAGACGCGAATTCACCGCGGTGTCGATCTCGCCAACGGGCGCAGCGGCGCCGAGGTCCGCTCCATCGCGTCGGGCGTGGTGGTCGTGGCCGACGCGAGCGCACTGATCAAGTACAAGAAGAAGCAGAAGATGAAGATCCCCACGATCGTGAAGGGGAAGCGCGTCTACGTCACCGGCTATCGCTGGCGGGCCGGCTACAAGTGGCGGACCGGCTGGGGGAATTACGTCGTCGTCCGGCACACGCTGGCGAACGGCGAGACGATTCACTCGCTCTACGGCCATCTCGCTCCCAAGTCGGTCGCGGTGAAGCGGGGCGAGGTCGTCTCGGCCGGCCAGCCGCTCGGCAAGGTCGGGCGGACCGGCCGCGCGTCGTCCGCGCACCTGCATCTGGAAGTGCGCAAGTCGCTCCCCGTGGAGACGGAGGAGGGGGAGGACGTGGACGAGGAGGACGAGCCGACCGTGGAGGAGCGGTCGTTCACGAAGATCCCGACGGTCGATCCGCTGGCGTTTCTGGAATCTCACGTCCGCCGCTTCGAGGACCTGGAGCCGGGGACCTGGCAGGCGCGCTACGCGCTGGCGGCCACCCGCGATGGGCTTCTTCCGGTGGATCGCGACCGGTTCGAGCCGAACGCCGAGATCTCCCGCGCCGATTTCTACCGCGCGTTGGTGAGCGCCTTCCGCCTCGCCACGCCGTTCACGAAGGACGAGTTCTCCTCGACGCTCGACGCGCTGGTCGATTCGGGGATCCTGGACGCCGGCGCGGCTCGGGACCACCGCGCGAGCGACACCGTCGAGCGGGACGATGCGCTGGAGCTGCTCCTTCGCTGTCTCGACCGGGGCGCGGCGCGCGGGCGGACGCTGGCCGCCATCAAGCCCGACGCGCTGGCGTCGGATTTCAACCGCCAGTTCGCCGGGAACGAGGCGGCCGAGAAGGCCATGGCGGAGGCGAAGGCGAAGTCCGACGCCGACTATCGCTCCCGGAAGAAGCAGGCCGAGGCGGAGCGCGTGCGCCTGACAAAGGCCGCGAAGGTGGCGAAGGCGAAGGGGAAGAAGGTCCGCGTGAAGGTCGCGGCGGTGAAGCCGCGTCCGGCGATTCCGGCGCTCGACTCCGGCTTCGAGGCGCTGGCCAAGTCGACGCGGAAGCTGACCCGCGCCGAATCGTGCCTCCTCTTCGCGTCGGCGCTCCGGCTCCACTCCGAGCAGGTCTCCGCGCTCCAGCGCGCCGCCGCGCGCGTCCCGACGAGCGGCTAGCGCCGCCCGCCGCACTTCCCTATCCTCGGGGGATGCCCCCGAACCCCCGCTCCGCTCCCTTCGCGACGCCCACCCACCTCGGATCCGACCGCCCGGTGCTGGTCCGCGGCGAGGGATGCCATGTCTGGGACCGCGAGGGGCGCCGGTATCTCGATGCCACCTCCGGCGCCTTCTGCGTCACGCTGGGCTACACGCGCCCCGATCTGATCGAGGCGATGACGCGCGCCGCCGAGCGACTCCCCCACGCACGCCCCTCGCGGTTCGACAGCGAGGAAGCCGAGGCGTATCGCGCGGAGCTCCTCGAGGCGGTCGGCGAGCCGTTCAGCCGCGTGCTCCTCACTTCCTCCGGAAGCGAAGCGGTCGACGCGGCGATCAAGGTGGCGATCGCCTATCAGTGCGCCTTGGGGCGCGAAAAGCGGACCGCGATCCGCTCGCTGCGCGGCCACTATCACGGCGCCACGCTCGGCGCGCTCGCCGTGACCGGGTGGGCGGAGCGGCGGGCGCCATGGGAGATGGCGCTCGGTCCGCGGCTGGAGGGGCTGCCGCTGGCCGGAGGCTCGGAGGAGGACGGCCGCGAGTCTGCCGCGTTCCTCGCGGAGACCATTCCGACGGCGGCGCTCGGTGTCGAGATGCCGCGCCCCGGCGCGCTGGCGGAGCGGCGTGCGCGCTGCGACGCGGCGGGAGTGCTCTGGATCGCCGATGAAGTGCTGACCGGGTTTGGCCGAGTCGGCTCGCTCTTCGCGTGGCGGCGCCTGGCCGAGGAGCGGGCGGAGGACGCGGGGGCCGTTCCCGACCTCGTGACGTTCGGAAAGGGCGCGGGGGCGGGATTCGCGCCGATCGCCGGCGTGCTGGTCGCAGCCCGCGTGGCGAAGGCGCTAGAGTCAGCGCCGGGACGGGGCGACGGCGCGCTGGTGGAGCACCAGCAGAGCTACGGGGGAAATCCGATCGCCGCCGCGGTAGGGCGCGCCGTGCTTCGCGCGCTCGCGACGGGTGGGGAACTCGATCGTGCGCGAGGGTTGGAGGGGGCGCTGCGCGCGGCGCTGGCGCCGTCGGCTGCCCGGATGAACTCGACGATCAACGGCCTCGGCATGCTCGCGGGGTTCGGCGTCGCGGGAGGGGCGCGTGGTGGAGCGGCCGGGATCGTCCGCGCCGCGGCGGCTCGCGGGCTCCTGCTTCACGCCGCCGGCCCGAGCCGGTTGGTGGTCGCGCCGCCGCTCGTCATGACCGCGGCCGATTGGAGCGAACTCGGCGAGACGCTGGACGCGGCGGTTCGGGGCGAGGGCTAGAACTTCAGCGCGACCATGTACCCGGTCCAGACGGCCCCGCAAAATCCGATGAGAACGGCAGCCCGCAGATTGGCGGAGACCATCACCCGCTCCAGCGTCATCGCCGCCAGCAATCCGACCGGAAACGATCCGATCACGTTGACCGCGATCGTGCCTTATGGGAACGTTGGTCCGGAGAAGCGCTGAACCGCGCCCTGCAGGCCGTATCGGGCGACGGTTCCCGCGAGGCCGAAGAAACCGATGAGGAGTACGCGCATGTCGCGAGGACGATACGGCATTTTCAGCGGCGCCGCCGCACTTCTGTGTCTGGCCGGAATTCTCCTCGGCGGCTGCGCGACGGGAAGCGCCGTCCGCACGACCGACTCCAATCCGACCTACGAGGCGCTCCGGGACGGCGGCCTCGCCATCGTCAGCGTCACGGTGAAAGAGGAAGTGGAGCAGGTGCGGCCGCCACTGAACGCGGCGCTGGAGCGAGTGCTCCGCGAGACACGCCCCGATCTCCGGGTCAAATCCGCCGATGCGACTCGCGATTCGCTGGGACTTCCGGAATATCGCCGAATTCTCTCCGCGTATCAGTTAAAGGGGAAACTCACCGACGCCGATCGCCGTGGGCGTGCCTTGCGGCTTCGTGGGAGCGCCCGCTTCGCGCTCCTTGCGCGCGTGGACAAGGACATCGTCCGCCTGCCGCCGAACCGGACCTCCTCGTCCCTCCGGTATGGCGCGGCGTCGCCGAGCTTCGGCACCCAATCGGCAAGCCGCGACGCGCGAGTCCGGGTGACGATCTACGACCTCGAGACGGGCGTGGAAGCGTGGGTCGCCGTCTACACAGGCCCGAATGAAGTTTAATCCACCCCCAAGGATGTCCACGGTGCTGCTCTACGCACTCGTGGCGCTCATCCCGGGCTGTGCCGCGGAGCGCCAGGTCGTCACGGCGGAGAGCGGCCTCACGGCCGACATGCTCCGCGCCGATGGGATCGCGCTCGTTGGCGTGACCGTGGTGGACGAGGTGGAGCAAATCCGCCCGCCGCTCGTCGAGGCAATGGAGCGCTCCTTGCTCTACTGGAGACCGGATATCGCCGTCACGAGCGCGGGGCGAGTCCGGGACCAACTCGGCGCCCCCACTTATCGCAGGATGCTCGCCGGATTTCAGCAGAGCGGCATGCTTACCGAGTCCGACCGTGCGGAGTTGTCGGCTGCGCTCCAAAACGTCGCGCGCTACCTCATTCTCGCCAGGGTCGAAAGGGACGCCATCAAGGTCAGGGGGCGAGGCACCTTCAGGTCCAGCAGCACGTCGGGGACCCACGGGTCGATCGGAGTCGGTGTCAGCAGTCGGAACACAAAGGTCCGCGTCCTCCTCTATGACACGGAGGTGGGACGCACGATTCAGAGCGCTGTCTACACGAGTTCCTCCGATTTCGTCCCGCCCGAGGGTACGCCACCCTTACCGCGCCCTTCGATGATCCCGCGCCCGGGGCAGCAGTCCGAGCCTCACTATGAACCGGCGTCCCATCTGCCCACCCTCGTCGACGCGCTGCTCGAGGCGTTTCGCGCCTTCGCCCAGGACCTGCCGGGGCCCGTGCTTCCGCCTCTCGACGCGGCCGATTCCTCGGCGACGCCGGGCTTCCGGGTCACGCCCGCCACGCCCGAGATCCTCCCGCGCTAGCTTTCCCCGGCGCGCCGGGAGCCGATCCAGGCGCTCACGCGCCCCCACAGCTCGGTCACGACGATGCCGCCCAGGATGAGCGCCGCCCCCGTCAGCTCGCGTGACGTCATCCGCTCTCCGAAGAAGAGCCCCGCGAAGATCGCCGCGAAGACCGGCTCCAGGGAGAAGATGAGGCTCGCCTTGATCGGCGACGTGCGGCCGAGGGCCCAGGTCTGGAGCGCGATGACGAGCGACGTGGCGAAGACGGCGAGATAGAGCAGCGTCGGCCACGGAACCTCCGCCCACGGCGTGCCGAACCCTCCCCGCGCGCCCACAAGGGTCCATCCCATGAGCGCGCCCATCGCGATCTGGATGACCGAGAGCGCCATCGGATCGCTCCGCTTCACGACGATGTTCGTGATGACGATCTGCACGCCGAAAGCAACCGCGCAGCCGAGCGTCCAGAGATCGCCCGGCGTCAGAGCGAAGCCGGCGTCGGCGGAGAAGGCCAAGAGCCCGGCCAGAACGAGCGAGATGCCGAGGATGTCGGCGAAGCGGGGTCGCGTCTTCCAGACCGCGAAGGCGACGAGCGGCACGATCGCGACGTAGCTCCCGGTGATGAAGGCCGAGCGGGAGGCTGAGATCGTGGCGAGGCCGATCACCTGCGTCAGGTAGCCGGCGCCGAGCCAGAGCCCCAGCCACGCGCCGTCGATCAGCCACCGGCGCTTGAGCGGCCAGATCCGCTTTCGATAGATGGCCGCGAGGATGACGCCGCCGATGGTGAATCGGAGCGCCATGAGGTCGATGGGGTGGAGGACGCGGATCGAATCGCGCAGGAGCGCGAAGGTCGTCCCCCAGATCGCGGCGACGAGGAGCAGCGCGAGGTCGGCGCGGTTCATCGGCGGGAGTTCATCGGCGGGGCATCACGAAGAGGCGTCACGGGCGAGTCGTCACCGGCTGCGCTTGGCGGGCGGCGGGCGCGGCGCGCGCACGCGGGCGGGCTTCGCGTTGAGCGCCTTGATGGCGAAGGCTAGCCCCTCGAGTTCGATGGAGAGATTCACGGTGCGGAGCGCCACGTGTGGCGGGACCTGGATACGGCGATGGGCGAAATTCAGGATGCCGCGCATCCCGGCGGCCACCAGCCGGTCGGCCACCGCCTGCGCCGAACGGGCGGGGACGGCGATGACGCCGATCTCGAGCGAGAGCCGCTCGGTCTCCGCCTGCACGTCGTCGATGTGGAGAACGGTGAGATCGCGCCACTTCTGCCCCACCCGGTCGTCGCTCACGTCGAAGACGGCGACGATGTCGAAGCCCTGGCGGCGGAATTCCTTGTAGGCGAAGAGTGCGGAGCCCATGTTTCCCGCCCCGACGAGCGCCACCCGCCAGCGGTGGTTCAGCCCCAGGATGAGGCGGATCTCCTTCCGGAGCCGCCCGACGGCGTAGCCGAGCCCGCGCTTCCCGAAATTCCCGAAGTAGGAGAGATCCTTCCGGACCTGCGCCGACGTGACGCCGCTCGCGTGAGCAAGTCCCTGCGAGGAGACCGTGCGTTGTCCCTCGCCCTCCAGATCTTCCAGGACACGGTAGTACCCCGAGAGGCGCCGGACCGTCGATGCGGGGATGCGGACGTCGTTCGTCAGGGTCCTACGCCTCCTCGCTCTCTTCCCTTTCCTCGACCCGCGCGACGTCGATGAGCTGATCGCCGGGCTCGAGGTTGATGAGGCGGACTCCCTGCGTGTTCCGCCCAATCTCGGAGATTCCCTCGACCGGGGTGCGGATGATCATCCCGCCGCGCGTGATGAGCATCACCTCGTCTTCCGGCACGACCTCCAGGGCCGCCACCACGAAGCCGTTTCGCTCGTTCGCCTGGACGGAGATGATTCCCTTCCCGCCGCGGCCGGTCACGCGGTACTCGGAGATCGGCGTCCGCTTGCCGTAGCCGTTCTCGGTGGCCACCAGGAGGCTGGCCGTCCGCTTCACGGCGATCATGCCGACCACCGCGTCGTCCGGCGCCAGCGTCACGCCGCGCACGCCGTGGGCGGTGCGGCCCATTGGGCGGACGTCGGTTTCCTTGAAGCGGATCGCCTGTCCGTCGCGCTTGGAGAGGATGATGTCCTGCGTGCCGTCGGTAATGGCGACCTCGATGAGGTGGTCTCCCTCGTCGACGCCGATCGCCACGATGCCGCCGCGGCGCGGATTCGCGTAGGCGTCGAGCGGGGTCTTCTTCACCGTCCCCCGCGCCGTCGCCATCATGAGGAAGTGGTTCGCGTCGAACTCCTTCACCGTGAGGACGGCGGCGACGCGTTCGGTCTGGCCGATGTCGACCAGGTTCACGATCGCCTTCCCCTTCGCCGCGCGGCCGACTTGCGGAATCTCATGCACCTTCACCCAGTGGACCCGCCCGCGGTCGGTGAAGACCAGCATGTAGGCGTGGGTGGAGGCGACGAAGAGGTGCTGGATGAAGTCCTCCTCGCGCGTGCCGGCACCCGTGACGCCGCGCCCTCCGCGGCGCTGGCTCCGGTAGGCGGCCAGCGGGAGGCGCTTGATGTAGCCCGCGTGCGAGAGCGTGACCACCATGTCTTCCTCGGCGATCAGGTCCTCGATGTCGAATTCGCCGGAGGCGGCCTCGATACGGGTGCGCCGCTCGTCGCCATACTTCTCGCGCACGACGGCCAGCTCGTCCTTGATGATTCCGAGGACCTTGGCCGGGCTGGCGAGGATGGCGCGGAGTTGCTCGATCAGCTGGATGATCTCGAGGTACTCGTCCTCGATCTTCTGGCGCTCGAGGCCGGTGAGGCGCGCGAGGCGCATGTCGAGGATGGCGTTCGCCTGGATCTCGGAGAGGCCGAAGCGCGCCATGAGCCCTTCGCGGGCACGCTCCGTGTTGGCCGACGCCTTGATGAGGGCGACGATCTCGTCGATGTTGTCGAGGGCGATCTTGAAGCCCTCGAGGATGTGTGCGCGCTTCTCCGCCTCGGACAGGTCGTACTGGGTGCGCCGGACGACCACTTCCTGGCGGTGCGTCACGTAGTGCTCGATCATCTGCTTCAGCGTCAGCGTGAACGGACGGTTCCCGACAAGCGCCAGCATGTTCGCGCCGAAGGTGGTCTGCATCTGCGTGTGTTTGTAGAGCTGATTCATCACGACCTGGGGCTGCGCGTCGCGCTTCATCTCGATCACGATTCGCATCCCGTCGCGGTCCGACTCGTCGCGGAGGTCGGAGATGCCGTCGATCGTCCCTTCCTTCACCAGGTCGGCGATCTTCTCGAGGAGCGCCGCCTTGCTGACCATGTAGGGGATCTCGGTGACGATGATCGCCTGGCGGTCCTTCCTCACTTCCTCGATCGCCGCCGCCGCGCGGACCGTGATGTGGCCGCGGCCGGTGGTGTAGCAATCGTGGATCCCCTGGCGCCCGTAGATGATGCCGGCGGTCGGGAAGTCGGGACCCTGGACGAATTGCAGGAGGTCCTCGACCGCGCACTCGGGGT